>JAEEGG010020431.1_pt1 | contig 13238 bp, 6 predicted proteins | sample 9134161 | NCBI WGS metagenome assembly JAEEGG01 (sample SAMN16246543, study PRJNA631951) | gut metagenome | biome: gut microbiome; feature: rumen; material: CR-attached | host: Bos | place: Iran: Karaj | collected 2018-10 | reverse complement strand
CATCTGCGGGTCTGATGTTCCGCGCGTCCTGCATGGGGGCGCGCACTTCTACCCGGTCGTGCTGGGCCACGAGTTCGCCGGCGACGTGGTGGAGGTCGGCGTGGGCGTCGAGGGACTCGCCCCTGGCGACCGCGTTTCATGCGCGCCCCTGGTGCCGTGCGGCAAGTGCGTCGACTGCCAGCGCGGCCACTTCTCCCTTTGCCGCCGTTACAGCTTCATAGGGTCGCGCGAGCAGGGTGGCATGGCCGAGTTTGTCGTCATGCCGGCCGCCAACGCCGTCAAATACGGCGGGGAAGTGCCATACTGGACGGCGGCGATGTTCGAGCCGGCCACGGTGGCCCTGCACGGCATCTTCCTGAATGGAAGCGTGTCGGGCAAGGACGTGGCCATCGTGGGATGCGGGACAATCGGCATCTTCGCCGTCCAGTGGGCGAAGCTGCTTGGCGCCCGCCGCGTCGTGGCATTCGACATTTCCGAAGACCGCCTTGCCTTCGCAGGACGCATGGGAGCTGACGCCGGCTTCGACACCAGGGACGGCGGCTATGTTGAACGCGCCTGCGCCGCGACCCACGATGGCGCGGGCTTCGGGGCCGTCTTCGACGCCTCCGGGTGCGAGGCCACGATCCACGCCGCCTTTCGCCTCGCCGCGAACCGAGCCAGGGTCTGCGTCATTGGGACGCCCGTACGCGACATCTCCTTTAGCAAGGCGAAATGGGAGCTGATGAACCGCAAGGAGTTCCGCCTCACTGGATCGTGGATGAGCTATTCGGCGCCGTTTCCCGGACGCGAATGGGAGATGGTGGCCGACTACGCCACGTACGGCCGCTTCGTCTTCGACCCACAGTTGGTTTTTCGGAAATTCCCGCTCACCCGCGTGGCCGAGGCCTTCGATCTCTTCCGCGACCCCTCTCAGGTTCATGGCAAGGTAATGCTGATGTGCGGAGACGACGCATGATCACAACCGTCACGATGAACGCCTCGCTTGACAAGCTCTACAAGGTAGGGCGGCTGCGCGACGGCACGGTGATGCGTGTCACCGAAGTGACTAACACGGCCGGCGGCAAAGGACTAAACGTAGCGAAGGTGGCGGCGCTGCTTGGCGAAAAGGTGGCGGCGACGGGCTTTCTCGGCGGCTTCAACGGCGCGCAGGTGCGGTCGCTGCTTGCGGGGCGCAGCGTAGAGGACGCTCTCGTTGACAGCGGCGTCGAGAGCCGGGCATGCATCAACGTCATCGATGGCGAAACGGGAAGCAGCACCGAGTTCCTTGAACCGGGGCTTGCCGTGGCGCCTGAACGTTACGCGGAGTTCATCGGGATCTACCGCGCCCACGGCTCGAAGAGCAATGCCGTGACAATCTCCGGCAGCCTCCCGACTGGTGCGCCCGAAGGGTTTTACGGACGGCTCGTGGAGATTGCCCGCGTGGCGGGGGTACCGGTCATCCTCGACACCAGCGGCCGGCTTCTGCGCGAGGGCGTGGCGTCTTGCCCAACGCTTGTCAAGCCCAACCGCGAGGAGCTGGCGGCGCTGACGGGCAAGTCTCCGGCTGGCGAGACGGAAATAGTCGAGGCTATGCGCGGATTGCTCCATGACGGACTGCCTTCGATAGCCGTGTCGCTAGGCGCGGAAGGATGCCTCTACGCATGCAGGGAGGGCATCTTCAAAGGAAGCGTCCCCAGCGTCAGGGCGGTGAACCCCGTCGGTTGCGGCGACAGCATGGTTGCCGCGTTCGCCGTAGGGCTGGCGCGCAAGATGCCTCCGGAGAAAACCTTTCGCCTCGCCCTCGCCGTCTCCGCCGCCAGCGCCATGGACGCGAAGACAGGCTCTTTCATCAAAAGCGATCTTGAAGAGCTTGCCACTCGCGTTTCAATCCATGCCGCTTCGAAGGGGTAAAATTCTTTGGCCAAAACCATCGGTTGCGGCGGAGCCGAGTGGTATCATTGCTCGCGACACGCGGCGATGGGGTCCATGGTGGACGCCGCTCGCGCATGGAGAACAAACAATGAACTGCTCGAAAGACGGAATCGGACTCTGCTCGGCGCTGGCTCTGGCTGCGGTTGCGGCTCTGGGCGACACGGTAAACATCACCACCGACACGGAAACGTCAACCGGCTACTCCGGCACGGCTGACAATCCGCTTGTCGTTAACTTCGTCGGCGGCAGGATCGTCATCAGTTCCGGTGCCCCACGCATCCTTGGCGCATACGCGACGTTCGTTGGCGACTCGCAGCATCCCATATGCATCCGCTATACCAACTACGCTAGAATGACCATCGGCGCCGACGGCGGGACGGCCGCCACGGACGGGAACTGCGATTTCATCCTGGAGGGGCCGGACGACCCCGGTTCGTTCACCGACGTCTGGACCGGCCACCCGTTGGTTTACATCGACAAGCCGGTGACGTGGGGAAACAGTGGCGACTTCGTTTCAGACAACATCCCCGTAGTGCTTGCTTCCGAAAACGTCATGCCATGCGGACCCGGCCGTGGCGGAGTAAGGCTTTCGACGAAGAGCTGGGCGGCGGCTAACCGTTTCATCGCCGGGCAGCTCGATTTGCGCCTGAAGTCGCAGTGCGTCAACTGGCTCGATGCCTCCAACAGAGGGATGGTGACGAACACCCACAGCACATACGCCACGCTGACATTCGGCACGGGCGACGTGGCGGGTTACGTGAAAGGGCCGATCGGCGGCAACATCCACGTGAAGAAAACAGGCAACGCCGCGTTTACGCTCCATGATTCCTCCATGCCGGACCTGACGGTAGAAGATGGTTCCATTTCGGTCGTCGGGACTTCGACTGTGGGCCCTCTCACGGCAAGGACCGGCGCAAATATCACGATTGAGGACGGCGGGACGCTAAAGGCCGATTCTTTTGCAACCACACTCGCACCGGTCACGGCGGAGGCTACCTATTTCTTCGGGGATGGCGGAAGCGGCTCGATAGCCAGTGTCATTGATTTTGCGGGCGCAGACGATGCTGTTCCCATAACGATTGCAAACGGCGGAACACTGGAATTCGGCAGTTCTGCGGACACGGTGGTGGAGCGCGTTGCCATCACGAACTCTGGAACGATACGCAAGATCGGTGCTGGCTCCTGCACAATCTCAAGCGCTGAAGCCCAGAAACTGGGTGGAACGATTAACGTCGCGGATGGCTTACTTGGATTCGCCGGCGTCGGCAACACGAACGAATGGTGGAAGATCGTCGTCACGAAAGTCGCCAACGCGAATGGGAGACTACGTTTCGGCCAGTTCGGACTTTTCGATATAAACGGCAACAAGCTCTGGACGAGCATGAGGGTGACGGAAGGAGCGACAGTATCCGCGCTTGCCCCAGGTAACGCGACATACGCCACGCCGTCGGGTTGGTCATACGAGAACGACAAAACGCCATCCGAAATATTCACTGGCAATCATTGGAACTATTTGCAGATTGCCGGAATGGCGGCGCAGCAGGATCAAAGCGCCCAGCCGTTCGAGGTGGCGTTCCGTCTGCCTGCGGGAGCGAATCCGGCTGCATATTTCGCGATTTCCGCGCTTGACGGAAACGGCCCAAAGGAATTCCATGTCGAAACCAGTCCGACGGGTGCTGACGGAACGTGGACAACAGTCGGAAATGGAACCGCGTCCATGCCAGACTGGAACCATTACTACTATTGGCTGGGCGACGGCACGTGGGGCGGCATCTGCGGCATGCCGTGGAAAATCAACTCAAATGCCCCTGCAAACGTCGACGTTTCCGGCGCGACGCTGAAGGTGAATGCTGGCGCAACTCTTGATTTGACTGGTTCGCATGGCGACATCGCGGCCATCGAGGTCGATTGGACGAGCCTCGGCGGCACGATCCGTGGCCTCGCCATCCCGGCGAACGGGACGCTCGCCCTTGTGAACGTTCCCGCCGGAACGGATGTCCTCGGACCGACGCTGCTTTCGTTCCCCGCCGCAACTGGCACAGCGAATGTAAAGTCTTGGACGGTGACGGTGAATGGTACCGGCAAGGACTGCCGCATCCAGATTGACGCCAATGGCGCGCTGACGCTTGCCGCCAAATCGACCGTCATCCTCATGCGGTAGGAATAAAACGGAAATGGGGTCGTTTTCTGTATAAAAATTTCAAAAGAATATGCAGAAACAGGTCGTTTTCTGCATATAATCCGCTAGAATTAATGCAGAAAATGGAGGTCGAATGAAAACATTTGCGTCCCTTTGCATAATTCTCGGCGTTCTTTTCGTTGGAGCCACTTGGGCTTCTGAAGCCGCGCCCTTCGCCCTCCGCCTCGCCACGAACGGCGACGTGGCACTCGGCGGCGGAGACGTGGCGCTCGGCCTGCGCATCCACAAGGAGGGTTGGACGGGGACGATCACGGGCGAGCCAATTTGGGAGGAATTGTCGGGGCGCGGGCGGCTCGCCCGCGACGATGACGAGTCCGCGGGCGATCCGCCCGCGCCCCCAGTGATTCCTTTCCGCATGAAGGACGACTCCGGCGCGGTGTGCGTGACGGGACAGGTTGTGCTTGTCGCGCAAGCGGCTCGCCCGGAGGACTCGCCCCACCCGTCATCCGCCATTCTCTCCCTCCGCGCCACCGCGCTTTCCCCCATCCGCGCCGAGAGCGTGGCGATGGAGTTCACGATTCCCTCCAAGGACGCGGCCGGCCTCGAATGGCGCGCCGGCGACGCCGCGCGCGGCGTGTTCCCCGAACGCTACGGCGAACTGCGCCTCTGGCGCGGAATGACCGATTCCTTCTCGTTCGTCGATCCCGAAACGCGCAAGCCCGTGGAATTGCGCTTCCCGCAGCCGATGAGCCTCCTCCTGCAGGATTCGCGTCTGTGGGGGCCGAACTTCTCGGTGAGGATTGAGATTGGGGGAGGGGCGCGCTTCCGCGCGACCGAAGTCGCGGGCGAGCCGCCCGCGACCCGACAATTCGCCTTCGACTGCGAAATCTCGCATCCGGACGGCATCGCCGTGGAGCGCGACGAGATCGCCGCCATCGAAGCGGGCGACGACTGGACGCCGCTCGAGAACCGGAAGAACATCGTCGCGGGAAGCGCGCTCGACTTCTCCGCGATGGGCTGGACCGACGCCCCGGCGGGCAAACACGGCTGGCTCAAGGCCGTGGACGGCCATTTCGAGTTCGAGGGGCTGCCCGGAGTGGAGCAGCGCTTCTACGGCGTGAACCTCTGCGAAACCGCGAACTTTCCCGACCACGCCATGGCGGACGAACTCGTCACGCGCCTGAAGCGCCTCGGCTACAACTCCATCCGCCTCCACCACCACGATGGCATCTGGAAAGATGCCATCGTGAGTCGAAAAGTTGAAAAGTTGAAAAGTAAAAAAGTTCCACAGCAATCGGCTCCCGACAATCAACCTTTCAACCTTTCAACTTTTCAACCTTTCAACTTCGACGAAGGCGACGACATCGACCGCTTCGACTACCTTGCCGCCGTCGCCATAAGCAACGGCATCTACGTCACGACGGATCTCTACGTTTCCCGGAATGTCGCGTGGCGGGACATCGGCTTCGACCGCGACGGCTTCGTGCCGAACAACGTCTTCAAGAGCCTTGTCGCCCTGCACGAACCGGCCTTTGAGAACTGGGCGTCCTTCGCGCGCGACTTCCTGCTCCACGAAAACCCCTACACCGGCCGCCGCTATGTGGACGAGCCGGGGATGCCGCTCCTTTGCCTCGTGAACGAAGGACCGATGAAGTGGGCGTGGAGCACCGTCAAGAAGATGGATTGCGTGAAGGAGAAGTGGCGGGAATGGAGGAAGAGGGAATGTTCACAATCGTTCGCAATTGACAATTGTTCACAAATCGGCAACTTCGCGGACAGCGCGGCGGCGCAGTGCTTCGCGGCATACGTGGAGCGCGAGGCGTTCGAACGGGAAAAGGCGTTTCTTGAATCCCTCGGCTGCAAGGCGCTCCTCACCAGCCAGAACTGCGCCGACAACCAGGCGATGGCTTCGATGCGATCCGCCTACGACTACGTGGACAATCATTTCTACCATGGCAATCCGCAATTTCTCGGCACGCTCTGGAAGGGTGCGTTCCGGTTCGATGGCGGAAACCCCGCAAAGGCGGAAGGGCTTTCGCTCGTGAACGCCGCCTTCACGCGCATCGTCGGGAAGCCCTACACCATCACGGAGTGGAACTTCTCGGGTCCAAGCCGCCATCGTGCGGCGGGGGCGCTCCTTGCCGGCACCATGGCCGCGCGGCAGGAGTGGTCGGGAATGTGGCGCTTCGCCTACTCGCATGTCGAGCGGGGTCTTGCAGACGGCTACGGCGCGCCGCACCTCTTCGACCTCGCCGTCGATCCCGTCAACCTGGCGTCCGAACGCGCCGTGATGTGCCTTTTCCTGCGCGGCGACATGGCGCCGCTCGAAACGAAAGTCGCGCTCGACGTGGGTGCGCCGCGCATCCCCCAGGATGGCAAATCCGCCGCGAACCGCCCCGAATGGATGGACGAAGCGTGGCGGATTCAAGTGGGAAGAGTCGCCGGCGAGAGGCCATTGTTCACAAATGACAATTGGCACAATTGTTCACAAATCGCAAATATCCATTCCGCACCGCCGGTAGCGCCAGAGAACAGGCCGGACTTCATCATCGACCGCGAGGCGGGGAGCGTCATTGTCGCCACGCCGCGAACGTGCGGCGTCTTCGCCGAAGGCGGCGCGCACGAGGCCGGGGCGCTGCGGGTGGAATTTTTAGCCACAAAGAACACAAAGGAACGCAAAGACTTTGTGAACTCTGTGTCCTTTGTGGCTAAAAACAATCCTGTAAATCCTGTAAATGATGTGTCCGAAACCTCTGCGCCTCTGCGTCTCTGCGTTGAAAACAACCCCGCAACGGTCTTCGCGACATCACTCGACGGTGCTCCGCTCGAAACCTCTTCGCGCATCCTCGTCACGCACCTTACTGATGCGCAGGCGGAAGGCAACGTCTTTGCCGGACGAGCGCGCGACACGCTCCTCAAATGGGGCAAGGGCCGTACGCTCGTCCGCAACGGCGCCGCGCGCGTGTCGCTGGCGTTGGCCGCCCCGGAATCCTGCGAAGTCTGGGGCCTCGCCACCGACGGTACCCGCATGGAGCGAGTCCCTGCCACCGCCGAAAACGGCAGCCTTTCGTTCACGGCCGATGTCGATTCCAGTCGTGGCGCGAGGATGTTCTACGAAATATTGCGCGTCCCCGGCAACCAACGGCGGGCACCCGATGCGTTTCCGTCCTACAGGCAGAGGTTCGTGGCGACGTTCGCCACGGAGGAGGAGGCAGCTACGGCGGAGTGCTCCGTCGCGCCGCTGCCCGGCGGAGCCTCGCTCGCCTTCGGCTGCCGGTGGGACGATACGAACCCTGCCCATCTCGCCAAGGCCTCGATGATGGAGCGTGTTGGAGTGAAGGGAACGTTCTATCTCTGCGCCGACTCGTCGGAGTTCTTCCGGACTGGCCTGCGAAAACTGGTGGACGGCGGCCACGCCATCGGCAACCACACGATGGGGCATCCGAACCTTTTCGCCGTCAACCCGAATGCCGGATTCCGGGCCATCGCCGAAAACCGGATCGTTCTGGAGACCGCCGTCGGGCGGCCAATTACATCCTACGTGAACCCATACGGCTGGGGCGACAACCCCATCGATCCAGATCACCGTCAAACCCTCCTGGCCTGCATCATGGCGACCGGACACTTCGTCACGCAGGACAACCCGCGTTCTTGGGGCAAAGGGCCGCCGGACGCGCTTGCGTTCATGCCCTGCTGGCGCTTTTCCGCCGGCGATGCACAACCGTCGCGCGAACTCTTCGAAAAGGGTTTCCGTGAAATGCTTGGCAAGGCGTCCTCGTCTTCCGAAGTCCCGCGCCTGGGCTTCGGAACCCACTCGTGGTGCAACGCGGAAGGCAACGACCTGCAGGAGACGCTTCTTCGGGAATACTGCGTCCGTCCGGATTGGGCGCAACTCAACGACTGGGAGTATGGAGCCTACCGACGCGAGGCGCTGCACGGCGGCATCCGCAAGGTTTCGGCGGATGGCGACACGGTGACGTTCGAGGCGACTCGCTTCTTTCCGGCGCAGACCGGCGACGCGATCCCGCTCTCGCTGAAGTTCTCCGGCGCGGAACCGCTGTGCGTCCGGACGGCCGACGGTGCGCTCGCGCGAGGAGGTCGCGGGACGTGGACGCTCCCCCACGCGGATGACGCCGGTAGGCTCCACGACCGCATCGCGCGGACGGGTGCCGACGGGCGCTGCACGGCTTTCCCGGGATTGCGCGTCGCGGTCGAGCCGGACGAGGCGGAAGGACGGCTTCGCGTCCGCGTCGAGAACGGGACCGGCCGCGTATTGCGCCGGCTCTTCGTCGCAGCCGCCTTTCCGCCAAAGTGGTCGCTCCGCTCCGCACGGGCGGAGTGCGGATTGCTGGCCGACGGCGCCGTTTTCGAATGCGCGCTCGAAATGGGCAGCGTAGTCCGGGAGGACTACGCCTTCGGTTCGGCCTGTTACCCCGTCTCGGTCGATTTCGCGGATGGAGCCGAACTGTTCCGCGTCTGGGCCGAAAAGTCGATGCCGCGCGTAGAGGTACCCGGAACGGCGCCATCGCGCGCAGCCCGGGTTTGGGGGCCGGCCGACGCGACCGCGCTCTTTGGCGCCGACTGGGCTGCGGCGTCCGAGCCGGGCGCGCCTCTTCCCGACGAAACGAATTGGAGAACGCCTGAAAGATCCGGCCCCGACGCACTGTGGAGTCTCGTCGAAAGGCCGCGCAGTTGCCACGGCGAAAGCAACGCTGGCGTCCGTGCGCTTGCCGCCGACCCGGAGCAGGGCCGCTTCGTCGTTTACGACTTCGTTTCGCCGGAAGCGAAGTCGCTGCGCCTTCGCACGACGGTCGAGGCCGGACGTCGCAACGTCGCTCTCTGGGTCAACGGCGAACGTTTGCCGTATTCCGGGCCGGTCCAGGCCGTCGAGGCGCGGAAGGGGCGCAACCGCATCGTTCTTCGCGCCGATCTCGTGGCCGTCAGCGACTGGTGGACCGACGGGCTGTATCTCGCCGTCACCGGACCGGACGGCTTCGCCGAAATCCGTTGACCGGGCGGAAGTACGGAGGAAATGAACTCGAAAACGCCACGAAAGCCATGAACAAAAGAACGAACACGATGAAGCAAATCGCCGTCTGGGTCGCCGCACCGGCGCTTTTTATTCCGTCTGCCGCTCGCGCAAACGGTTTCGCCGACGTCACGGAAAAGCCGGAACTAACATTCGGCGTCGTAAGCGACCCGCACATGGGCGTGAACGCCCTGACGCCGATGTTCCTTGAAAACGCGCTCCGCCGTCTTGCGGAAGCGAACGTCGATGCCGTGGTCTGCCCCGGCGACATCGCCCATTCCGGCCTGATCTCAGAAATGGAAATGTTCGCGGACATCTGGAACCGGGTGTTTCCGGACGGGCGCGGGCCAGATGGCAGGAAGGTCGAACTGTTGCTCGGCACCGGCAACCACGACATCGACGCATGGGGAGGCCGCTGGAACGGCTTCACCGAGGAAGAACTCGCGGCGAAGCGCTTCTTCCACGGAGACAACCCCGAAAAGACGTGGCGCCGTCTCTTTGGCCAGGAGTGGTCGCCTGTCTGGCGGCGCGAGGTCAAGGGATATACCTTCCTCGGCGCGCAATGGGATACCATTGAGCCGCCCATCGGGGAGTTCGTGGCTGAGGTGGCCCCGACGCTAGACCCGGCCAAGCCATTCTTCTACATCCAGCATGCGCACCCGAAGGGAACCTGCCACGACGGGTATTGCGATGTCGATGACGGAGGCGAGGCGACGCGGGCGCTGTCGCCATTCCCGAACGCCGTGGCGTTCAGCGGGCATTCGCACTGCGCGCTTGCGGATGAAAAAGGGGTCTGGCAGGGAGCGTTCACTTCCATCGGGGCCGGCTGCACTCGCGACGAGCCACTGCTTTTCTACAGGAGCTACGAATACGTGAACACAGCCGTGACATGGCATTCAAGCTACCAGACAAAATTGATGGCGCCGGTGTCCAATGAGTCGGAAGGCAGGAACGCCGGCGGCGATTTCGAGCTTGTCGAGGTTTTCGCCGACCATCTAGTGGTCCATCGCCTCTCGGTGACGTTCGCGGAGCCGATCGGGCCGGCGTGGGTCGTCCCGCTTCCTGCGCGGGAGGGCGGTCCGCTCGACTTCGCCCACCGCGCCGCCGAGGGTGCGCCGCCGCAGTTCCCGGCGGACGCGGAAGTGCGCGTTGAGTTCTGCCCCGACGGACATGCACTTGAAGGCCCCGGCCATCGCGGCGAACCATGCGTGGCCGTGACGTTCCCGTGCGCGGAAAACGTCGGAGGCCATCGCGTCTTTGACTACGAAATCCGGGCGGAGGTGGAAGGCGGGGAGGCTGTCGTGCGGCGCATCATCGCCCCCGGCTTCAACTTCCCCGAAAAATACGCGAATCTGCCAGGAACGTGCCTCTTCTTGCCGTCGGAACTGCCTGCCGACAAGCCAATCCGCTTCACGGTGATTCCCCGCGACTGCTTTGGCGGCGCGGGGCAGAGAATATCCTGCATGCAGCCATGCATTAGATCTGTTGGACAGTAATGCCTCAAATAAAACCATGAAACAAACGACGAACACCATGAAGTACATGATCGGCCTGACCGTCGCACTGGCCATGTTTGTTCCTTCCGCCGCCTGCGCGTACTGTTTCGACGACGCGGAAAGGCCGGAACTTGTATTCGGCGTGATAAGCGACGTCCACATGTGCGCGTCAAGACCGCAAAATCAAGCCTTTCTTGAAAATGCGCTACGAAAGCTCGCTTCTGAAAATGTCGATGCCGTCATCTGTGCCGGAGACATCGCGCATTCGGGCCTTATTTCGGAGATGGAGGTTTTCGCCGGGACTTGGAACCGCGTGTTTCCAGATGGGTGCGGACCCAACGGAAGGAAAGTTGAACTGCTGCTTGTCACCGGGAACCACGACATTGATGCCTGGGGTGGCCGCTGGGAAGGTTTTTCTGAAGAGGAACAGGAAGCGAAACGTTTCTATTTCAAAGACAATCCCGAAAAGACGTGGCGTCGGCTCTTTGGCCAGGAGTGGTCGCCTGTTTGGCGGCGCGAGGTCAAGGGCTATACTTTCCTCGGCGCACAATGGCGGACGGTCAAGCCCCCAGTTGAAGAATTCATCGCTGAGATCGGCCCGACGCTAGACCCGCGCAAGCCATTCTTTTACATCCAGCACGAACATCCGAGAGGAACATGCCATGGAATGTATTCAGGCGGCGACGGATTGGGCTTAGCCAGACGGGCGCTCGACCCGTTCCCGAACGCGGTCGCCTTCAGCGGGCACTCCCACTGCGCCATTTCCGACGAGCGGACTGTCTGGCAAGGGCGGTTTACGTCCATTGGCGCGGGATGCACCCACGAACCGGCGCTCCTTGTGGATTCTCCGGACTATGTAAATTGCTCCGCGTTGTATTTTCGTCCGGGAGTTCCCGGAAAGACGATGGCTCCGCTCGCCAACGAAATCGACGGGCGCGATGTCGGCGGCGGCTTTTTGCTGGTGGGCGTGTTTCCAGACCGCATCGTCGTCCACCGGCTTTCCCCAACATTCGACGAACCGATCGGTACCGCCTGGACGGTTCCGCTTCCGGCCCGCGAGGACGGTCCGTTCGACTTCTCCCGCCGCGCTGCGGCGGGGACGCCTCCGCAGTTTCCGGCGGATGCGTCCGCCGTCGTGGAATACCATCCGGGCGGACATCCGCTGGAAGGTCCGGGGCATCGCGGTGAACCGTGCGTTTCGGTTTCGTTTCCCCATGCGGAAAACGTAGGCGGACACCGCGTGTTCGACTACGAAATCCAAGCCGAATGCAAACGGATGAAAACCATTCTTTACCGGATAATGGCGCCCGGTTTCGGCTTCCCGGAGAAATACGCGTGTTTGCCCGGAACATGTCTTTTTCTCCAGTCCGAATTGCCGGCCGGCAGGACGATCCGCTTCACTGTCACCCCCCGCGACTGTTTCGGAGGAAGAGGAAGTCCGCTTGCCGTAGAATGGAAAATGCCGTGACCTGCTGTAGGCGATTGTCATGCGACAATACGGTGAGACCAAAATGGAAGGAACTCGACAGCCAAAGGGACGCAAGCCAGCGAACTCCGTGATTTCAGGTCCGCTCCCGTTGCTCGTAACCCCTTGGACGGAGGACGCTAAACTCGACATTGAGGTTCTCGTCAGGGAAGCGGAATACGTCATGGGGTTCGGCGTTGGCGGGATTATCTGGCCCACGGCCGGTGAGGTTCTGTGGAATCTTTCGGCCATTGAATATGAATCGGGTCTGCGGGCACTCGCGATGGCGGCCCGTGCTACGACAGTAATCGCAACATGCCCCGGTCTGGACAGCGCGAGCGCCGTCGAGCGCGTCAAGATCGTGCAACGGATTGTCGGCGAAACCGGCGCGTCGATGGCGGTCCTCGCGCGACCGCCCAACGACGCGGCAGACCAGGCCGCCATCGCCGCGCACTACGAGGCCGTGGCGAAGGCCGCCAGGATTCCGGTTGTCATCCAGACTTTCAACGACGGCAATAGTCCGCAACCGGACGTCACGCTCCTCGTCAGGCTCGCCCGCGAATATCCCGAGGTCTTTGGCTACGTCAAAGAAGAGTCGCCCGGTGGCAAGGTAAACGCACGCATGGCCGAATTGCTCCGCCATCACGAAATCAAAATGGTTTTCAGCGGTTTCGGCGCAAAGGCGTGGATGTTCCAGGGGACGAAGATCGGAACGGACGGCGTGATATCGCAGCGCCCTCATTACGCCTCGCTGTTCGTGCGTATCTACCGACTCATGAAAGAAGGTCGCCAGAGCGACGACCCAGAAATGGCTGACCTCTTTTGCAAGCTGCTTTATCTAAACAATCTCGGCGACACGTTTGGCGAGACTGACGATGCCATGCGCGGGCCGCACCTCTACATCCTCCAAAAACTTGGCATCTTCCGCAACCGCCTCACGCGCGACGGCAAGGGCGCACTTTCAGACTACACGATGTCTGACGCGGAAAAGCGCGAGATTGAGCAGAGGATGCGCTACTGCGGGCTAATCTAGTCAATCACAAGGAGAATCCAATCCATGAAACGGTTCGAGAACAAGTCAGCCTTCGTCACCGGCGCGGGCGGCTACATTGGAAGCACGACCACCAAGATGCTGGCGGCGGAAGGCGCGACGGTCGGCGTTTGCGACAGTAACGGGGAGACGTGCGCGAGGACAGT
>JAEEGG010020430.1_pt1 | contig 13238 bp, 8 predicted proteins | sample 9134161 | NCBI WGS metagenome assembly JAEEGG01 (sample SAMN16246543, study PRJNA631951) | gut metagenome | biome: gut microbiome; feature: rumen; material: CR-attached | host: Bos | place: Iran: Karaj | collected 2018-10 | reverse complement strand
ACGTCCTTCACTGGATCCGCTCCTTCGCGTCGCTCAGTCAAGGATGACGAAAGTGGGGCACTTATGCGTTTCTCCAGACAATTAGGATGACTTTAGGGAACATTCCACGCAAAAAAACACCCCGGCTCGCCGGGGTGCATGTATACAAGAATTTTTTCTTACTTAAGCAGTGCGTTCAGCGTTTCGGTATCGGCCCAAGTTCCAAGCGTCTTGTCGAAGATTTCGTAGCCGCCCACGTTGGTGAATCCCCAGTAGTTCCAGCTGACGTTATACTGCTTGGCGAGCTTTACGAATTGCTGGACCCACTTGACTCTTGATTTGATTCCGCCGCATTCCGTTGCGCCGAATTCGCCGATGTTAATGGGAAGTCCGCCCGGATAGAGTTCGTCGGCAAGGCTACGCATCTTTTCGAAGTCTTCCGTCATTTTGGTGATTTCGCTGGTCGTGCCTTCCCATGTTGTAATCGTTTCGGGGCACTGATGGTTTTCGCCCTGCAAGGCGTACTGTGCCGGAACGTAGTAATGCGGTGTAAAGATGATGTTGCCGTCTGCGGGGAGCTGCAATTTGCGGATACCTGTATAGGCGTTGTAGTCGTTGCAGCCGAACATGACGGTCCTTCCGGGATTCAGCTGCCTGATAATCGGGAATACGGTCGCGATCATCTTGTTATGGGCCTCGGCCGTGACGCCTTCTCTCGGTTCGTTGAACAGTTCGAATACCAGCCACTGGTCGCTCACGTCGGCAAAGTAGGTGGCGATCTGCTGCCAGATGCCAGCGATGCGGGCGATGTGTGCGTCTTGGTTAGCTGCGTCCGAGTCCATCAAGAAGGACTGGTGGTGGTGCATGTTGATAATGGCCACGAGCCCTGCGGCGTTGATCCAGCCGACCACTTCCTTCACACGGGCGAGGTAAGCGGGAGAGATGGTGTAGGGAGCGTTATTCTCGGCTTCAATGTCCCAGCGGACCGGGAGTCGGATGGAGTTGAACCCGGCGGTGGCTATCGCCTGCACCTGGCTCAGTTCCACGGGACCTCCGCCCCAGCAGCTTTCGCAGGGGGCGTCAAAGGTGTTGCCCATGTTGATGCCCTTGCCGATGCGGGCGTTCATCGCTTTGCCCAGGGAGTAGTCGATGGCCTGTTTTTGCGGGGTCTGGGATCCGCTAGAAATGCTGCTAGAAGAGTCTTCTTTCGAATCTTTTTGGGCCGCAGTAATGTTGCCACCGCCATCGGAGCCGCCACAGGCGCTAAGCGAGAAAGCGAGCGCCGCCAATAAAATAAGGGATGTATTCTTGATATTCATATTCTTAATCTAAATTTATTTTTTTACAAAGGGAATGATTGGCCGTTTTTTGTGGTTTACCCGTGTAAACGCAAATGTGCTAGGTGATGATTATTTGTCGCCTTTAAAAATCTATACTTACCATGACTAAAAGTGCGAAAATGTGGCTTATTAAAGTAATTTAACACTCTTTTACAAGAAAATAAGTTAAATTTCCGCATGATTGGAGATTTTCTATGCGAATACCATCTTTTGCTATCGCTGCAGTTTTGGCATCAGTGTCCATTGCTTCGGCTAGTTTTAGTGATTACCGCGACCGTGACGTGTTGCGCTTTACTCCCAAGGAACCTAAGCCGTTCCAGCAGAATAAGGATGTCGCCTCGATTGTGATGCGCGAAGGCATTCCTCGTGGTGGTGGATACACCTACCAGTATCCCCGTGAAAACCCCGAACCGTTTATGACCGATGCTGCCGGTGCCATGGAAGGCGATCTGGCAATGCAGGTCGAACTTATTGCCAGTGACTATTCCGGCGTGGCTATCTGTATTGCGGGTTCTGTCGACCTGACCCCGTATTTCGAAGATGGTGCCCTGGAATTCTGGATCAAGGGTGCCGAAGGCGGTGAAAACGCCCTGTTCGTGCTTCTGGACGACGGCGTCAAGAGCAACGGCGAATCCCTCCAGGTGAAGCTCCGTTCCAAGAGCTTCGGTGACATTACCAAGGAATGGAAACACTTCAGCATCCCCCTCAAGACCTTCGGCGAAACCGGTGTGTACTGGGATGCCAAGAACACCCGCGAAGTCATGCTCCCGTTCAGCTGGGCAAACTTCAAGGGTTTCCGTATCGAAGTCCGTAAAGACGAAAACACCGCGTTTAAGGTCTGGCTGGATGATATCGTCATCAAGAAGACGATGCCTGAATACATGGGCCCGGCCAACTATCCGTTCCGCAATGAGTTTTAATGAGGATTTTCATGCATAAAAGAATAAGCTGCTTAGCTTTGGGCTTATTGGCCGCTGCTTCATGGGCTGTCGAAACTCCCGAAGAACAACTGGAACGTGTGGATGCCCGCATGGACTCCTTGGCGGAATATGCCGCTTCTACCGTTGTCGGTAAAGACGACCGTCCGGTTGCCATCTCGGGCGACCTGACCATCCGCCTCAAGCATTTTGACTATTACGAACCTTCCGACTTGCAGATGGATGATCAGCAGCGTACGCTTGTCCAGTCAGCATTGAATGTGGGTATCGTCGTTTCGCCGTCGTCTTTCCTGACGGTGTTCTCCAACCTCTATCTGCCGTTCGACTTCTCCGGCTATTTCCAGAACAGCAACGCGACTGCTCCGAACTCCGGCGAATTCAACCACGCGCAGCGCGTGCCGTTTGACCACTGGACCGACTACTATGGTATTGCGACCAACGAAAATATGCTGGCCGGTATCGATGTCCGTGCCGGTAGCTTCGGTGCGACCCTCCAGGCCGGTGGCGTTATCTGGGCGAACAGTAGCCCCCTTACCATGTGGGAACGCGAAACCATGGCCCGCTTCGCTTCGCAGTACGAAACCTTCGAAGACGAAAAGGTCGTGAGTACCTACTATAAAGAAAAGAACTTCCACCCGGTCAAGGAAGGTGGCCGTGCATTCTGGACCAACCGTTCCTTCGGTGGTATCTTCCTCGATGTGCACACCTTGCCGTATAACATGAAGGCTCAGTTTATGCTGTCCCAGCCGATGGATGCCGATATCGCGACCCGCGACGGTACCAGGATGTTGGGTGGTCAGCCGGGCGAACTCGAAATGGTCGGTACCTACGACTTTGACGGTATGGTCTACCACGGCCGTATCGCCAAGGAAAAGATCCAGGTGGCTGGCGCCGACATGACGGTCGGTGCGAACTATATGGGTGTGGATTTCGAAAATACCGCCATCTACGAACCGGAATACTCCTTCAAGGATGCCGACGGAAACGCCTACGTTGTCGACAACCATGTGGCCTCTATCGACATCAAGGGTAACCTCACTCCCAAGTTCTACTTGATGATGGACCTGGCCTTGAGCTGGGACGATTCCACGAAGTTCAAGCAGATTGAAAGTGATGAAATCTATGCCAAGAACGAAAAGGAATATTACTCCAGCGGTAGTTCCTCTCCGGCATTCGGCCTCTATATCAAGGCCCAGGACAAGCATTGGGAACCCATCACTATCGAAGCGGTCTACTTGACTCCGGACTTCTATTCGCCTTTCGGCATGACAAACCCGTCTCGTTACACCAACTGGAGACAGGATAAGTTCTATGTCGGTGCGGGAACTTTCCGCTACGGCCCGAATATGGTCGGCGCCAACATCAAGGTGGAACCGCAGATTGAACTCGGCCGTTTCGATGTGCAGTATGGTATCCATCGCCAGATCGAAAAGGGCGACGATGTGATTGACTTCAAGTACAACCTGAACGGCCGTGCCATGTGGGAATCCTCCAACTCCTGGACCAAGTTCAAGCCTCTTTTTACCGCAGACTCTGGCAATGGTCGTGAATCAGCTCGTAATGTAGCTCGTGTAGGAGCCAAGTCTACCAATAAGCAGAATAATCTCGAAGGTGGTCTCCGCGGCGGTACCTGGGAACTCTGGGAAGGCTTCGTGCCTTATAACTCCGCAGAAGAAGCTGCTGCCGAAGAGGCTCCGCAGCATGTCAAGTGGAACGTCAGCCTGGTTCTCGATGCCGGTTACGAAGTGGGTCACTTCTTCGGTATACAGCGCAATATCATGATGTCCGTTTATTCGGCACTGTCCGGCGTTTCCACCTCCTTCTCTCCGCTTGCCTACAGTGCAAACCAGAAGGATATGCTCGCTTGGGACTGGTTCATCCAGTCTGAACCGGCTGTGGCCATCACTTCCACGATTCACGGCTTGCTGATTCTTGGTCTTGAAAAGATCTGCGCCCCCAATGCCTATGTCATTCGTAAGCTCGATTCTAACCTGCCTAAGCAGGGCTCGACTTACACGGCTGCTTATAAAAATGGTGCCTTCGTTTACGAAGAAGCTCCGATTAACATTACACAGACAGCTCTTGGTTTCGGTCTCGACTGGGACTTCACTCCCCGCGCAGGCCTGCACTTCCGCTACAAGTGGATGACCAACTCCGACGAATTCCTCCCGGAAAACGATTGGAAGGGCCATTACTTCGCTGTTGAAACAAAGATGTGGTTCTAGTAGAGGTTAAGTATGTTACAAAGACTCATTTTTAGTTTGCTCTCTGTTTCCGCAATCGCTTCTGCTACCGCAATTGCCGACAATCAGGCTAAGATAGACAGTACCGTGGATGCCATCGAGTCCCGCAAGGGCGTCGATATCGGCGGTACGGTCCGTGCCGTCTACAACAAGTCCAACGTGGAATCCGATCAGGACGTGAACGGCTTCAATACGCTTCCGGACCGCGAAATTGCTGAATTTGTCCAGTTGGATTTGGACATGCACTTCCGTCCGTGGGATTTTGTGGGTGCGAACATCGTGCTCCGCCTGGGTGCAGGCATGCAGGACTACTTCGCGAACTCCGCTACCATGGTGAATGCCCCTTGGATTAACCTCGAAGGCAACATCGGTAAGAATTTCCACTGGACCGCGGGTGATTTCCGCCAGCAGTATTCTCCGTTGACCGTGTACATGCCTGGTGTCGACATCATGTACGAACCGACGATTTTTGCACGCAACCGCGAGATGGCTCAGAAGGAAGCCTTTATCGAAGGCAACCAGCGCAATTTGCAGGGTATCAACCTCCAGTTCCGTGCGGATATGGGCCCGACTTTGGGTGAACTCCGTGCCGAAGGTTTCTTTGCCCGCCTCCGCCGTGCCGAACGTCTCGATACGACCGGCGCCGAAGGCAACCTTCTCCCTGGCGAAGCCATCTGGGGCGCCCCTCAGGCGGGTACATTTGACAAGTATGCCTTGGCGGCAAACCTGGAACTGTATCCTCTGAACAAGAACCTGATGCTCGGTGTGACCTTCCTGGATGTCTGGGATGACGAAGATTCCAAGTCGTACTCCTACTACCAGAATGATTCCTATATCGAAAACGGGGGTACCGATCCTCAATACAACTACATCAGGAAACCGGTAAACTTTAACGATTCCCTGCCTCAGTCCACTCAGGTGATTGCTGGCCGTATTGGTGCCGACATTGCCGGACTCATGGGAAACAAGAACTTGATTGCCGACCTGACGGGTGAAGTTGCTTATTCCATGGATAAAATCTATGCTGAAGCGGCAGTTCCTGTTTTGGCCGAGGATGGTTCTATTGCGGTCTTGGCTGATGGTGATGGAATCGCCTATGATACGCTCCGCGCGGTTTCCGCAGACGACGAAATCGAGAAGGGGCTTGCCATTAACGCGAACCTGAATGTCGGTTACAAGACGGATAGCTGGATGGCGAAGGTCTCCGTGGATTACATCCGCAACGACTCCAGCTGGTACAACTCCCTGGCTCAGTCTCCGTCCTTCATCGCTTCCCGCGTCATGAACTCCGACAAAGACGGTAACCTGACCAAGTACGGTCCGTACGCTCCGCTGTATTCCTCCTTCGACGCTCTTTACTTCTTTACGCCGAAGCACGCTCCGGTATCGCAGTACCTGACAAATGACGACAAGGGCATGCAAGAAGGCCAGACCAAGAGCTACAACATCGCTCCGTACTCCAAGACTTCCTACACCACGGCGACTTACACCCGCAAGGAACTCGCCCTGATTGACGAACTCTCTGACGCCAACATCCAGATGGTTTTGCCCAACGGTCTTGCAACCACGAACCGTACCGGTGTCCGCGCAAACCTGGTGGCAGGTTATGGCAAGGACAACCTGGTAGAAGTCCAGGGCTTGTTCACCAAGATGGACCAGGTGGCCGGTATGGGCGGTCTCGATGCGGCCTCTTACACGGAATTCGGCGGTGGTGCCAAGATCGATGTTCTTGGCCTGCTCGGATTCAGCTTGCCGCTGGAATTGAGCGGTAGCTACAAGCATGCCGAACGTTCCATTTCCAGTGCCGAATTCAAGACGGACTTCATTAATGCCGGTCTCTATGCCCGCTACTGGAAGCGCCTCGGAATTTCTGCCGGCTTCCAGATGATCAACGCCGAACTCAACGCGGCTGGCGCCCTGATGCAGGAACTGACCATGAGCAACCTCAAGGTTTCTGTGGCTCCTGTGATGACGGGTAAGCAGATGCAGTGGATGGTCGGTCTCGACTATACGCTCGCTCCGCACGCCTGGTTGGCTATCAACTACGGCCAGGCTACCGTCAAGAACACCTACTCGGTCGTGGGCTTGACTGGAACCTTGCTCGGTGGCGAGTACAGTGCCAGCGACAACAGTTTTGTGCCGGCAACAGAGACAAACCTTCCTGACTACGTGGCCATTGAAAATCGTGAGTCTACGGCAAGTCAAGTTGAACATGAATTCACCCGTAGCATCCTTCAGGCTACAATCAACGTAGAGTTCTAAGGGAGGCTAACAATGAATAACGAATTGAAGTTTATGGGTTATAAAACAATCCTTCTTTCTTCGATGCTTGCTGCTTCTGTAGCTTTTGCTCAGGAAGAAGCCAAGGATACCACTTCTGTTGAAGGTCGCCAGCTGAGCCTGCTCGAAAAGCTGACGAACTTTGAGGCCAATGCGCTCGGCTTTGCCATCAACGGTAACGCCAAGGCGGGTTACCTGCACTCGACGATTTCTTCGGACGACTTGACTAAGGACTCTCAGTTGGACGAAGCGTCCGCCTACACACGCATGAACATGGTGTTCTCCGTTCGCCCCAGTTCCGAAAGCGTGGCGAAGTTCAATCTGCGCTTCCACAAGGACTGGCAGAACGCTCACCGCGAAGGCAACAACTCTCCCATTACGACTTGGTGGTCTTATGACGGCTATAGCCTCAATAAGCACATGAAGTTCAATTTGGGTCACATGCGCGTGGGTTACACTCCGTTGACCGTTTACCAGCCGATGCCGGATCTGATTTTTGAACCGACGATCCTTGCCGAACACCGTGCCGAAGTCATGGCCGACAAGAATCTGGACGGCTCGAACGACCGTCTGATGCAGGGTGCGAATGTCGAGGTAACCACGGGTCAGCTCGGAGCCTTTGATGACGTGAAACTCCACGGTACCTTGGCCCGTATCCGTAATGTAGCGAAGAAGAATGATCAGGTGTTTTTTGACTTTGACAAGTCCGATCGTTACTTTACAGGTATTGCCGGTAGTGTGGACCTGAGCGGTATTACGCTTGGCGTGAACGAAGTCTACACCTTCGACCGCGTTCGTAGTTCCCGCGCGACGAACTTGTATGCCCAAATCGACACGCTTTATTACGATATTAACAACGTGCTCAGTTTCGAACTCGGTTTCGATTCCAAGCGCCTGATGCCGGGTGATTTCCACTTCGGTATCGATGTGGAATACGCCCTGTCCTACTGGAGTGTTTACCAGGATGCATACGTGACGATCGAAAAGACGGCGATCGTGGTCGATACCGCCGCTGTCGTGAATCCCGATGGCTCTGTCAGTGCGGACCGTGGCTACTTCAGTTACAAGACTTCAAACGACATAAAGGCGTCCATGGATCAAATTGCCGCAGCTCATAACAAGGGCGCTCTGAGGGTGAACCTCTATGCTGACGCTTCCATGGGCTCCATTGATTTCGATGCCAAGGCGAACGTGGTCAAGGTCGACAAGGATTACCAGGCTGAACTTGCTATGACTCCTGCCGTGCTGTCGAACATCCCGGTGCTCAATAGCGATGCTAGTTTCTCGACTCCTATGGCCGACGAACTGCTTTCCGGTGTCCGTTCGGGTTCTCTCGAAAACCTCTATTTCTCCATGTACGAATCGGTTCCGCTGAACTCCTCGAACATGATGGTGAAAGATCCGACTGCATACGAATCTGAATATTACCGTCTCTATAACAACTTCAAGTACGCTCAGTACTACCGTAACGGTTACAACAATGTGACTTTGAAGCGTACCGACCTGCTCGCTACGACAACGGTGCTTGATCCGTCTACGAACATCGCGATGCCCTACGGTTACGCTACTCCGAACCGTACCGGTGGCGATATTGACTTGAACGGCAAGTGGAACGATGCTATCGCCCTCCGCGTGGTCTTCGGTCTCTATATGGCCGACTCGGTCAATCTCCTGGAAAATCCGACTGACTTCGCTACTGGCACGCAGTATATGCGTGTGGGTGGTGGCCTCAATGTCGACGTGGCTCGCCTCGCGAACCTTTCCAAGGATCTTGGCGTCAAGCTGGGCGGTTCCTACGAGATGGCTAACGAAAAGGATGGCCTGGAACGTTCTAGTTCCCGCATCATGGCTGGTCTCGACCTCTCCTGGAAGCAGGTGGCCTTGCTGACTGGTTTCCAGATGCTGAGCCTCGATTTCGGCGTGCCGTACATGGGCGTCCTGGACAAGTCCTCTGAAATGTTGCTCCTGACTGGACTTCGTTACAAGCTGGGTGCCGGAGCCTGTGCTACCGTGCAATACGGCCGCCTGTCGAATTCCATCGACTACATGAATATGGATATGGCTACCGGCGCAACCAGCTCGGCCAAGCTCGATATTTCCAAGAACATTATCATGGCTGACGTGACGGTCAACTTCTAAGGGGAATTTGAATATGAATAAAAAAGTAAAATTCGCACTGATCGGAACGGCCCTTGTTCTTGGTGCCTGCGCAGATTACTCCGTAGACTCCGGTGATATGGCTGTCAAGACCTCTAATGCCGGTAACGGTGTCCATGACGTCACTTTCTACAAGATGCCTTCGGATTTTGACCTTGACACTTATCTCGCTCTGAATCCTGATGTCAAGTATTTCCAGATTATCGACAGGCTCCGTAACCAGGACAACAAGCCGCGCCTGGATTCCATGGCGAATAATGATACCAAGGCCGAGGCTACGGCACTTTACAATGCCGACAACGAAGCCTTCCTTGCCGACGAAGCTCTGGCCAAGAAAGCTTTCTTGATGGCCGGATACCCGGAAGCGATGTGGGCTGGGGCTGCCGAACTCAACAAGGAACAGAAGGCGATTGTGCTCCGTTTCAATAAGCAGCAGATTGGTGGTGCTCCCAGTGCTGCCGAAGACGTTGCCTATCTTGATAACTTCGTGTACGACCCGGATCTTTACGAAATGCATTATGCCGCATTCGGAATCCTTGACGGTCGTGCCTACCGTGCCTGTGCTGCCGTCGACATTACGATCCCGGCTGGTAATCCGCAGGCTGGCAAGACGGTCGTTTCGAAGGCAGCCTCGATCGAAAAGCAGGTGGCGACAATCGTGAACCTGGCCGACACCTTGGGTGCAAAGCCTCGAATCATGGACTACAGCTCCTACTACTTCTGCCAGAATGCGGCGGATGGCCAGATTTATCCGATTTGGAATGACGAAGGTGGCGAACGCCTTGTTCGTATCCGCGAAGTTCAGGACAGCCTCCTTTTAGCGAACCCTCCTGAACCCGAACCGGCCGAACCCGCTGCAGAAGAGAATTCTGCTGCTGCGGAAACGGCTTCGGAAGAAACCGCTGCGCCCGCTGCGGAAGAACCTTCCACTGAAGAACCTGCTGCAGAAGAATCTGGTGAAACTCCTGCAAATTAAGAAAGGGTGACGATATGTTTAAGAAATTTATTGCAACATTAGGATGCTCCGCTGCGCTGCTTTTTGCAGCTGAATTTCAGGTAGGAACATATTTCCCGAACTGGCTCCAGTATTCCCAGTTTACCCCCGAAGATGTCCGTTATGAATTCCTGACGAACATTCATTACGGCTACTTTATTCCTAGCGAAGACGGCTCCAGCCTTTCTAACTCGGATGAAAACGACAATCCCAACTTCGAAAAGCTTGCTAGCCTTTCCAAGGAAAAGAAGGTAAGCCTCACGGTGAACGTGGGCGGAGTCGGTAACGAAGAGGTCATGAAGGCAGTCGCTTCTAGCGAAGAAGCCCGTGCCGCCCTGGCCGAAGCCGCGAAGTCCCTGGTGGACCAGTACGGCATTGCCGGCATCGAACTGGACTGGATGCCCGCCGAAGAGGAAGAATATGCCTCTTGGGGCGCCATGGTGACCGCCCTTGCCGATGCAGGCGTGACTGTTTCTGCGACGGTGGCCGGCTCTTCGGATGCCGCTAAGCTTTACCCGGCAGAAGCCCTTTCCAAGCTCGCTACGGCGATGGTCATGCTGACCGACCAGATGAGCGAAGAGGAATCCAGTGTCAAGCCCAATTCCGACTTCTCCTATGCGCAGGAAGTCCTGAAGGCATACGCCGAAGCGGGAATTTCCGCTGACAAGGTGGTCCCGGTCGTTCCCATGTACGGAAAGACCTTCCTGGGTGCTACGGGTCTCGGCTCCAGCCATCAGGGTTCCGGAAGCGGTAACGAAGGCTACCTGACCTATAAAGAATTGATGAACGTGTTCGACACTCCTGACTATCAGGTCACGTTCGACGAGGCGACCCAGAGCGAGGTGGCGGTAAGCTCCTCCGAAACGATCGTCTTCAACGGAATTCCTTCAATGAAGTCTCTGGCGACTTTTGTCAAGGACAACGGATTTGGCGGAATGGCGCTTTATGACATTTCGGGTGACCACAAGGCCCCTGTCGTCTCCCTTCTGGTGACGGTAGGCCAGGTCTTGAGGCCCGAAATTAAGTATAACGCTAAGAAAAAGTGATTTTGCCCACAAATAATCCTGTAAAGTTTTTTTTGCGAGACAAATGTCCTTTTTTGAATTATATTATAGCCACATAAACAATAAACCCTAACAAAGAGAGAGAATTATGAAAAATCTTGCTATCTTCGGCCTTGCAGCCGCGAGCGCATCTCTGGCCGCAGGTTCCCTGTGGAATATGGAAGTTGATGCATACCAGGTCCAGGTTCCGGAAACGATTGCCTGCGACAAGAGTGGTGAAGACTACGGTGCAGCTTGCTACCAGTCCACTGGTGGTTGGTGGTTCGCCTACGTTGGTGACGAAAACAAGGGTCAGAAGATGTCCTTTGACCCGATTACCACCAACGATGATGGTACCTACAAGCTCATCACGACTGACGAATCTGATGGTTCCATCATCCCGGGCGGCAACCTTGTTGAAGGTGTCGGCCTCCAGGTGACGATGTCTGCCGCTGGTGGTGCATCCTCTGATCCGGCTATCGCTGGTATCGGCTTCAACTGGACCAAGGCTGAAACACCGATCGATATCTCTGCTAATCCGGGCTACTGCATTGTGTATTCTTGGAGTGGTTCTCAGGCTCTCCAGATGGAACTGGGCTGGAACGAAAACAAGGACGCCGGTGGCTATGGTTATGATACCTGGTATGCCCTTATGCCTGCTCAGACTGCTTTGACGAAGCTTGACCTCCCGTGGTCCGCCTTTAAGCAGGACAAGTGGGACAAGCCGCCTCAGCCGATTACCACGGCTCAGAAGGAAGCTGTCTCTCTGAAGATTCGTTTGAAGAACTCTGCCGCTGCTGAAGTGAAGGGTACCCTCTCCATCGCCGAACTCGGTTGGACGGGTGAATGCGGTGAAGGTGGCACGAAAGCTATCGGTAGCATCGCTAAGGCTTCTTCTGTGAAGGCCACCCTCTCTGGTCGCACCCTCTCCTTCTCTGGCGTTAAGGCTGCCAAGGCTGAAGTGCTGAACCTCCAGGGCCAGGTTGTTATGAGCGGTTCTACCGCTTCCGCAATGAACCTCGCTAGCCTCGACGCTGGTGTGTACATGGTTCGCGTTGCCGGTGCAAACCTCACTCAGAAGATCCTCCTCAAGTAATATCTACTTGAAGTAGACTTTCAGGGCCCCGTCTTTGGACGGGGTTCTTTTTTTGTGCCATAAAGTTCCGAGGCCTGGTTGCCGGTGTGCGATTGTTCACATCGGTTCCATTTGTGTACATGCAAACGCGTTTTTACTTTATTTTTTTGCTTTTTTTAATTAAATTATAGATTGAGTGTTTTGACTTTTTTTTTCGAGGCTATTTATGAAAAAGTATCTTCTGCCGGTATTGGGTGTTACTACGGCTATGCTGATGGCATGTTCCGACGAATCTTCTTCGCCGTCCAACGCGACGGATCCCGGTATTGCTTCCAGCGCATCTGTTGATCCGGGCCTTCCCGCTGTTTCGAGCGACGCAAATTCCGGACTGGTTTTGTCTAGCGAAAGTTCTACTCCCGTGGTGGATCCCGGTGCTTCGACGTACTACGCCGTGTTCCCGACGCCGAACCAGTTGGCCGTGCAGACGATGTACAACAACTGGATTGCGAAGTTCTACGTGACTTACGAAGAGGAAGTGACGAATCCCGCCTTTATTGGCTCAGTGATGGTGCCCAAATTGGAAGGGTCTGCTCGTATCAAGTTTGACGCTCCGTTGAATACAGTGTCCGAAGGTATCGGCTACGGCTTGCTGATTACCTACTTTATGAAGGACTGGGAAAAGTTCAACAGGTTGTTCAAGTATTACCAGGCATACCCGGTGAGCGCTGCTGATGGTCTTTTCTTTATGAAGTGGAAGGTTATTGGAGATGACATGAACGGTGGCTTCTCTGCTGATGCGACAGGTGGCTCCGCTACCGATGCGGACCTGGACGTGATGACGGCCTTGTTCCTCGCCTATGGCGAAACGGGTAATGTGGAATACCTGAATTATGCAAGGGGCATCGCCGGCGCCATTTACAACACCGAAGTCAACCCGACCACGCACTTGTTTATGCCGGGTAACGACGGCCTGCACATGAACGACGGCTATGTCTACAATACCAGCTACTTCTCGCTGGTGGGTATCCGTCTCGCTATTAAGTACGATACGGAACGCAGTGCCGCCTGGCAGCAGGTTCTCGACGCAACCTACGCCTATATACTCAAGGTTCAGGCTGCTGGTAACGGCCTCCGGCCGGACTGGAGCAATGCGGATGGCGTTCCGACGAACCCGGAGAACGGCTCTTCG
>JAEEGG010020429.1_pt1 | contig 13238 bp, 2 predicted proteins | sample 9134161 | NCBI WGS metagenome assembly JAEEGG01 (sample SAMN16246543, study PRJNA631951) | gut metagenome | biome: gut microbiome; feature: rumen; material: CR-attached | host: Bos | place: Iran: Karaj | collected 2018-10 | reverse complement strand
CTCCTTTCTTTCGCTCCTTGCTCCTTGCTCCTTAACTCAACTTGCGAAAGTTGAGTTATTGATAATTAACGCCACAAAGGTATGAGTCTTTTTTGATACTTGCAAATATTTGGGCTTTTTTCTATCCCTCTCACCTCATCCCTCTCACCTCATACCTCTCTAATCGCTAACCTTTACAAAACCCTTCTTCCCCTTGTAAATATACACTCCTGGCTGGGTGGGCTTGCCATCGAGACGGCGGCCTTGCAGGCCATAGTACGCGTCTGAGTTGATAGTTGACAGTTGATAGTTGACATTAAAAGTCTTCCGTGTTCTGATGGAATGCGGAAGACTTTTTGTGATTTATCCCAAATCGGTCATACGCTGAAATGACAGCGCATAATGATAATAAAAAAGATAAAATTCTTTTCAAAATTCTATGGTTTCTCAGTTATACTTATTCCTCGCCCGTGAAGAACGGCACCACATAGGGCGTTCCGACACCCAGCATCACAATTGCTAAAAATTTTCTTTCCATATCAAATATAGGATTAGTAAATATTCTCCATAACCATTTCGGGGACAAAGTTACGAAAAAAACAGGTATACAGCCAAGGTTTTGTATTGGAAAAGAGGATTTAACGGACATCACCTTCGTAACCTTCGTCAATGCCGCCATATCGAAGTCGATTGGCATTGCTATGGAATTTTTGTTTGCCATAAGGGCCACTTTGGCACAAAGGTCTGCATTTGTGCTTGAAATCCGTCATACGTATGGCTGGTTTTTGATATTGCTTCTTCATTGTCTTTCTTCTTTGAGTGAACTACTGAATCATGACTTTGCGTCCGTTATAAATATACACACCTGGCACACTTGGCTTCTCCTCCAACTTCACGCCATACAAGGTGTACCATGTATCGCCGTTTACTTCATGAACGTCTCTCACAGCTTTCACTTCTGTCAAAACCTCCTCGTCCTCGAAATGGAGGTTGAAAGCGCGGATATTGGCTTCAGGATCGCTGAAATCCACGTGGAAGTAGGCGCGGCAAGAATATATGGGTTTGTCATTGCTTGGATAGTAGAGTGTGCTGTACGCGGTGCCAGTGCCCAGATAGAGATTGCTTTGGTCGCCACCAGAGAGGGTAACAGGACTGTAATTGCCAATAAAGCTCACCTTGCTGTCGCTGCTCGTGATTTCACTGGGAGCAGGGACACTGGTGGCGTTGGCCATAGTCACGTTACTAAAGATGGGATTCTCGAGGTCTTCACCGCTTCCCCACTTGATGATATAGGGTTTACCTGCCTCGATGGTCGTAGCTGTTTTGAAGTAGAGGTTGAGCGTACCGCTCTCGTAATCGAAACCGGTTTGATATGTACCGTTCTCGTTGGGAGACTGACCGTCCTCATCGGAATACTTGCGATTAACATCAAGTTCCATGATGGTAGCACCAGCCAAACATGAAGTGCTGATATCGTCCACATTAAACGGCAGGCAGATGGTGTTCCATGCTCCGTCTTTGTAGAGCGTGCGGCCATTCAGTTCAACGGAACACATCTGACCTTTATAATTGGAAAGAATAGTATTGTTACTTTGGGTGTTGCTCAATCGAACAATCTTATTCTTAAAGCATGTCAAATCAGGCAATTGTCCAGCAGTAAAGGTCCAAATGGAATTGTTAAAGGAAGATTCAAGCGCATAGCCTGTAAGCGTAGTGGTGCCAGGTGCGGCATAATGATAATTAGAAAATGTTCCGCTCTTATTATTGGCAACAATTTCTCCATTAGAACTCACATTATCTATATTACAACATACATATACGTTTGAAATTTCCGTCCCCTCAAACTCTCCTGCAATACCGCCCAAATAATAGCCACCTGAATCTTCTCCAGTTGCACCGATATTTCCTTGATTATAACAGTTGGTAATGGTTCCTTTATTAACTCCTGCTATGCCGCCAACACTTCTCCTTCCAACAATGCTTGCAAGATTGGCACATTCACGAATGGTACCTCTATTATAGGCTGCAATACCAGCCGTACTACTTGTATTTGTTTCATCAGTATTGATGACAGCACCCTTTACTTTGAGATGCTGTACCGTACCACGAAAATAGCCAAACAAACCAGCTACCGTCCTATTACCTGAGGTATACATTGTTATTGTGTAACCTTGCCCATCAAATGTTCCACTGAAATTCTTACTGGATACATCCTCTTTGCCTATGGGTTCCCAATCAATCGGGACTTCACCAGTACCACCCAAATCAATGTCTGCCATCAACTTCACAGTCTTACCTAAGTAAGTATCAGTTTCATCATTCACATTATCACGTAAAGTCGAAAGGTCAGATGCTGTCCATATCTCAATGACGTCATCATCAGCATACGCTGAAATGACAGCGCATAATGATATCAGTATAGAAAAAACTCTTTTCACGATTCTATGATTATTTCAGTTATACTTATTCTTCAACTGTGACGAACGGCACCACATAAGGTGTTCCCTGGTCGGTAGGTTGGATAGTGGAGTCGAACTCCTTCCAGTCACTGACGGTGAAGATGCGGTGCAGCTTGTCGCAGTAGTACTTCAGCGTGACGAGCCCCTCGCCGCTGTTTCCCTGAATGGGCAACATAAAATAGTACTGTCCGCCCGTCTCTTTCAGACCGCTCACGGCGCGTACTTCATTGTTCAGCATCGCGCACATCAGGTCTGCATTAGACACATAAGGCAGCAATTCGGATTGAACGCCAATCTGTACAGACATCGGCCAATCGTCCTGTAAACTGGCATCGGACGAAACCACCCACGAAGGACGTGCATCCGTACCTTCTGTAAGCGTTGAACCATTTTGATTCTGCTGATTATCATCATCGTCAGAGCTACAAGCTCCCAAGAGCAGGGTGGCAACCAGTGCCACACCTGCGAGATACAATAGTTTCTTCATTATTTGATCATTATTTTTTGTCTGTTAAAGATATAGATGCCTGGCAACTGTGGACGCTTGTCGAGCTTGCGACCCAGCAAGTCGTACCATGCTCCCTCTACTTGGTAACTCACCTCAGCGAAGTTGATCATCGTCGGTTCATCCACCGTGCCGATGACAGCATCGGTCTGATAGGTCATCTGATCACCGCTGAGTGCAATCAGTTCCTCGCCACGTTGGATGGCGAAGCTCAGACGGGTGTTGCCACAATTGGCCACAGAGAGGTAGAACAGGTTGTCGTCAGACTTTTCGGTCATACCGCACAGCTCTGATCCGTTGTATGCCAACAGGCAGTCACCCTCTTGCAAGTCAACGCCAGCGGTGCGAGCCACGATATTCATTGAGCTACCCGTGGTGTTCTCGTACTTTGGTGCACGGAGATGCACGCTGCCATAGCGAGTGGAACCTTCGTAAGAAGGATAGTAGAACGTGACATTCCTGTCACCCAAATGCTTCAGCATGTAGCCCTGACCTGCTGTCAGATGCGTCAGCGTACCCTTCCACATTCGGTTGTGTTGCGCATCCTCCACAAGCATGGAGAATTCGTTCTGCGACTTGATGATGTCACCCACAGTTGCTTTTGCTGTGTAGTCAGCCAGCGCATTAGCAATCGGCAAATTCAGGTGAGAAAGGTAAGCAATTCGATTCCATCCTGGAGTCACCAGAATGTAATCGTCATAGCGCTTTCCAGAGAGATAAGCTGTCTTTTCAGAGCAAGAATAGAAGCGGTACATCTTTGTGGCATCCAGTTCAATGCTATCGTTGCCATTATCCCAGAAGTAATTGATGCGGGTGGGGTTGTCAGGATTAGGAATACCCTTGTAGCTGATTTCGTAGAAGCCGTTGGTACCCAGCACCTCCAAGGCATCGCCCACCTCCCACTTCGTGGAACGGTTGAGCAGGTTGCTGATGGTGTTCTTCTCAGGTTTCATGTAGAACGATACCCAGTTCCAACCCTTCTTCAGCTGCATCATCTGCACCTCTTCGTCCCTGTTCACCAATATGATTGGATTTTCCGTGGTGCCCAAGATGCTGTCGGGATAGAACACAAGTTCATCACCATCTTCGCGGTTCAGCACACTGATGCGTCCTGTCGTGCAGTCGAAGTATTCGAAACGCAGAGGTTGCTGTTCCATATTATTGTTGTACACCGTGATGAAAGCCAGTGGCTCATTGGCATTGGCGGTGTTGTCAACGCTCAGATGCGCCACACCGAGGGTCTCATGGTTGTTGCCGAACACACCGATGATGTCTTCAGGATCAGAAGCCACAATGCCGTCAATCTTCACCCTTGCCACCATGTTCATGGTGATGTTCTTCTTCTTCAGCGACTCGCTGATAGCCCAGTCTGGAGTCTCACCACGCACCTTGATGTGGATCGGCAGCACCTCACTCAAGCCATCCTCGCTCAAGAGAGTGAGCATCTCATCGAAGTCACCAATGTTGATGTAAGGCGAGATGTTCAAAGTGATGACCTCCTCATCGGTGGCAGCGATGGTACCGCTGGTCTTCGATGGTGTAATCCAGAGCGGATGGTTCTCTATATAATAAGTATGGGTCTTTCCACTCAAGTTCTTGATGACCACATCCACCTGGTCGCCGACGCCGTAGAATGTTTCTATGTTCAGCCGTTTCTCTGACCAGCGCAATGGGTTACGATAGACGTAGAGATCCATCATGACAGGGCTTTCCAAAAGGTTGCCATTGAGGTCAGCCACATCGCGCACCGTGATGTAAACGTGGGTCTTTTCCATGTTCTGGGTTGGTTCGTCAATGTTGATGAGCAAGTTCTGGTCGTTTGCCACATAGCTGTAGTTCAGGTTCTCGCGCTGCCCCGTATTGTCGATAGGAGCATAGTTCTCGCGGTCGCTCACCTCTTCCATCACGTCGTCAGGAACGATGACATCCATACGCGTCGAGTAGTTGCCCTGGTTGTCGCGGGTCTGCTTGATGCTTTCTCCTGATGCCACCATACGCTGTGTGTGATCCTTCTGTTGCTCCGAGCGGCTGAATGGCAGATACACCAGTGTACCCATCTCGCGACCCGAAGGCATCGTGGAAGCATAGTCCTTGATGACGTTCACAGGCAGGGTCATCTCGTAGAGAGCAATCTCGTCGATGTTGCCGGCAAGGGCACCCGAGGTGGTGTAGGCGTCCTCGTATGTGATGCCTGCAGCCAATGTTCCGCCCAGTATGCCACCCAATGTGTCAACAGCAAAGGATTGCAAGAGTTCCTGGTCAACGTAGAGGTTACCCACGTTGCGTGAACGGTTCACGGTCACTGCCAGATGGTGCCAAGCACCGTCATCGTAGATCTTATGGTTGCTGTTCTTCACCTCAAACTTGCCATTGCGGTAGTAAATCCTACCCTCCTTCAGACCGATGTTGAAGTGGTTCTTCCACTGGGATTCGTTCAGAGCTGGTCCGTTCGCAAGCAGCGTGCCGTCGCTTTGTGACGTGCGGAACCAGAACATCAGCGTGTAGTCTTGTGTGTTCGTGCGGACGAAAGCACTGTCGTTCAGCACCACACCCTTCTCTCCGTCAAGCTTCATGCTCAAGCCAGCCGGCAGGTTCCATGTGGCAGAGAGGAGCTGGAGGTCTGTGCCTCCCACTGCCTTGTTGTAGCAGACCGTTCCCTTGCCTTCGTTGAGGGCGAAATTGTCGAGCAGTCCCGACTCATAGCCCGTCAGTCGCTTCTTGGCATACTGCTGGATTTCACCCTCTGAGAGTGCCTTGTTCCAGAGGCGCAGCTCCAGCATGGTGCCGCGATAGTCTTCCGACTCGAATGGCTCGGGATCGTCAGGCGTGTCCAAGAAGAACGAACCACCCAGCATCAGGCTGCCCACTTCGTCATAGAGTCCTTCATACACGCCAGTTCCAATCTTCGTGTTGCCGTCGTAGAAGGAAATGTTGGTTCGCTGATGCTCCATATCTACATCGAACACATAGCTCACCTGATGCAGTCCAGAGAACTCAACAGGCTTGTCGCTGAGGAACATCTCCTTATTGAGGATGACCATCAGGCGATTGTCAGCACTGAGACCCACCTGCAGGTTCTTTCTCAAAGTACCATGCTTGAAGAGTGCCATTGGCAAAGTGTGTTCATCAGGATTGACCATCACATCCAGCGTGAAGCTCTTCGCCGAGAAGTTGCGGTCAGCGTTGGTCAAAGCCCCTATTCCACTATTGAATCGCAGACAGGTGCCTTGCGTGATGTTGCTGGAGTTGGTGAGACCCAACACCTCGAAGTTGTTCACCTCCGAGAGGTAATTGCCGGCAATCGGCTCCGAGAAGGCAATGGTGATGTCGTCGCCAATGCCCAGCACTCCATTCACAGGCTTCGGCGTGCCGAAGAGCTGCGGACGGCGCGTGTCCTTCACACCTGTCAGGATAGGCGATGAAGCTGTGAGGAAGCCGTTTCCGTTGCGGCAATACACCACAGCGCGCAAGTCGTAGTACTGCTCCACGGGGTCTTTCTCGCCGAAGAAGCTTGAAATGATGTAACCATCGTTCTCAATCAGCTTGCAAGTGCCGCTTGCCAAAGCCATGAGCGAGTCACTCTTGTAGTATGAACAGATGTTCACCCAATCCTTGTCGCCTTGGGTCGAGAGCTTGTACTGCAGCTCAATATGGTCGAAGTTGCGCTGGTTCACATTGAAACCATCAATGCGCACAGGCATGTAGTAGCCATACTCTCGCTCGTCGTAGGGCGATTCTGTGTTCATCACCCACTTGTTGCCAGGTGTGGAGATGGCAATATTTCCAGCCGAAGGCACGAAATGGGCAGAGAGCTTTACCGTGACAGGACGCTTCGGATCATTCGGTTCAAGGAGATTGATACCGATGTCTTCATAGTCGAAGTCACTTCCTGCATACACCTCTATCTCTTTCGTGATCACCTCACCAGCCTTCATGAACACGGTATAGCCCGAACCGTTCAGGGCGTTACCGCCAAAGAACACCTTGGCTCCCTTCTGGTTCAATTCATCCGGTACACAAAGATTGAAAATCTGCGTAGCTCCGTCGGGAAGCGGACTCTCGTTCACCATGTGGATGGTGTAGCGGGCTGGCTCTCCATAAGGCACGTTCGAAACGATGCTCTGGTCTGCCCAGATGCGCAGCTGATCAATCTGAATGGTCTTCTGGTCATACACGGTGCCAGGACTATAGTACTTCGTCTTGCGCTCATCCTCCCAAGGTTGGCAGGTCGCACCACCGTTGGTCCTGAAGATGAAGTTGCCATAGATTTTTTCATCATTGCCGGCATAGCTTGTTGGCGAAAATCCACCATCAACCACCTTATCCAGCGTATTGTTGATGTACTGCAGGAACACGTCTGCATCTCCCTTCGCTACTGCATCATCAATCTTCTGTTTGTCCACCTTCGTGCGATACACGCTGATGTTGTAGTTGGAACGGGCTGCTGCGCTCAGCGTGAAGCCAGTTTTCTTCGACCACGACTCCGACTTTCCGTTCTTGTCGTTGAAATCAATGGTAAATACAGGCTTTATCTTGAACGTAACCTTGGAACCCATGCCTGGATTGACACTGATTCGTCCATCAGGATGTTTTGAGTCTGCATCATATCCCTTGATAAGTTCAAATGTGGTCTTCACCAAATTGTTGACTCCTTGCCCCATTATATCTTTGCCTATTGTGAATGGCAAGATACGGAAGTAGCTAGAGTAGTCGTCGCTGGTGCTGAATGTCTCGCTATACTGCACGTTGGCAGCACCGTCAAAATCATAGTTTCTCACCAATTCGGCTGTATAAGGAGCCAGCACCTTCTCATACTCGTTTTGTGCCAGGAAGGATGCCCAGGTCACAATCTGGTCATTATAGTCTGACACATCATCTGACAGGTTCTGGTTCTTTGCTGGTCTGACAATCGTGTAGCGGTCTTTGTTGTCGGTTGTCAGTTTGGCATCGAAACCAAACGTTGGGTCATCGGCATCCACCGTACTGATGTAGACGTTGCGTCCGTCAAGGTCAGCCATTTTCTGTGCCTGAGTCTGTGGAGTGCCCTTCGGCAGCAGCCGCTCGTTGCGTAGCTTAATATAATATGGTATCAGTTCCGTCTCGATGTAGTCCGCCGTATGGATGAACTCGGAGTGGAACTTCGTGCTGTAGGTCATCACCTCGTCGCTGATGAGATAGACCTTCTTGCCGTCGGCACCTACGCCTTCAGCCAGCACCGTCACCGTACCGTTCTTCACATCGTAGGTGTTCTCGCCCACCGTCGTCTTGCCGCTTGTGCGGTTCACCAGTTTCTTGTACTGGCTTTCCGGCACCATGCGCACAGCGATACCGTCGCCAAAGATGAAGTTGTCAGTGAAGCCGATGAAGATATCCGCTTTGTCGCCAATCCACTTGCTGCTCGATGAGGTCTGGATGCGATCCGTCGTGTTCATCTCGTAGCTATACACCCAAGAACCACCAGCTTGAACGTTGAAGCTGAATGACCAGTTGTTGGTGGTCTCGGCAGAGTTGATAGTTCCATTGGCAGGACCACCACCTGCACCTGCCCATGTCCCGACGTAGTAGTTGCTGCCTGTACCTGTGTTCTTATCAACCGACAGACCAAACTTGCCATCCGCAACAGCCGTATAGGAATATTTCAGTTTCGAGCCACTCTCGATGTAAGCCGAACTGCCCGCGCCTGGAGGGTCGCGAAGGATGTCAATCAGGTGGGTGGCACCCTTGGCGATGGTTTGCTTGCCTTGATTCTCGATGGCTCCCATCACGTAGCATTGCAGAGATTTTCCGTCGAATGGCTTGATGTCGTAGAATACACCGTCGTACAACAGGTTGATGTCGAGTGTGCGCAATGCATTCTTGTCGTTGCCGAGGAAGGTGGTGTTCTTTGGCACGAACTGATAGACACCCCGTCCGATGGAGTCGAGCTTCACGCTGTCAGTCACATTGTTGCCCACCAAGTCGTTGTGGAAATAGACTGTGCCTTTGTGCAATGGCACAATGTCTGGCACAGTGTCAACACGGTTCTCAAACGGATATTCCTCCTGAGCCTGCAGGTTGAACAGGTAAGAGGCATTGCTCATGAACACTGGCTTTCCAAGTACATAGCGTGCAGGAGTCTCGCCGCTTGCAGCAATCCAGATTTTCACCGTATCCGCATGGTTGTCTATGTCCTGTGCCAGATAGAATGATTCGCCATAATAGGGTTCGCCGGTGATGTTGAGCTGCTTCACTGCCAGTTGCACGGGCGAGTGATAGATGCACTTGTACACGGCGATGCTGTCCTTGCCCACATGGGTCAGGTCGAGCGTCTCGCCCACCTTGCCCGCCTGGAACAGGGTGGGGTAGCCCGAACAGGACTGCTCCGTAATCTTATATTTCACAGGAGGAAGTTTGATTTCATACTCACCCGTCTTGTCATCAGGATGAATGGTGATGGTGTGACGGGTCATCTCCCAACGGGTCATGTCTTGGGGCTGACCGGTCTTCGGGTCGATGGCACCATGTCGCAACGAATCCTTGCGCTCCTTGATAGAGAGATCCCGTGGATCACGCACAATCCATGAGGTGTTGTCGCCTTCCAGCTGCATCACCATCTTCAGGTTGTGTCCCAGGTTGTTGGTCGAGAGCGACTGACCCAGCGGCTTGGAGCCTTGAATTTCGCCACCCACCATACGTCCGCGTAGCGTCACACGGGTCTGGTCCCAAAGATACACATCGGCAATGTTGCGTTGCCAGTTGTGCTCTGTGGAGTCTTTCTTGTTGTCCACGTCGATGTAGTAGCCGTCGTACTCAAACACGTGTCCCTCTTTCTCCACCTGAATCTTGTGAGGACCAGCTGGCACATTGATGGTGAAGGAACCCTGATTGTCGGTTTCCACACGCTTCTGCAGGTGGTTGAAGAGAGGCTGCCCGTCAATCTTGAACTGTGCTCCAGGCACAGGGATGCTCGTGCCGTCGTAGAGCACCTTACCTGTGAACACGTAATATTCACGCAGCGCCAGCACCATGTTGGTGAATTCGTTCTTGTCCTCTGAGAAGTTGCAGATAGCATTCGTGTAGCTGGGACCGTCGCCAGTCACTTGCACCTGAACGGTGTATGAACCATTGTTGGGCACATAGAAAAGTGAGTCAATGAGGAAGTAGCCTTTCTCGTCAGTGGTCACGATGCGTTCCACACCCACGCCCTTCAGCTCATCCGAAGGAGTGGCTTTCACCTCCACGCCTCCGATGCCTGTGCCGTTTGGCATGCGCACATAGCCGCTCACCCGACCGAAGTTGTCGCACTTGCCCTGACAAGTGATCGAGTCGAGATGCACGCCTTCACACTGCACCACCGACCTCACCTTATATTCATATTCATGATGTGCCTTCACGGTCATGTCGGTGTAGCTCATTTCCTGCACATCTCCCTTGAGCATCACGAAGCCCTTGTCGTCAGACAGGTCGCGACGATACACCTCGAAGTAATCGGCTGTACCGCCGTTGGTGTACCATTTCAGCTGCACGGCATCGTGCATCTTCGTCGCCCTGATTGAATCCATCTTCACATTGTCGTCGAAGTAGAAGGTGGATGTGGACTTTTCGGATGTTGAAGAGACTGGGAAATACTCCACTGGAATCTCGTAGGTGCTCTTCATCACATCCGCAGTCTTGTTGCCGATACAGAGCATCGAACTGCCACGATCCACCTCGATGCGGAAGCCATAATCCACGCAAGAAGACAGGAGTTCCACTTCCAGCTGACCTGCCTTCCGTTCATTCTCCGTGATGACGCGTTCATCGGTGTAGCGAAGCTTCCCTTTTACATACTTGTCGGTGTAGAGCTTCATCTGGGCATTGTGATCCCACACATAGGTTCGCAGCTGCTCACCATCAGTGTTGGCAATCGTCACAGGCACGCACTTGCCATCCTCCACCGTCCAGCCACTGCCCAACTTGGCTGCCAATTCAGCTGCTGGAAGGTTTTTGGCATTGGCATAGTCACTGCCCATCTCGCCCCAGTTCTGGAACGAGTAGTTGTTGGTGTTGTTATTCGCTCCACCGTTCCCGTAAGGAATCACCCTACCGGAATAGCGGTAGCAGAATCCCGCGTGAGCTATATTGTTATAGGTACCACACTCCAAGTTGTTCTCCAGAGAGCTTTTATCAGAGTGTTCCCAACCCACGAAAGCGCCGCCATAAGAGTCTGATCTACTGGTAGCAGTGAGCTTTCCGTCGAAGAGACTGTTTTGAATTCTGAAATACATATTATCACCATGACCCACGAAGCCACCACCATGAGGGGCTGTGTTGCCACTGCCCGTGAAAGTGATGTCGGCAGACACACGGCAATTCGCGATGGTGATTCTTCCTTCACCCACACCTAAGCCGATAAGTCCTGCAGAATGCATGCCACCCTTCACGCTACCCGTCACATGTAAGTTCTTGAAGGTTGCCGCACCTACATACATGAAGGGAGCCGTAAATCTCACATCGGTGTTATAACCCACCTTCAACGTATGCCCACATCCATTGAATGTACCACGGTACGGATTACTTTCTGTACCCACCTTCGAAGTGCTGCTGCTGATGTCCACATCGGCCTCGAGTACGGCATTCACCGCCGTCGTGCTGGTATTGACAAGGTTTGCGAAAGTATTCCAATCCTCAACACTCTTGATGCTGAAGAAATCCTTCACCACCAACGGAACGCACTTGCCGTTCTGCACTGTCCAGCCGTCACCCAACTTTGACTTCTGCTCCTCAGCCGAAGCCGAAACCTTCACACCCTGTGTGGCACCGAAGGTCTGAGTGTAATAGCAGTTGGTCAAGAGGCAAACGGCAATTTCATGGTCCACGCCCATGTAGTAAGTTGTAGTGGTAGTGTTTCGGAAGAAGGTGCTCGCTCCATTCGTGCTGAAGGTGACATTCTGAGGAGCAAACAGCACATTTTTCTGATAGAGGGAACAATCGTTTGAGCGCCAGCCCACGAAACCACCACAATTCGTTGTTGAGCTACCCACCAGCTTGCCATCGAACAAAGTTTCCTCAATCTTTAATCCGCCAGTATTGAGATGTGCCACGATACCACCATGCGTACCGTCGCCGTTCACCGTTGAATTGATTTCAACCGACGACCAACACTTGTCAATCGTAGCCGTGACTTCTCCTACTGATGTAATGGTGCCATCCACCCTTGCAACAACACCACCGGCAAACTTCGCGGATGTCTGGATGGTTCCAGCCGTATGCAGGTTCTTGATGACAACACCCGCGCCCACATAGCGGAATGGAGCGCTATATTGCTCAGTGGTTTTGTACTTGACGGTCAGCGTATGTCCCCTACCATCAAACGTGCCAATATACGGCACATCGCTCTCACCCAGCATGAACTCGCTGCTGCTGATGTCAATGTCGTTCAGCATCACGACATTGATAGCGTTGTAGCCCTTGCTCACCAACACACACAGCTCATTCCAATCATCCACGTTGCGCAGACTGAAAGTGGGGGTCTCAATATCGCCGGCGTTCTGGTGGGTGTCCCAACTCAGCTTCACCTTGTGCTGGTGGTTCTTGCCCCAGTCCTCAGCCTGAACAGCAGTGGCAGACAATACGTCAGGCAATGCCAGCTGCTGCAGCAACACGCCCTTGCCGGCACCGCTCAGGGTGCCATTGCCCCAGCTGTTGGCTATCGATGCACGCTGCACGCGATAATAGACCGTCTTGCCTTCATACACATTGGTCAGCGTCTCGTCGGAGTACGTGAAACGCTTCTCATCCTGTTGGAAAGTGAGCTGTCCGATGGTCGTCCACCCCTCGTCATCATCCTTCATGGTGCCTTTCACGTTGCGCTGGATGATCCAGTTGTCCGCCTGCTGTATATCCGTCTGCGAGGCATTATCCACCTCCCATGTCAGCTCCACATTGCCGTTGGCGAGCAACTTGGTCTTCACATTCTTCGCCTGGTGGAAGTACGGCACGTCGTATGTCGTCGATTTCTGTCCCGTCACCTTGTGTTTCTCGCTGTCCATATAGTCCACCTCCACCTGCAGATCCTGGATCTTCTTATCCGACGGAACGTAGATGGTACCGAAACTCTCATTCGCCAGCGTAGCACTCTTTGCCTCGCCATTCTCCTTGTAGGTGGCAACGGCTCTGGTCACCTGACTGGCGGCAATCTGCCACATCACACTGATTTCCTTCGTGTGACCTGACTCCACGGTGAGCATCGAGCTCACGATGCTGGGCTCAATCGTGGCAGGCGGAGCCGTCAGGGCGGTTATACTCTTCGGAAACGACTTGTTCCACTCCTTCCA
>JAEEGG010020427.1_pt1 | contig 13238 bp, 9 predicted proteins | sample 9134161 | NCBI WGS metagenome assembly JAEEGG01 (sample SAMN16246543, study PRJNA631951) | gut metagenome | biome: gut microbiome; feature: rumen; material: CR-attached | host: Bos | place: Iran: Karaj | collected 2018-10 | reverse complement strand
CGATGGAGTCCAGACGCCCCATGGTCTTCTCGATAGCCTCATCAGAGACAACTGGCTTACGAAGGATATGGCGCACATTCACCTTGTCACCACGTTTCTCAATCAACTGGATGATATGGAAGCCGAACTCCGACTCCACAATCTTCGATACTTTCTTCGGATCGGTGAGGTTAAAGGCCACAGTGGCGAAAGCAGGGTCGAGTGTACCACGTCCTGCCAAGCCTAACTCTCCACCACGGCGCGCTGTTCCAGGATCTTCTGAGTAAAGGCGTGCCAACGTCGCAAACGAAGCCTCACCTTTATTGACGCGATCGGTATACTCACGCAGCTCGTCTTTGATACGGTTGAGCTCCTCAGTTTCGATACGTGGGGTCTGCTGGATAATCTGCACCTCTACCTCTGTAGGAACGAAGGGGATGCTGTCTGACGGCATGTCCTTGAAATAGCGGCGCACCTCAGCAGGTGTCACGGAGATATCCTGAACGAGCTTATTCTTCATCTTCTGCACCATCTGACGGTCTTTCATCTCCTCGCGCAGATCATTCCTGATCTGTGAGATGGTCTGATGCTTATACTCCTCCAGACGCTCTCGGGAACCATCCACCATCTCGAGCCAGTAGTTGATCTGCTGCTCCACTTCCTGGGCCACATCGGCATCAGTCACTTCGATACTGTCTATCAGAGCCTGGTGCTTGAAAAGTTTCTGAACGGCGATCTGCTCGGGAATCGTGCAGTCGGGATCACCACTCCACTTCATACCTTCCATAGACGACTGTATGCGCAGCTGCTCTACATCGGATCTGAGAATAGCCTCATCTCCTACCACCCACACCACCTCATCAATCACGGTTCCGATGGAGTCTTTGGGTGTTGCAGCCATCCCCATCAGGGGGATTATCGTCAGCACAGCGGGAATAATCTTCTTTAAAAATCTCATGGATGTTGGTTTATTGTTTTCAATACGGATTCATCGATGGTCACGGGATAACGCTGACGAAGGGTGGCTACCCACTCTTTCTCCAGCTGATTCTGGTAGTCTTCCACCACCTGATTACGCACATCGGTATAATCATCGGGGTATTTCTTCAGCTTCTTGCCGTAGACGGCATCGATGGGATAGTCTTTGTTGGCTTCATCGGCCTTGCTGGCATTGCTTACCTTGAAGACCATACGGTCTACCGTCGCATTGTCACCTGCCTTGAAGATGCCTTTCTCCACACGGATGCGGATAATAGAATCAGGGTTGAAGGTGGTGCGCAGTGCCTCTGTCCACTGATCGAAGGGCAGATTCTTCACACAGTTCTTCACTGCCTTCACGTCTTTCTTGTCCTTCACGTGGTAGGCGATACCCTTATATCTGGGCTGATCCCAAGCATAGTCTTTCTTATGGGCTTCGAAGTAACGGCTCAAGGCGCCCTCATCGGCAGTGGCCTTATCCCACACCTCACGGCTACTGATCTCATAGAGCAACAAGCCGTCGTGATATTCCTTGAACAGATATTTCATATCGCTGTCGACAGCAGCCAGGGAGTCTGAGCGCAAACGCATGATATCATCAGCCGTCAACTGTCCGTCTGAGGTATTGACCATGTGCTTGATACGCGATGAGGCGATGGCCTCACGGATACCCTGACGCTCCAGCGCTTTCACGAAATCAGCCTTCAGCGAATCGAAGGGTTCCAGCTGCTTACGGTCTTTCATCAGCACGACGTGGTAACCTACGGGCGAGAGGAACGGACGACTCATCTGTCCCTTCTCGAGGGAGTAGGCCACATCTTCAAACTCCTTGAAGGTCTGATTAGGAGCAATCCACGGCAGCAGACCGCCGTCCTCTCCTGAGGCTACGTCGTCAGACAGTTTCTTGGCCAGTTCCTCGAAATTGGCACCAGCCGTCAGTGCCTGATACACGGAGTCGATCCTGGTCTTTACCCGCTGCTGTTCGTCAGGTGTTGCCTGAGTCGACAACTTCAGCAGGATATGGGCAGGTCGCACGAGTCCTCGCGGTCCGATATTGTCCTTGAGGCGCTGATACATACGCTTGGCATCGGCCTCAACATCAGCATCCGTGACAAGTGTAGGGCGCACCTGCTGGTCACGATACATCGCATACTCCTGCTTGAATGAGCTCAGAGTGTCGAGCTTCGCATCGAGCGCTGCTGCCACCTTCAACTTGTAGTTCACGAACAGGTCGACATATTCCTCCACACTTTTCTTGTCGACGACACCAGCGCCGTTGTTCTTGTTAAAGGAATACTCAAACTCAGAGCGAGGTACTGGTACCCCGTTGATGGTCATCACCACTGGATCATTCTGCGCCCAGAGGGTTGCTACAGCCAGCAGCATGCCTGCAAGCAGCTGAATCCTTTTCATTTTAGTCGTTGGGTCTTGAATAGTTCGGTGCCTCACTGGTGATCGTGATATCATGCGGATGACTCTCGTTCACACCAGCGTTGGTAATACGTGTAAACTTGGCGTTGTGGAGCTGTTCGATGGTAGCGGCACCGCAATAGCCCATACCTGAGCGCAGGCCACCCGTCATCTGATAGATCACCTCCTGAACTGTTCCCTTATAGGGCACACGTCCTGCGATACCCTCGGGCACGAGTTTCTTGATCTCCTTGGTGTCACCCTGGAAATAGCGATCCTTCGAACCGTGCTTCTGCTCCATGGCCTCCAGCGATCCCATACCACGGTAGCTCTTGAACTTACGTCCGTTGTAGATGATGGTGTCACCAGGGCTCTCCTCAGTACCTGCCACGAGCGAGCCGATCATTACACAGCTACCTCCAGCAGCGAGGGCCTTCACGATATCACCTGAGTAACGCAGACCGCCATCAGCGATGAGGGGAACACCTGTACCCTTCAGGGCACTGTAAACGTCATAGACAGCACTCAACTGCGGAACACCCACACCGGCTACGACACGGGTGGTACAGATACTACCAGGGCCGATACCTACCTTCACGCAGTCAGCACCGTTCTCCACGAGCATCTTCGCTGCCTCACCAGTAGCCACGTTACCCACCACGATGTCAATCTTCGGGAACGACACCTTAGCCTCTCTCAGCTTCTCGATCACCGACTTCGAGTGACCATGAGCCGTATCGATGACGATAGCATCGGCACCAGCGTCTACCAGTGCCTGCATACGATCGAGCGTATCGGCAGTCACACCGACTCCAGCGGCTACACGCAGACGACCTTTCTCGTCCTTGCAGGCCATGGGCTTATCCTTGGCCTTCGTGATGTCCTTATAGGTAATCAGTCCGATCAGATGATTGTCCTTATCTACTACGGGCAACTTCTCTATCTTGTTCTCCTGCAGAATCTGGGCTGCAGCAGTCAGGTCTGTCTGCTGATGCGTGGTCACGAGGTTTTCCTTCGACATAATCTCCTCCACAGGACGATCCAGGCGACGCTCAAAGCGCAGGTCACGGTTTGTCACGATACCTACGAGATGATTGCCGTCATCGACGACAGGAATACCACCGATATGATACTCCGACATGATGTCGAGGGCCTGAGCCACCGTCGATCCCTGAGGGATGGTGATAGGATCATAGATCATACCATTCTCTGCACGTTTCACAATAGCCACCTGACGGGCCTGATCATCAATCGACATATTCTTGTGGATCACACCGATACCTCCTTCACGGGCAATGGCGATAGCCATCTGCGACTCTGTGACGGTATCCATGGCAGCTGTCACAAACGGGATATTCAATTCGATATTCCGCGAGAAGCGGGTTTTCAACTCTACTGTCTTGGGCAGTACTTCTGAATAAGCAGGAATCAACAGGACATCGTCAAATGTCAAGCCGTCCATTACGATTTTGTCATCACTAAATGAAGCCATATTATTATACCTTATTATATATATTCTATTCTTAGTTTGCCATCTCTGAGATAAACTTGATGCGCACCAGACGGATCTCGTCCTCTGAATACTCATCACCAAGCTCTTCTTCTGCCACACTCAACTTGTCGGTATCCGACTCCGTGAAGTAGTCGTAGATATCATCGACATGGTCTTCGTCCATCACCTCCTCCAGGAAGTAGTCGATGTTCAGCTTCGTACCACTATATACGATGGCTTCCACCTCGTCGAGCAGTTCCTCGAACTCCAGCCCCTGAGCAGTGGCAATATCGTCGAGGGCTATCTGACGGTCTATGCTCTGGATGATCTTCACCTTGAGCATCGACTTCTTGGCCACCGTACGTACACGCATATCTACCTGACGCTCGATACCGTTCTCATCGCAGTATTTCTTGATGAGGTCCACAAACTCCTTGGCATAGGGTTGTTTCACCTTGCCTTCGCCCACGCCTTGGATGTTCTTCAGTTCTTCGAGGGTCACGGGATAATCTGTGGCCATCTGTTCGAGCGACACATCCTGGAAGATGACGTATGGCGGGCGCTGCAGACGCTTCGACACCTTCTTGCGGAGGTCACGCAGCATCGCACTCAGCGCAGGGTCGAGGGCGCTGATGCCTCCCTCATGATCGGCAGCAGACTCATCATCATCGTTGAACTCTGCATCCTTCACGATCATAAACGAAGAAGGATTCTTCAGGAACTTCTTGCCTGCCGAGGTCACCTTCAGCAGTCCGTAGTTCTCCACCTCTTTCTTCAGATAGCCTGCGATGAGGGCCTGACGGATCACGGGGTTCCATATCTTGTCATCATCGTCGGCACCTGCTCCGAAGAGTTCCTGAGTCTCATGGTGATGGGCCAGTATCTCATCGGTCTCCTTTCCTAAGATAAAATCGATGACATAGTCTGAACGGAAATTCTCCTTGATGGCAAGGATGGCGTTGAGCGTAGTCACCAACTGATCCTTGGCCTCGATCTTCGTCTTCGGATGCAGACAGTTGTCGCAGTTGCCGCAATTATCCTTGTCATAGACCTCACCGAAGTAGTGCAACAGCATCTTACGACGGCAGACGGAGGTCTCTGCATAGGCAGCGGTCTCCACGAGCAGCTGACGGCCGATGTCTTGCTCTGCCACAGGTTTGCCTTCCATGAACTTATCGAGTTTCTGCAAATCCTTATTCGAGTAGAAGGCCAGACAGATGCCTTCGCCACCGTCGCGCCCAGCACGACCTGTCTCCTGATAGTAGCCTTCCAGCGACTTGGGGATATCGTAATGGATCACGAAGCGCACATCAGGCTTGTCGATACCCATACCGAAGGCGATGGTAGCCACGATCACGTCGATGTTCTCCATCAGGAAGTCATCTTGTGTCTGGGTACGGGTGGTCGAATCGAGTCCGGCATGATAAGCCGCTGCCTTGATGTCATTTGCTCTGAGGATAGCCGCCAGCTCTTCCACCTTCTTACGCGAGAGACAGTAGATGATGCCGCTCTTGCCTGGGTGCTGCTTGATGAACTTGATGATATCCTTATCCACATCCTTCGTCTTCGGACGTACCTCGTAATAGAGGTTCGGACGATTAAACGAGCTCTTGAACTCCGTGGCATCCACGATACCGAGGTTCTTCTTGATATCCGTACGCACCTTATCTGTAGCCGTGGCCGTGAGTGCGATAATCGGAGCCTCGCCGATCTCATTCACAATCGGACGTATACGACGGTACTCAGGGCGGAAGTCGTGACCCCACTCTGAGATACAGTGGGCCTCATCGATGGCATAGAAGGAGATCTTCACCGACTTCAGGAACTCCACATTGTCCTCCTTTGTCAGCGACTCCGGTGCTACATAGAGCAGCTTCGTACGTCCTGCAGTAACGTCCATCTTCACCTGATCGATCGCGGCCTTGTTCAGCGATGAGTTCAGATAGTGGGCTGTACCTTCGTTTTCACTGAGGTTGGTGATGACGTCCACCTGGTTCTTCATCAGCGCGATAAGCGGTGAGATGACGATGGCCGTACCTTCCATCAGCAGGGAGGGCAGCTGGTAGCACAACGACTTTCCGCCGCCAGTAGGCATGAGCACGAAGGTGTCTTTACCATCCATCAGATTCTGGATGATTTTCTCCTGATCGCCTTTGAATTTGTCGAATCCAAAGTATTTCTTCAGGGCTTCGGTGAGATTCACTTTTTTTGTCATAAAAGATCTAGTTCTTAGGCTTCTAACTTCTGTAAATGGGTTTTATCGAGTTGTTCGCAGACATACTTGTCTGTGACTTCGAATTTCTTTGTTTTCTTGGAGGGCATGTCAAACATAGCGTCCATCATCACACTCTCCACAATCGAGCGCAGTCCACGGGCACCGAGCTTATACTCCACGGCCTTGTCGACGAGCGTATCCAGTGCCTCCTTCGTAAACGTCAGCTCCACACCGTCCATCTCAAAGAGTTTCTTATACTGACGGATGATGGAGTTCTTCGGCTCCGTAAGGATACGCTTCAGTGCCTCACGATCGAGCGGATTCAGATAGGTCAGCACTGGCAGACGGCCGATGATCTCAGGAATGAGTCCGAACGATTTCAAGTCCTGTGGCACCACGTAACGCATCAGGTCGTTCTTGTCGATCTTACGCACGTTCTGCACGGAGTTATAGCCCACCACATGGGTGTTCAGTCTCTGGGCAATCTTACGCTCGATACCATCGAAGGCACCACCGCAGATAAAGAGGATATTCCTGGTGTCTACGTGGATATAGTCCTGATCTGGATGCTTGCGCCCACCCTTGGGAGGTACGTTCACCATCGTTCCTTCGAGCAACTTCAGCAGTCCCTGCTGCACACCCTCGCCACTCACGTCGCGCGTGATGCTAGGATTGTCACCCTTGCGGGCTATCTTATCGATCTCGTCGATGAAGACGATACCGCGCTGGGCTGCCTCCACATTATAGTCTGCCACCTGCAACAGGCGTGAGAGGATGCTCTCCACGTCCTCGCCCACATAGCCGGCTTCGGTGAACACCGTCGCATCGACGATGGTGAAGGGCACATCGAGCAACTTCGCGATGGTGCGCGCCAGCAGGGTCTTACCCGTACCAGTAGAGCCCACCATGATGATATTGCTCTTCTCGATCTCTACACCGTCCTTGTCCTCAGGCTGTTGCAGGCGCTTGTAGTGGTTGTAGACAGCCACCGAGAGATAGCGCTTGGCCTCGTCCTGTCCGATGACGTACTGGTCGAGATATTCTTTGATCTCCTTGGGCTTGGGGACTTTCTTGGTAGTGAATTTGCCACCTCCTTGGGACCGATTGATATCCGACATGTGCTCCTGCACGATGCGGTAGGCCTGCTGTGCACAGTCCTCACAGATATAGCCGTCGATGCCCGTAATCAGCAGCTTGACCTCTTTTTCGCTTCTTCCGCAGAAATTACAAACTTTCTTAGCAGCCATTACTTCTTACGGATAAGCACCTCGTCGATCATACCATAGGCTTTCGCCTCCTCTGCCGTCATCCAGTAGTTACGGTCTGAATCGGCATAGACCTTATCATAGGGGGTATGTGAGTGATCAGAGATGATGGTATACAACTCTTTCTTGAACTTCAGGATCTCCTTGGCCTCGATCTCGATATCTGAAGCCTGACCCTGCACGCCACCAAGCGGCTGGTGGATCATCACACGGCTGTGGGGCAGTGCCGAGCGCTTGCCCTCTGTGCCTGCTACGAGCAGCACGGCTCCCATCGAGGCTGCCATACCTGTACAGATCGTAGCCACGTCGGAGGAGATGAACTGCATGGTGTCATAGATACCGAGACCTGCTGTCACACTACCGCCAGGCGAGTTGATATAGATGGAGATATCCTTGCCCGAGTCCACGGAGTCGAGATAGAGCAACTGTGCCTGCAGCGTGTTGGCGGTATAGTCGTCAATCTGCGTGCCGAGGAAGATGATACGGTCCATCATCAGTCGTGAGAACACGTCCATCTGCGTCACGTTCAGCTGTCGTTCCTCGAGGATATAAGGATTCAAATACTGTGCCTGAGCCTTCATCACGTCGTCGAGCGTCAAGCCATCCATGCCTAAATGCTGAGTAGCATATTTCCTAAAATCGTTTCTATTGTTCATATTCATTTTTTACTTTTCACTTTTCACTTCTCACTACAAAAAGAGAGGTTATCGACCTCCTGCTTCTCGTGTTTGGGACACAAAGATAATCAAAAAAGTCGATAACCTCTCTAAAATAGGGGTTATTTTTTCCTAAAAAAACTTATTTTTCTGACATAAGCTTATTAAACTCCTCTAAAGTGACCTCTTTTTGATTCAATTTGACCACATTTTTGAGGGTTTCTGTCAGTTTCAGATCAATAGCGCGGCTAACGAAGTTGTCGATATTCTCACGCTTCTTCAACTGCTCGGCAGCATAGTTCTCGAGCACGTCATCAGGCACGTTGCTCATACCGTACTGTGCAAACTGTGCACGGATAGCCTCCTTGGCAACCGTCTTCAGGTCGTCGTCTTCCACCTTAATATTATTGGCGGCTACCAACTGCTCCTTGATCAGGTGCCATGCCAGCTCCTTGATGCTTCCCTCGAAGTTATTCTCCACGTAGTCAGCACCCTTATCCTTGTTGTTCTGCAGCATCACGCGCTTCAGAAGTGCCTCGGGGAACTCAAGCTTGCCCACCTTCTCCTCCATGTACTTGCGCACGTCGAGCAGGAACTTAAAGTCACTGTTCTGCTGCAGCTGTGGAGCGATGGTCTCAGCAATCTTCTCACGGAAGGCCTTCTCATCAGTTACAGTACCCTCACCGAACACACGGTCGAAGAGCTTCTGGTCTACTGGTGCGGGCTGGAAGTGGCGGATCTCGGTGATCTGATAGCTGAAGTCGGCAGTCAGGTCCTTCACGTCTTCCTTCTGAACCTTCAGCAGGGCAGCCACCTCTGCGTCGTTATCGGGGTAAGCCTTCTTGGGGTTGAAGGTAATGATATCACCAGGCTTGGCACCGTCGAAGAGCTTCTTCTGGTCCTCGTCCTTGATATAGGCGGGCATCACCATACCACTCTCAGTCACGATACCACCTTCCTTGGTGTTACCACTCTCGTCGAGCTCGCGCAGGTCACCAGTGATGGTGTCGTTGCCGCTGAACACATCAGCCTTCACGAACTCACCAGCCTGTGAGGCGTACATCTGTACCTGATCGTCGATGAGCTTATCCTCCACCTTGATGGTGTAGTAGTCGATTTTGTCGTTGTTGCTGAGTTCAGCCTTGAACTCGGGAGCCACGGCGATGTCGAACACGAAGGTCAGCTCGTCGTCCTTCTCGAAATCCTGGGGCACCTGCTTCTCCTGATTGGGGAGGGGCTCACCCAGCATCTGGATCTTGTTGTCCTGGATGTATCCGTACAGTTTCTCGCCAAGGATTTTGTTGACTTCCTCAACCTTCACTGCCGTGCCATACTGCTTCTTAATCATGCCCATAGGAACCATGCCTGGACGGAATCCGGGCACCTGTGCCTTCTTACGATAATTCTTCAGGGTCTTCTCTACCGCTTCCTGGTAGTCTGCCGGCTCAATGGTCATCGTCAGCAGACCATTGATCTTGTCGGCGCAATCAAATGAAATTTTCATCTTTTATATACTTATTTATAATATGTGATTCGAATTTTTGGGGTGCAAAGGTACTAAAAAGAAGTGAAAAGTGAAAGGTGAAAGGTGAAAAGTTGCTATGCCTTGGCATTTTTTAACTTTTCGCCTCTCACCTTTCACTTTTCACCTTTCACTTCTTTGCTTCCCTCTCCTCTGCCAGTTTCTGGAAATCCTTCTTGCGGAGCTCAAACGACTCAGTGAGGTATTTCTCACGCACAATCTTATTGGCTGCCAGTTCCTCTGGGGTACCCTGGAAGAGGATACGACCCTCAAACAGCAGGTAGGCACGATCAGTGATGGCCAGCGTCTCGTCTACGTTATGGTCAGTAATCAGGATTCCGATATTCAGATACCTCAACTTGTAGACAATCTGCTGGATATCCTCCACAGCGATGGGGTCTACACCTGCGAAAGGCTCGTCGAGCATGATGAACTTCGGCTCGATGGCGAGACAGCGGGCTATCTCGGTTCTACGACGCTCACCACCCGAGAGACGGTCGCCAGTGTTCTTGCGCACCTTCTCCAGACGGAACTCGGCTATCAGTTCCTCAAGCTTATTCAACTGGTAGTCGCGAGGCTTGCCAGTCATCTCCAGCACCGAGAGGATATTGTCCTCTACAGTCATCTTTCGGAACACCGAGGCCTCCTGCGCCAGATAGCCGATACCCGCACGGGCTCGCTTGTAAACAGGGTATTTCGTCACTTCCTCCTCGCCCAGGTAGATATGGCCGCCATTAGGCACCACAAGACCTGTCGTCATATAGAACGAGGTGGTCTTTCCGGCACCGTTAGGTCCCAGCAGTCCCACAATCTCACCCTGCTTCACGTCGAAGCTCACATCATTGACCACCGTGCGCTTTCCGTAGCGCTTCACGAGGCCTTCCGTGCGTAATACTATCTTTTCTTCCATAAATCGACTGCAAAGGTAAGAAAAAGTTAAGAGTTAAGAGTTAAGAATTAAGAAAAAATGTATTATTAAAGCAAATTTTCTTATCTCTTAACTCTTAATTCCTAATTAAATTACTACCTTTGCAGCGAAATTCAAGACTAGAGCATGCAAATAATGAATTGGCTGACCACCTTCGGTCGTTACCTGATGCTGATGGGGCGCACCTTTTCGCGCCCTGAGCGCATGAGGATGTTCCTCAAGCAGTACGTCAAGGAAATGGCGCAGCTCGGTGTCAACTCCATTGGCATCGTCCTGCTCATCTCGTTCTTCATAGGCGCCGTTATCTGCATCCAGATGAAGCTGAATATCCAGAGCCCCTGGATGCCCCGCTGGGTATCGGGCTACACCACGCGTGAGATCATGCTCCTCGAGTTCTCAAGCTCTATCATGTGTCTCATCCTGGCTGGAAAGGTGGGGTCGAACATCGCCTCGGAGATTGGCACGATGCGCGTCACCCAGCAGATTGATGCTCTCGAGATCATGGGCGTCAACTCTGCCTGCTACCTCATCCTCCCGAAGATCATGGGCATGATCAGCATCATGCCGTTCCTCGTGATCTTCTCTTCGGCAATGGGTATCGTGGGCGCCTACGCCACATCGTATATCGGCCATATCATGCCCCCCGACGACCTGACGCTGGGACTGCAACATGCGTTCAATGCCTGGTTCGTGTGGATGAGTATCATCAAGAGCCTCTTCTTCGCCTTCATCATCTCCAGCGTACCAGCCTTCTTCGGCTATACCGTCGAGGGCGGCAGCGTCAACGTGGGCAAGGCTTCTACCGATGCCGTCGTATGCTCCAGTGCCCTCATCCTCTTTAGTGATGTCTTCCTAACACAACTACTGTCATGATTGAAGTAAAGCACCTATATAAGAGTTTCGAGGACAAAGATGTCCTCAAGGATATCAATACCGTCTTCGAGGACGGCAAGACGAATCTGATCATCGGACAGAGTGGCTCAGGCAAGACCGTACTGATGAAAAATCTTGTCGGACTGCTCGACCCTACAAAGGGACAGGTGCTTTACGACGGGCGCGACTTCGTGCAGCTGTCGAAGCACGAAAAGGTGATGATGCGCCGCGAGATGGGTATGATCTTCCAGAGTGCTGCCCTCTTCGACTCGCTCACCGTTCTCGAGAACGTGATGTTCCCCCTCGACATGTTCTCATCGATGACCCTCCGCGAGCGCATCCACAGGGCCAAAGAGTGCCTGGAACGCGTGAATCTAAAGGATGCCGACGAGAAATTCCCTGGCGAAATCTCTGGTGGTATGCAGAAGCGCGTGGCCATCGCACGTGCCATCGCCCTCAACCCCAAATACCTCTTCTGCGACGAACCCAACTCTGGTCTCGACCCTAAGACGTCGCTCGTCATCGACGATCTGCTCCACTCCATCACCCAGGAATACAACATGACCACCATCATCAACACCCACGATATGAACTCGGTGATGGGCATCGGAGAAAACATCATATTTATTTACGAAGGCGAGAAAGCATGGCAGGGCGACAGCAGCATGATCATGGGCTCAGACAACCAGAAGCTCACCGACTTCATTTTCGCCAGCGATCTGCTGAAGAATATGCGCCAGATAGTCATCGAGAACGGCCTACATTTATAAATAAGGTGGAATTTTAGCAAGTTTTTCTAAAAAAACGACATAAAACTTGCCCAATTCGGATTCTTTTCGTATTTTTGCACCAATTTAGAATAAATGTGTAGAAATATGAACCTCAACCGCTGGCTGACGATACTGCTCATGAGCATCTTCTCCACGGTCGCGCTCTTTGCCGACCAGACGGAGGATTTGCGTAAAAAACTGGCCCAAACCAAAGGCCCTGAACGCATCACCATCCTGCAGAATCTCTACGATCTTAGTCTCGAGTTTGACGACCTCGACTACCAGTTGCGCTGCATCAACCAACTCATCGACGAATGCCAGAAGCAAGACGCCACGCATGAGGAAGCCGATGCCAGGGTGCTGAAGATCATACTCTTCTACAACAACGACCTCAACGCCTCCATCTACGAGCAGGTACCCCCTACCCTCGAGTTCCTGGCGTCCACACAGAACTGGAAGAACTACTACGAGACGTGGACCGTACTCGTGGAGACCTTTAACTTCGCAGGACAGACCAACACGGGTATGAAGGAGGTAAACGCCATGTACGAGGACGCCAAGATGCGCAACGACCGCTACGGCATGGGTATGGCCTACTACGCCATGGGTAATGTCTACGCCAACATGTACAACCACGAGGAGGCTGCCGACTCTTACCAGAAGAGTATCGACCTGCTCATGAAGATAGATCCGCACCCCCTGCAGCTTTCCGACATCTTCGCCTATTACGTCGACGTGCTCGAACAGCAGCACAAATACGAGAAGATCAACGAAGTGACTGACACCTGGGGGAAATTCCTCAGCGACTACTACACCGAGGAAACCAGCGAGGCAGAGAACCGCCGTGGCTACTACTATCTGGGCTGTGCCCAGGGAGCACTCGGACTCAACGACCTCGAAAGAGCCTCACAGATGCTCGACGAGGTGAAGAAGCGCTGCACCAGCGAAGAAGGCTGGCTCAATCAGCGATGGCTCTACTACCGTGGCGAGCTCTGTAAGAAACAGGGCTTCTTCGAGGAGGCACTCGCCCTCAACGACCGCCGCATGCGACTCTTGGAAGATACCAGCGACAAGTCGGAGCTCATCCGCGTCAGGAAACAGCGCGCAGAGATCTTCGAAGGCCTCGGGCGATACAAGGACGCCGCACACA
>JAEEGG010020424.1_pt1 | contig 13239 bp, 12 predicted proteins | sample 9134161 | NCBI WGS metagenome assembly JAEEGG01 (sample SAMN16246543, study PRJNA631951) | gut metagenome | biome: gut microbiome; feature: rumen; material: CR-attached | host: Bos | place: Iran: Karaj | collected 2018-10 | reverse complement strand
TGGTCGTTGTCGTCGAAAGTCATCAGCTCGCCCGACTCCTGGGTGACACGGAGATGGATGTCGGTCATCTGCGTTGCCTCGTCCGACGGCGGAAACTTATCGGCCGTCTTACGTAATGCTCTGTCAATCTGCTGAATTGTCTGCTCTGTTGCCTTCATAATGAGTTATCACTAGTATGATTTGCTTGCAAAAGTAACAAAAAGGATTCGTATTTGCAAGCGTTTATGCTATTTTTTCTGAAAAATATCGCATTTATTCTCCGAAATTCAATATTTTTGTTGTACCTTTGCACCTGCAATGGAGAACAGGATACGCCATGAAGGAATCATAGAGGCGGTCGACGGAGCGAAAGCAAGGGTGAGAATCCTGCAAGTATCGGCCTGTGCCGGTTGCAAAATTGCTTCGCATTGCCACACCTCGGATTCGAAGGAGAAAATTGTAGACGTCGACATAGCCGGTCGGCCGCAGCAATGGCACGTGGGTCAGAGCGTAGTGGTTTCGACACAAAGCACGATGGCGGGCAAGGCGTTGCTCATAGGCTTCGGGCTGCCTCTGTTGCTGATGATGGCAGTGCTCGTGGTATGCATGGCTGCCGGCTGCGGTGAGGGAATCACTGCCCTGTTCATGATCTTCGCGCTCGTACCTTATTATATAATAGTTTGGCTGCGGCGCGACAATATAGCCCGACAAATCACATTCAGACTGGAAGAAACAAACGAATAAAAACAAAGCATTAATTTATGAATTTCATCTTGATTGCAGTGACAGTGCTTGGAGCAATAGGAATCATAGCAGCGCTTGTGCTCTATGTTTGCTCGAAGCGGTTTGCTGTGTATGAAGACCCGCGACTGGCACAGGTCAACGAGCTGTTGCCGGGAGCCAACTGTGGCGGATGCGGGTTCGCTGGATGCGGCGGTATGGCCGACGCACTGGTGAAGGGTGCCGATGCCGGCAGCCTGGAAGGGCTCAACTGCCCTGTGGGTGGCAGCGAGGTGATGACTCGCGTGGCTGACCTGCTGGGAATGGCCATCGCTCAGGGCGAGCCGAAGGTGGCAGTGGTGCGATGCAACGGCAGTTGCGTGTCGCGTCCACGTATTGCCGAATACGGCGGACTGCGCTCCTGTGCTGTCATGAATGCCTGCGGTGCCGGTGAGACGGCCTGTGGCTTCGGATGTCTGGGATGTGGCGACTGCGTGGCAGCCTGTCAGTTTGACGCCATCCACCTCAATCCTGAGACGAACCTGCCGGAAGTCGACGACGACAAGTGTACGGCCTGTGGTGCCTGTACCAAGGCCTGCCCGCGTGGCATCATCGAACTGCGCAAGAAGGGCATCAAGGGACGCCGCGTGTTCGTGTCGTGCGTAAACAAAGACAAGGGTGCCGTGTCGATGAAGGCTTGCAAGGTGAGCTGCATCGGCTGTGGCAAGTGCGTCAGAGAGTGTAAGTTCGAGGCCATCACCCTCGGACAGAACCTCTCGTATATCGATGCCGACAAGTGCCGTCTCTGCCGCAAGTGTGTGGAGGCTTGTCCCACTCATGCCATACGCGCCGTCAACTTCCCTGCACCCAAACCCGTTGAACCTAAACCAGAAGAAGGAAAGGAGGTGACAGCATGAACATTCGCACATTCCGCATAGGAGGCATTCATCCTGAAGAAAACAAGCTGACCCACGAGGTGCCCACAGTCGTGGCAGCACTGCCCAGTCAGGCCATTTTCCCGCTCTCGCAGCACATAGGTGCTCCTGCCAGTCCCATCGTACAGAAAGGCGACAAGGTGAAGGTGGGCACGATGATTGCAGAGGCGGGCGGCTTTGTGTCGGCTCCCATTTTCTCGTCGGTCAGCGGCACTGTGCTGAAGATCGACACAGCCATCGATGCCACGGGCTATCGCAAGCCTGCCATCATCATCAACGTCGAAGGCGACGAGTGGGAGGAGACCATAGACCGCTCGACAAAACTGGAGCTGCTGAAGGACCATCCTGAACTGACACCCGAGGAGATCGTACTGCGCATCAAGAACACAGGTGTGGTGGGCATGGGAGGCGCCTGCTTCCCCACATTCATCAAGCTCACACCTCCCCCTACGGCCAAGGCTGAATGCGTGATTATCAACGCTGTGGAGTGCGAGCCGTACATCACAGCCGACTACCGTCTGATGATGGAGCATGCCGACGAGATCATCGTTGGCCTCGAGCTGCTGATGAAGGCTGCCAAGGTAACGACGGGCTACATCGGCATCGAGACCAACAAGCCCCAGGCCATCGAGCTGCTCACGAAGAAGTGTGGCGAGGCATTCGGTGCCTCAGCCTATCACGTAGAGGTCGTCCCTCTGAAACAGCGCTACCCACAAGGCGGTGAGAAACAGCTGGTCGATGCCGTTATCCGTCGGCAAGTGCCTGCACCTCCCGCCATACCCGTCAACGTAGGCGCTATCGTGCAGAACGTAGGTACAGCCTTTGCCGTCTATCAGGCAGTGATGAAGCACAAGCCGCTGTTCGAGCGCTACACCACCGTCACTGGCAAGCTGCTGAAAAATCCCGGCAACTTCCTCGTGCGCATGGGAACACCGATGAGCGACCTCATCGAGGCTTGCGGAGGAATGCCCGAAGGCGACAACAAACTGCTGGCAGGAGGACCGATGATGGGCAAGGCGCTCACCTCGACCGAAGTGCCCATCTGCAAGGGAACAAACTCGGTGACCATCCTCTCGGGCAGCGATGCCAGACGACAGGAGCCGCAGCCCTGCATCCGCTGTGCCAAGTGCGTCAGCGCCTGTCCCATGGGCCTGGAGCCTTATCTGCTGGCCCGTCTGTCGGCTTTCAAGCTTTGGGAGAAGGCCGAGCATGAGGACATCGTCAGCTGCATAGAATGCGGCTCGTGCCAGTTCACTTGTCCTGCCCACCGTCCGCTGCTCGACAACATCCGTCAGGGCAAGACAACGGTGATGGGAATCATCAGAGCCAGGAGCGCAAAGAAATAATTCGAAAAATCTCAAGTTCCGAAATATCGAAATATCGAAAAATCGAAACATCGAAATCCCGAAATCCAATAAACCATGAGCAAATTAATCGTATCACTATCACCCCACGCACACGGCAACGACTCCGTAGAGCGCAACATGCGAGGCGTCATCATCGCCCTTATGCCCGCACTGCTCGTGTCGTTCCTCTATTTCGGCATCGGATCGGCCATCGTGTGCCTGTCCAGCGTCGCTGCCTGTGTCTTCTTCGAGTGGGCCATCAACAAATACATTCTGAAGAACCCGCGCAACACCATTGCCGACGGGTCGGCAGCACTCACTGGACTGCTGCTGGGCATGAACCTGCCCTCCAACCTCCCCGTCTGGATCATCATCATCGGTGCGCTCTTTGCCATAGGCGTGGCGAAGATGACCTTCGGCGGACTGGGCAACAACATCTTCAACCCGGCACTCGTCGGACGCTGTGCACTACTCGTGGCCTTCCCTGCACAGATGACCAGCTGGCCGCTGCCAGGCCACCTGCTCTCCTATACCGACGCAGTCACGGGAGCTACACCGCTGGCAGTGATGAAGCAGGCCATACAGACAGGCGACATGAACGTGCTCAACCAACTGCCTGATGCCTTCAACCTGCTGCTGGGCGACTACTCGCTTGGAGGAGGTGCCGGCACGATAGGCGAGATCTGCGGACTGGCACTGATCATGGGCTTTGTGTATATGCTATGGAAGAAAATCATCACCTGGCACATTCCGGTGTCCATCATCGGCACGGTATTCTTGTTCAGCGCCATCATGCACCTCATCAACCCCATCTATGCCGATCCCACGACGGTCATACTCAGTGGCGGTCTGCTCCTGGGGGCCATCTTCATGGCCACTGACTATGTCACCTCACCCATGACTCCCAAGGGACAGATTATCTACGGTGTCAGCATCGGACTGCTCACCATCGTCATCCGCAACTGGGGCAGCTATCCTGAGGGAATGTCGTTTGCTATTCTCATCATGAATGCATTCACACCACTGATCAATAACTATGTGAAGCCCAAGCGCTTCGGAGAGGAGGTAGGGAAATGAAAAAGCTACAGTCGTCACTCACCAACATGGTGATCGTGCTCACGGGCGTTGCTGTGGTCATGGGGGCCGTGCTGGCATTCGTCAACCACATGACCAGCGGTCCTATCAACCAGCAGAAGCAGCAGGCACTCACCAATGGCATTAAGACGGTCATGGCCAGCAACGACGTCGAGGTCACCAGCACTGACACCATCGTTCAAAATGATGCCAAAGGCCGACAGCAGACTTTCATCGTCTATAATACCGCAAAGGGCGCTGCTGTTGAGAGTTCAACGATGGGCTTCGGCGGAACGTTGAAGGTGCTCGTGGGATTCAATCCTGAAGGCACCATCCTCGGCTACACCCTGCTGGAACATCAGGAGACGCCGGGCCTCGGAGCCAAAGCCGACCAGTGGTTCCAGAAAGGACAGAAGGGATGCATCGTCGGTCTCAACCCTGCCAATGGTCTCACCGTATCGAAAGATGGCGGACAAGTCGATGCCATCACTGCCTCAACCATCACTAGCCGCGCCTTCCTGCTTGCTGTCACCAATGCCTACAATGCTTATAAAGGCAATAGCACTGACGCTGCCACTGGCGCTTCGCAAATCAAAAAGGAGGAATAAGCTATGAGTTATATCAATATCATCAAGAACGGCATCGTCAAGGAGAACCCCACGTTCGTCCTGATGCTGGGCATGTGCCCCACCCTGGCCACCACCACATCGGCCATCAACGGACTCTCGATGGGACTGGCAACGATGGTAGTGCTCATCTGCACCAACGTCGTCATCTCACTGCTCAAGAGTCTGACACCCGATAAGGTGCGCATACCTGTATTCATCGTAGTCATCGCTGCTTTCGTCACCATCCTGCAGCTGGTGATCAAGGCTTACCTGCCCGACGTCGACAAAGCCCTCGGACTGTTCATACCGCTCATCGTGGTCAACTGCATCATCCTTGGCCGTGCCGAGGCCTTCGCAGCCAAGAACACACCAGTGGCAGCCCTCTTCGACGGCATCGGCATCGGACTAGGATTCACGCTGGCACTCACCCTCCTGGGTATCGTGCGCGAGCTGCTGGGAGCAGGAGCCATCTTCGGATTCACGCTGCTGCCCGAAACCACCAACATCCTCCTCTTCATTCTGCCACCAGGAGCATTCATCTCGCTGGGATTCCTCATCGCGATAGTCAATAAACTCCGCAATTCGTAACAACGTCATAACGAAAAGACAATGGAATACATTCTCATTTTCATTAGCGCCATCTTCGTCAACAATATCGTTCTGGCACAGTTTCTGGGCATCTGCCCCTTCCTGGGCGTATCCAAGAAAATCGACACCTCGCTGGGTATGTCGGCAGCAGTGGCTTTCGTCATGGTGTTGGCAACCATCGTCACATGGCTCGTGCAGACTTACGTGCTGACACCCAACGGCCTGGACTACCTCCAGACCATCGTCTTCATACTCGTCATCGCTTCTCTTGTGCAGATGGTCGAGATCATCCTGAAGAAGGTGTCACCTGCGCTCTATCAGGCACTGGGCATCTTCCTCCCGCTCATCACCACCAACTGTGCCGTCCTCGGCGTGGCCATCCTGGTCATTCAGAAGGACTATAACCTCGCACAGTCTGTGATGTACGCATTCTCCACGGCTCTAGGCTTCGGACTGGCACTCACCGTCTTTGCCGGAATGCGCGAGCAGTTGGAGACGACGAATATCCCCAAAGGCATGCGTGGAATGGCCATCGTGCTCATCTCAGCCGGTCTGCTCAGCCTGGCCTTCATGGGATTCTCGGGTGTCGACGGAGGACTGCGCCGGCTCTTCGGAATGGAATAAAAGAACGCGCCATAATGGTGCCTCGCCACAATTGTGGCACGGTATTTGCATATAGTCTTGTCAGAACATTAATTAAATATTAAGCAAGAAGACTATGCAAAAAGGTAACATTGGCGTAACGACCGAGAACATATTTCCGGTCATCAAGAAATTTCTCTACAGTGATCACGAAATATTCCTTCGTGAGATGGTGTCAAATGCTGTCGATGCGACACAGAAGCTGAAGACACTACAAGAAAAAGGCGAGTTCAAGGGTGAACTGGGCGACCTGACCGTGCACATCGCTTTCGATGCCGACAAGGGCACGATCACCATCAGCGACCACGGTATCGGCATGACCGAGGAGGAGATCGACAAGTATATCAACCAGATTGCCTTCTCAGGTGTCAACGACTTCCTGGAGAAGTACAAGGACAATGCCAACAACATCATCGGACACTTCGGACTGGGATTCTACTCCAGCTTCATGGTGTCGAAGAAAGTGGAGATCATCACCCGCTCGTACAAGGATGATGCCAAGGCCGTGAAATGGAGCTGCGATGGCAGCCCTGCCTACGAGATTGACGATGCTGAGCGCGCAGAGCGAGGCACTGACGTCATTCTCTACATCGACGACGACTGCAAGGAGTTCCTCGACAAGTACAAGCTGGAGCAGTTGCTGCAGAAATACTGCAAATTCCTGCCCGTACCCGTCGCCTTCGGTAAGAAGACAGAGTGGAAGGACGGCAAACAGGTGGACACCGCCGAGGACAATATTATTAATAATGTGGAGCCCCTGTGGACCAAGACTCCGTCGACACTGAAAGACGAAGACTACAAATCGTTCTACCGCACGCTCTATCCCATGCAGGATGAGCCGTTGTTCTGGATCCACCTCAACGTCGACTATCCCTTCCATCTCACTGGAATCCTCTACTTCCCACGCATCAAGAGTTCGCTGGAGCTGCAGAAGAACCGCATTCAGCTCTACTGCAACCAGGTGTTCGTCACAGATCAGGTCGAAGGCGTAGTGCCTGAGTTCCTCACACTGCTCCACGGCGTGATCGACTCGCCCGACATTCCCCTCAACGTATCACGCAGCTACCTCCAGAGCGACCGCGAGGTGAAGAAGATCTCGACGTACATCACCAAGAAGGTGAGCGACCGTCTGAAGGCCATCTTCGGCGAGGACCGCAAGGCCTACGAGGAGAAATGGGACGACCTGAAGCTCTTCATCAACTATGGCATCCTCACCGAAGAGAACTTCTACGACCGTGCCAAGGACTTCTCACTGATGAAGGACACCGAAGGCAAATTCTTCACCTTCGACGAGTATCGCACGCTGATCGAGGCCGCACAGAAGGACAAGGACGGCAACCTCATCTACCTCTATGCCACTGACCGCGACGAGCAATATAGCTACATCAAAGCCGCACAGGACAAGGGCTACTCTGTGCTCCTGCTCGACGGACAGCTCGACGTGCCTTGTCTGCAGACGTTGGAGCAGAAATTCGAGAAGAGCCGCTTCACACGTGTGGATGCCGACACCATCGACCACCTCATCCAGAAGGACGATGCTCCCAAGGAGATGCTGAAAGATGACGAGCGTGACAATTTGTCAGCCGTCTTCCAGTCACAACTGCCAAAACTTGACAAGACAGAGTTCATCGTCGAGGTTAATGCCCTCGGTGAGGAGCAGCGTCCCGTGGTGATCACCCAGAATGAGTGGATGCGACGCATGAAGGAGATGAGCCGCTATCAGAGTGGTATGGCATTCTACGGACAGCTGCCCGACTCGTTCAACCTCGTGCTCAACAGCGACCATCGTCTGGTGAAGCAGGTGCTCAATGAAGCACAGACTACGCTCAGCGAACAGCTGAAGCCCATCGAGGCCGAGCTACGCGGACAGGAGGCCCGCCTGGCTGCCCTCAACCAGCAGACTGAGAAGCTGAAGCCCGAAGAGGTGACGCAGCAGATGAAGGACGACAAGGAAGCTACCCAGCACGCTATCGACCAACAGAAAGAAAAGCGCCAAAGTTTGCTGAGCGGGTTCGCTGCCCAGAACGATGTGGTACACCAGCTCATTGACCTTGCCCTGCTGCAAAACGGCATGCTGAAGGGTGCCGCCCTCGACGCCTTCCTGCGCAGATCGGTGGATATGATCAAATAATATATTAGACAATGTATAAATAGACAAACAAAGGCAGGAAAAACTTGCACGTTAAGTTTTTTCTGCCTATCTTTGCACCGAAATCATTCACTAACCCCAAAAACAAATACTACAATGAAGAAAAAGTTCATTTGCGCCGTTTGTGGATATATCTACGAAGGCGATGCCGCACCCGAGAAGTGCCCAATCTGTAAAGCTCCTGCCTCTAAGTTCTCTGAGCTGAAGGAGGAAGGCGAGACCACCTATGCCACCGTTCATCGCATCGGTGACGGCAAGCCCGAGGGCGTCAGCGAGGAAATGATTCAGGACCTGCGCAACCACTTCAATGGCGAGTGCGGCGAGGTAGGCATGTACCTGGCTATGGCTCGTCAGGCCGACCGCGAGGGCTATCCAGAGATTGCCGAGGCTTTCAAGCGCTATGCCTTTGAGGAGGCCGATCACGCTAGCCGCTTTGCTGAGCTGCTGGGCGAGTGCGTGTGGGACACGAAGACAAACCTTGAGAAGCGCGCAGCTGCTGAGGCAGGTGCTTGCGAGGACAAGTTCCGCATCGCAAAGAACGCCAAGGCTGCCGGCTTCGACGCTATCCACGACACCGTGCATGAGATGGCCAAGGACGAAGCACGCCACGGAGCAGGCTTCGCTGGACTGCTGAAGCGTTACTTTGGCAAGTAATGGCACAATAAATCACGAAAAAATCCGTTTCTCTATTAGATGAAACGGATTTTTTTGTACCTTAGCATCATCGTCTGCACGATCACGGCATGCTCTGACGACGAACAGTTCACCACGTCGCCAACGGCACTGCTCACCTTCTCCACCGACTCGGTGAAGATGGACACCGTCTTTTCTAATGTCGGATCACGCACCTACGACTTCTGGGTATACAACCGCACAAACCGGGGCCTTCGCCTGCAGAGCGTATTCCTGCGAATGGGCAACCAGACGGGTTTTCGTGTCAATGTCGACGGCTCATACCTCGACAACACGCTGGGATCAGTGGTCAACGACTTGGAGGTGCGCAGTGGCGACAGCCTCAGGGTGTTTGTCGAGCTGACAGCACCACGCAACCAGCAGCCAGATCCACAGTTGGTGGAGGACAAACTGGTGTTTGCACTGGAGAGTGGTGTGCAGCAGCATGTCACGCTCTGGGGACACTCCTGGGACGCAATAATCACCGACAGCATCATCGTCACACGCGATACGCTCATCAGCAGCTCGCAGCCTGTTGTCATCATGAAAGGTCTGCGCGTGGACAGTGCGGCTACACTCAACCTGCAGCACACCACGCTCTTCTTCCACAGCAAGGCGGGCATCGACGTCTACGGCACATTGAGGACTGACAGCGTCGTGCTGCGTGGCGACCGACTAGACCGAATGTTCGACTACCTGCCCTACGACCGCATCAACGGACAGTGGCGCGGCATTCGCTTCTATCCTTCTTCCTACGACAACGAACTCATAGCCACACAGATACGCAACACTGAGGATGGTATCATCTGTGACTCTACTGCCTTGCGCTCCGATCGCCAACGACTCTACATGGAACGTTCTTCCGTGCAGAGTTGTAAGGGCAGCGGACTGCAGGCGTTCAACTCATGGGTAGGACTGCTGCGATGTCTCTTTGCCAATGCCGAGGGCGACTGCCTCGCCTTCCACGGGGGAGCCGTCATCATCGACCACTGCACCGTGGCTCAGTTCAATGCGCTGGGCAATGGCCGTGGAGCGGCACTACGCTTCACCAACTACTATGGCGACAATCCCTATCCACTGGTACAGATGCGCATGACCAACAGCATCGTCACGGGCTATGACGACGACGTGGTGATGGGACAGACTTTGGAGGGCGACTCCACCACGGCCTTCTCCTACCTCTTCGAAAACTGCCTCCTGCGCACACCTGCCCTGGAGGACACCATCAACTGTCGCAACATCATCTGGGAGACAAAGGACGACAGCATTCAAGGCGAGAAGCACTTCCGGCTGATCGACAGTCATGACCTGCGTTACGACTTCCACCTCGACTCGCTGTCCACTGCCCAAGGCAAAGGCTGCTACGATTGAAAGTTGAGAGTTAAGAGATGAGAGTTTAGATATTGAATCATAAAACTAATCAGACAAAATATGAAACTGAAAATTGCTGTATTGCCGGGCGACGGCATAGGACCAGAGATTATGAAGCAGGGCGTGGACGTGATGAACGCCATTGCCGAGAAGTTCGGACATGAGTTCTCCTATGAGGAGGCTATCGTAGGAGCGACGGCCATCGATGCGGTGGGTGACCCCTACCCCGAAGCGACACATCAGACGTGCATGCAGGCCGACGCCGTGCTCTTTGCTGCCGTCGGATCGCTGAAATATGACAACGACCCCACATCTCCCGTGCGGCCGGAGCAGGGCCTGCTGGCTATGCGCAAGAAGCTGGGACTCTATGCCAACGTGCGTCCCGTGGCCACCTTCGACTGCCTGCTCCATAAGTCACCGCTGAAGGAGGAACTGCTGCGTGGAGCCGACTTCATCGTTATCAGGGAGCTGACGGGAGGCATGTACTTCGGTGAGAAATATCAGGATAACGACAAGGCTTATGACACTGACATTTACACACGCCCTGAGATAGAGCGCATCCTGAAGGTAGCCTTCGAGTATGCCCGCAAGCGCAAGCACCACCTCACCGTGGTCGACAAGGCCAACGTGCTCGCATCGAGCCGACTGTGGCGACAGATAGCCAAGGAGATGGAGCCACTCTATCCTGACGTCACCACCGACTATATGTTCATCGACAATGCTTCGATGCGTGTGCTCACCGAGCCTCGCTACTTCGACGTCATCGTCACGGAGAACACCTTCGGCGACATCCTCACCGACGAGACATCATGCATCACAGGATCCATGGGCCTGCAACCCTCATCATCTTTGGGCCTGCACACGCCACTCTTCGAACCGGTGCATGGATCGTGGCCGCAGGCTGCAGGTCAGAACCTCGCCAACCCCATAGCCCAGATCCTCTCAGCCGCCATGCTGCTCGAGCACTTCGGACTCACTGCCGAGGGAGCCCTCATCCGCAAGGCGGTCGATGCCTCACTGGCTGCCAATGTCCGCACACCTGAGATTCAGGTCGAGGGAGGTCCACACTATGGCACGCGCGAGGTGGGAGCATGGATTGTCGACTATATCAGAAAAGCATGAGGCGGTTGTCATTTCTTTTCGTAGCAGCGCTCCTTTCGGTCGCCGCTCCTGCCCAAACGCTGCAGCAGTGGCGCGACTCACTGGCGGTGCTCAACCGCCTCATCAGCAACGACCCCGCCTCCACCGACCTGCGCCTTCGCAAGGCCGCCGTCAACATCGAGCTCAGCCAGTGGGAGTATGCCATCGAGGAATATGGGCGCGTGCTCGAGCTGGATGCAAAGAATCTCTCGGCACTCTATTTCCGGGCCTATGCCTACAACCAACTGCGACAATATGACATGGCGCGGGCCGACTATGAGCATTTTCTCAGCATCATGCCACGACATTTCGACGCACAGCTAGGACTGGCCATGACGAAACGTAACCTGGGAAGGAAGACGGAGACGAGCGACGACCTCAACCGCCTCGTCGAGATGTTTCCCGACTCAGCCTTGGCCTATGCTGCGCGTGCCGGCTTCGAGCAAGAGCAGGAGCAGTACGACGCTGCGCTCTACGACTGGGAGGAGGCCATACGCCTGCAGCCTCAGCGACTGGAGTTTCAGGTGTCGAGATACAGTGTGCTCTGGGCGCTTAAACGCTATGACGAGGCACGGCGACTGGCCGACATGCTGGTCAAGCAGGGTGTGCCGCTATCTGCTTTAGAACGTCTACAGCCTCCTGCACGGAAGCGACGTCGCTGACCACCATCGACCGTCTTCCCTTCTGTTCACGGAAGGTGCAGCGGTCCACATGGTGCGTCACATATTCAATAATCTGTCCGAAGGTGTCGCTGTCGTAGAAAGGACTGTTCGTGGCTGAGACGAAGAAGAGGAACATGCGCCCTTGCTTCAACATGACGCGCTCGCAGCCCAGGCTCTTGCCCAGCCGGCGCAGCGGAACCACCTGCAGCAGCTCCTCGCCGACCTTGGGCATCTTTCCGAAACGGTCAACCATCCTGCGCTTGTAGGCCTCCATCTCCTTGTCGTCCCTGATGTTATCCAGCTCACGATAGAGCAGCATGCGCTCCGAGTCGTTGGGCACATAAGTATCAGGGAAGTACATCTCGAGATCGCTGTCAAGCACGCAGTCCGCAACGAACGGTCCCTGACCCACAAAATTCCGTCCATCCGCCTCTTCGTCCCTTCGTCCCTTCGTCCTTCCTCCGTCCATTCGTCCATTCGTCTTCCCTTCGTCCATTCGTCCCTTCGTCTTCCCATAATCCTCGTTCCTCAGCTCCGCCATCGCCTCATTGAGGATCTTCTGGTAGGTCTCATAACCCAGGTCACTGATGAATCCGCTCTGCTCCGCTCCGAGCAGGTTGCCGGCACCACGAATGTCCAAGTCTTGCATGGCGATGTTGATGCCGCTGCCCAGCTCACTGAAGTTCTCCAGGGCTTCCAGCCGACGGCGGCTGTCCACTGGCAGTGCCGACAAGGGCGGTGCCAGCAGATAGCAGAAGGCCTTGCGATTGCCTCGTCCCACGCGTCCACGCATCTGGTGCAGGTCGCTCAGGCCGAAGTTATGGGCTGCGTTGATGATGATCGTATTGGCATTGGGAATGTCGATGCCGTTCTCGACGATGGTGGTCGACAACAATACATCGTAGTCGTAGTTCGAAAAGTCGAGCACCACCTGCTCCAGCTCATCAGGCTTCATCTGTCCGTGGCCGATGGCGACACGACAGTCGGGTATGTGCTTCACTATCATCTCCTTCAGATGGATGAGGTCGCCAATGCGGTTGTTGACGAAGAACACCTGACCGTTGCGGCTCATCTCAAAGTTGATGGCCTCGACCACGATCTCGGCCGAGAAGGTATGTATCTCTGTCTGAATGGGATAGCGGTTGGGGGGTGGTGTCTGGATGATACTCAGGTCACGGGCGCCCACCAGCGAGAACTGCAAGGTACGGGGAATGGGCGTGGCACTCATTGTCAGCGTGTCGACATTGGTCTTCATCTGACGGAGCTTCTCTTTCGTCGCCACGCCGAACTTCTGCTCCTCGTCAATGATGAGTAGTCCCAGGTCATGAAACTGCACCGTCTTGCCGATGATCT
>JAEEGG010020422.1_pt1 | contig 13241 bp, 10 predicted proteins | sample 9134161 | NCBI WGS metagenome assembly JAEEGG01 (sample SAMN16246543, study PRJNA631951) | gut metagenome | biome: gut microbiome; feature: rumen; material: CR-attached | host: Bos | place: Iran: Karaj | collected 2018-10 | reverse complement strand
CCTTCTCAACAGCAGCGATGAACTTGTTATAGCGTATTGGTTTCAAGAGGAAATCGAGTGCACTCACCTCGTAACTCTCGAAAGCATATTCCTTGAATGCTGTGGTGAATATCACACGAGTCTTCTCAGGAATAAGCCGTGCCAGTTCCATACCGTTGATATCCGGCATCTGAATGTCAAGAAACAAGAGGTCCGCAGGATTCTCCTTTATCGCTGTTATTGCCTCTACCGAGTCGGTGTAAGAACCCAAGAGTTTGAGGTCGGGTGTCTTTGCCACATACGACTCAATGAGTTTTACTGCCAGAGGTTCATCATCTACTATAATGCAAGTCATATTTGTATTACGAATTACGATTATTCTATTATCTTCACACAGACGTGATAGATGTCGTTTTCAAGCGACTGCTCCCATTCATACTTGCCAGCATAGAGCAGTTCGAGGCGTCGGCGTGTATTCTCTATCCCTATTCCGCTACCGCTACGGTCGCTATCGCTCTTAGGATAGTTGGTGTTATCGCAACAGAAGGTGATTGCGCCGTCGCTCTCTGTCATGCTGATTTTGATGCTCGACGGTTTGTTGCTGCTCACTCCATGCTTGAAAGCATTCTCTACAAGCGATATGAACAGTAGCGGGGCCACCTTTGCATCGTTGTTTTCAATGCTGAACTCAGAATTCACCGAGGTACGCTCATTACAACGAAGGCGCATCAGTTCGATGTAGTTGCGCATGAACTCCACCTCTCCATTTACTGCCACCATAGGTTTGTTGGTCTCGTACATGGCATAACGCAGCAGGTCACTCAGTTGTGCTATTGCATCCTGCGCTTTGTCGGCGTCTATCTGCGTGAGACTCGAAATGTTGTTAAGAGTGTTGAAGAGGAAGTGAGGGTTTATCTGACTCTTCAGCCAAGCCAGTTCCGCCTCGGTGCTCTTCTGTTTTTCCTCCTCCAACAGTTGCTTTATCCTACGAGCCTTTATGAGATGGCGCTGCACGATGGCAACCACTATTACCGCCACAATAAGCAGGAAATAGATGAAAATGCCAAGTCCCCAGTAAACCCAAGCGTCGATAGGCAAATCTATTCCGTTGTTTGCAGCATACTGCCTATAAAAGAACAATCCCATGTTGGTTATTCCAATAATGACAATATTTGCAAAAACGAATGTCACATAATGATGTTTATCGAAGAGCCAGCGCCAAAGGATGTAATAATTCACGAAGTATAATATCAGTGGCGACCTCAACATACCGTTAAGCATCTTGAATGTGGTCATCGCGGTGTCCACATGCCATGTGCTCAAATACGCTGTTAGTGCAGGCAATATGAAAATTAATGCCCACACCAGTATCTGCATCATCAGCGTCAAAAGGTCGTTCTTCTTAACTTTGTTCATTGGTGCAAAGATAGTAATTTTTGTTATTTGTTGCTTGATTATTATTGTTTATTTTTCAGATTTCTCGCAATATTACAGAAATTACATACCCCACCACTTGCCCAAGGACTGAGGTGAGGTATGTAACTTATTGGTTACTGCGGTTGCTGCTGTTGCATTCCGCCGCCCACGTTGTTGAGCATTTCGCCCTGCGACTGCTGCTCGATGTAGTCGTTCTCGACACGTGAACGATGCTGTTTCATCTGCTGGTTCTTCTTTCCGAAGGTGTATGAAACCGTGAGGCTGATGCTCTTTATTGGCACATGTATGTTTTGCCTCATCTCGAAGTCCTTACCCTTTGAATAGGTGTCCATCTTTATGTTTCCACCACTCGACAGACCTGTCAGCGCCTGGATGCCCACACTCAGCTTGTCATCAAAGAATGTCTTCGACAGACTCATCGTCACGATGTTGAAACCTGTGCTCCATCCCTGCATGGTGTAAGTCTTCGACGAGTTGATGAGATATGCTCCGAGTTTCAGGTCCCAAGGAAGTGTCTGCTGAACTCCTGCCATACTGTTGAAGTGCCATCCGCTGTTGCTTACTCCAAGCATATCGCTGTTCATCTTAGAATAGTCAACGCCTCCGTTGAAGAACAGTCGGGTGTTCTTAGCCAAGAGCCAGTTTGCATAGACATTCAGTCCTATCTGGTTGCGCTCCACGATGTTTCCGTAGGTAGTGTTCAGGATGTTTCCATCATAGAAGCTATACTGGTCGATACCGTTTCCAGAGTATGTGTAACGCAATGTGGCGTTAAGCATGAGTTTCTGAGAGAAAGAATTGAACACCAATGACACGTTGTGAGACTTCTCGACGGCGAGGTCAGAGTGACCATAACTTACAGTTGTAGGATCGGCGCGGTTGACGTAAGGGTTCAGATAGGTGATACCCGGACGCGAGATGCGCATGTTATATGTCAAACCGATGTTCTGCGTCGGCGCGATAGAGTAAGAGAGCGATGCTGTAGGCACAAGACTTCCGTAGTTGGTACTGAAGTCGGCGCCTGTGCCAAGACGGTATTCCACTTTCTGCCAAGTATGCTCGTAACGCATTCCTGCCTTTGCTCCGAACTTGCTCCACTTTGCGCTATACTCTGCATAGCCTGCAAGCACGGTGTTCTTGTACGAATAGTCCATGCTCATTGCCTCGTTATAGATGTCGTTCAGATAGTATTTAGAGTCTGAAGTGGCATTGTGCAAGAGCAGTTTCGAGCCGAGGTCGAGGTTGTGTCCTTGTCCGAGAGGCAGCGAGTAGTCCACCTGGAAGATATGATCGGTGGTGTTGTCGTGACCATCGGAATAGCGGTCGGTGAGGTCGATGAATGATGTTGACTCTCCGCCAAACACATTATGAAGCGAGTTCTTCAGCGGACTGTTGCTTATTTGGTATGTTAATACAATAGAGTGGGTGCGCTCCTTGTTGAAGAACTGCTGATAGTCAACGCTACCACTCAAAGAAGTGCGGCGGTTGCGCAAGACGTTGTCATAGCCGTAGGTGAAGCCCTCATCGCCATACATCGAACCAAGCATAGTGGTAGTTGGGTGGCCGGTGTTCTTCATTCTCATGTTGTTGACGCTGAAAGTGGCGTTGATAGAACTCATAGGAGTGAGGTCATAACCCAGACTGACATTGCCCATGATGAACGACAACGCTGTCTTAGAACTCGAGTTTGTCAAGATGGTGCCTGTCTGGTTGGTCTGGCTGCCATCGATGCCGGTCTCCATCGGGAACGACTGCTGATAGAAAGAGTTTGCACTATACGACAGTTTGCCCTTCTGTCCGCTGAGGAACACGCCGCCTCCAGCACTCTTCGTACCCACACTTGCCCTTACTGTTCCGGTCATTCCGTCGAGACTCTGCATTGCCATAGGGTCCATGCGGTTCATAACGATGTTGAGCACGCCGCCGACTCCTTCTGCCTCATACTTCGCACCCGGGTTTGTTATCACCTCGATGTTCTTAACCGCTGAAGCAGGCATGCTCTTGAACACCATCGAGGGGTTCGACTGGAACATCACGTTGGGCTTGCCGTCAACATAAATCTTAAACGATGAAGAGCCGTTAACTGTGATGTTGTCCTGTCCGTCGACCGTTACCATAGGTACCTTGCGCAACATGTCGAGCACGGTTGACGCCTTTGAGTCGGCATCCTCGGCGACATTGTAACTCATCTTGTCGACCTCCATCTTCACCAAAGGCTTCTGAGCGATAATCTCAACACCCTGAAGTGCGGTGGCATTCTCACGGATGTAAACGGTGCCAAGATCAACTGTAGCCTGCGAACCCAGTTCTATAGAGATGCTCTTGTCCACCTTTCCGACGCTGCTGAACACCACCGTGAACTTTCCTTTGCCAGCAACGGCCTGGCTGAACGAACCGTCATCCTTGGTGAGGAACATCGCAGCAGGATTGCTCTTGTTACCCTTTGAAAAAACTCTTACTGTGGCGTATGGCTCAGGCTCATTCAAAGTGGAGTCCTTCAGCACGCCCTTTACTGTTGTTGTCTGTCCGCTGGCTGACAACACAATTACAGATAAAACTGCTAAAACCAAAAATCTAATACCTTTCATAATCACTTATTTTTTGTTGTTTTTATTATTCTGACGCAAAGGTAACATCGAAGATGTAATACGCAAAATAACTTTCGACGACTTTCGGCATTTCTTTCGACCATTTTACGGATATCTGCCGTTTCTTTATATAATTACAACCGAAAAAGTAAAAAACATAACCTCAAAAGATGAAAAAACACTACAAAAAACGCCTCTTGTAACTGTTTCGCTTTCAAGAAGATACAAGTAAGGCAACAAAGTTAATAAGATTGTTCAACAAAGTTAATAACTTTGTTCGCTCACTTGATACTCCTGACGCCCTCACTTATATACCTCTGACACCCTCACTTGGCATCTCTTGCACTCTCATTTGACGCTAATGACATTCTCACCAGGCATCAACCGCAAGCCACATTATATAAATATGCGCGCGCGAGGATACTTCTTTCAGATAAAGCAGAATCTTTTTCGCGTCTCGTTTGGCATTTACAGAAATTTGATTTATATTTGCAGAAAAATCGGAAAACCTATGGAAAAGAGCGTATTACTTAATAATGGAGTGATGATGCCACAGCCTGGCTTCGGCACTTTCATGACGAAAGACGGCGAAGAGGCCGTTCAGGCGGTGAAATGGGCGGTGGAAACGGGTTACAGACATATTGACACCGCTGCCGTATACGACAACGAGAAGGGTGTAGGCGAGGGCATACGCCAATGCGGTGTGCCACGAGAGGAACTGTTCGTGACAAGCAAGGTGTGGAACACCGAGCGCGGCTACGACAGCACCATGCGCGCATTCGAGAAGACACTTACCGACCTCGGGCTGGAATATCTTGACCTTTACCTCATCCATTGGCCCGCCAACGAGAAGCAGTTCGGCAAGAAAGCGAGCAAGATGAACCAGGAAACGTGGCGCGCAATGGAAGAACTCTATGAAGAAGGACGCATCAAAGCCATAGGACTGAGCAACTTCATGCCGCATCACATAGAGCGCCTGATGGAGAAAGCAACGGTGAAACCGGCTGTCGACCAGATAGAGTTCCACCCAGGATTGTTGCAAAAGGAATGTGTGGACTATTGCAAAGAGCACGACATCATGGTGGAAGCATGGAGCCCGTTGGGACGCGGCGGCCTCATCTTCGACGAGATGCTGATGGGACTTGCTGAGAAGTACGGCAGCACGGTGGCACAACTCATAATACGCTGGGTGATGCAGCACGACATAGTTCCGCTGGTTAAGTCAACCAAGCAGTCGCGCATCGAGGAGAACTATCAGGTGTTTAACTTTGAAATAAGCAGCGAAGACGTGCAAAGGATTGATGGATTGGACTTCATTCGCATGGGTCCTGACCCCGATGATGCCACTTTCTGATTCTTGACTTGTGACAAATAAGCAGCCATTTTTTTGATTTTTTCTTTCTTTTATGTGGTGAAGTTACGAATTTTTCGTAATTTTGCAAACTCAATTTATAAATAAGTACAACGAATGGCTGGAACAAAACAAATTAAGACAGCATTGGTATCAGTTTTCCATAAAGATGGTCTGGACGAACTGCTTGCCAAGTTGAATGCAGAGGGAGTTAAGTTTTTATCGACCGGTGGAACACAGAAGTTCATCGAGTCGCTTGGTTATGAATGCCAGACCGTGGAGAGCGTCACCACATACCCGTCGATTCTCGGCGGCAGAGTAAAGACGTTGCACCCCAAAATATTTGGCGGAATACTGGCACGTCGCGACAATGAGGGCGACAAGGAACAGATGAAGGAATATGAAATTCCTGAAATCGACCTCGTTATCGTCGACCTATACCCATTCGAGCAAACCGTTGCCGACACTACAAGCAGCGAGCAGGACATCATAGAGAAGATTGACATCGGCGGTATTTCGCTCATTCGCGCTGCCGCAAAGAACTTTGCCGACGTAATTATCATTCCAAGCAAGGCACAGTATGGCGAACTTCTCGACATCCTGAACAAGCAGGGAGCAGAGACAACACGCGAGCAGCGCCGCGACTTCGCATGCAAGGCGTTCGGCGTGAGCAGTCATTATGACACCGCTATCAACGCTTGGTTTGCCAAGAAGTAAAGCATTTAGGACAGCCTAGGACTCCTGGGATGTCCTAGAAAGACCTAAAACAGAGTAAAAGAATTAAAATCGTTTTTCAAATATGGGATTTTTTTCATTCATCCAGGAAATTGCAATGGACCTTGGCACCGCCAACACCATCATTATCAGCGATGATAAGATTGTGGTTGACGAGCCTTCTGTGGTTGCATTGGACCGCCGCACCGACAAGATGATTGCGGTGGGCGAGAGAGCAAAGATGATGTACGAGAAGACGCACGAGAACATCCGCACCATACGTCCGCTTCGCGACGGTGTGATTGCCGACTTCTCTGCCTGCGAGCAGATGATGCGCGGCCTCATCAAGATGGTTCACTCGGGTCGCCGTTTCTTCGGTTCTCCTTCATTGCGTATGGTTATCGGTGTGCCTTCAGGCTCTACCGAGGTTGAACTGCGCGCTGTGCGCGACTCTGCAGAGCATGCAGACGGTCGCGATGTTTACCTCATCTTCGAGCCGATGGCAGCAGCTATCGGTATAGGTATCGATGTTGAGGCTCCAGAAGGTAACATGATTGTGGACATCGGCGGCGGTAGCACCGAGATTGCAGTCATCTCTCTAGGCGGCATCGTGAGCAACAACTCTATCCGCGTGGCAGGTGACGAACTGACAAGCGACATTCAGGAATACATGAGCCGCCAGCACAACGTGAAGGTCAGCGAGCGTATGGCTGAGCGAATCAAGATAAACGTAGGTTCTGCACTTACCGACCTGGGCGACGAGGCACCAGAGGACTATGTCGTACATGGACCAAACCGCATCACAGCGCTGCCTATGGAGGTGCCTGTATGCTATCAGGAGATTGCCCATTGCATCGACAAGACTATCGCAAAGATTGAGAACGCCGTGCTCTCTGCACTTGAGGCCACTCCTCCAGAGTTGTATGCCGACATCGTGAAGAACGGCATCTATCTTACTGGTGGCGGTGCTTTGCTGCGCGGTCTCGACAAGCGACTCACCGACAAGATCAACATTCAGTTCCACATCGCCGAAGACCCATTGCATAGTGTGGCAAAGGGTGCTGGCATTGCACTTAAGAATGTTGACCGCTTCTCATTCCTCATGAGATAACTTTCATTCAGGAACAGAAGTAAGGAGTTGTAGTGACGTGCCTTGTGCGCGTCCGATATGATGTAGAGGCGTTCCTCCGTGTGCGCCCGTCAAATGAATTATTAGATGAATAACCTGTGGGCATTTCTGGTTAAGTATAACCATTGGCTACTGTTTGTTGTGCTGGAAGCGGTGAGTTTCGTACTCCTCTTCCAGTTCAACAGCTATCATGGTAGCGTTTGGTTTACATCAGCAAATGTTGTGACAGGAAAGTTGAACGAGGCGAATGCTTCAGTAGAGTCGTTCCTCAGCATGGGCAAGATGAATGAGCAGTTGACTCTGCGCAACGTTTATCTTGAGCGTCAGGTGGCGCAACTCTCTGAGATGCTGACACGCGAGAAAGACGACTCCGCCCTATTGCAAAGCACGCAGGTGCAACTGCTTGACCAGTACCGTCTTATCCCTGCTAAGGTGGTGAGCAATTCCGTAAACAAGGCAGACAACCTAATAACCATCGACAAGGGCAGTCTCGACGGCATCCATCCCGACATGGGTGTGGTGAGCGGTACAGGCATCGTGGGTGTGGTTTACCTTGTTTCGCCCCACTATAGCGTCATTATTCCCGTGCTGAACACTCATTCTAACATTAGCGTGATGATTGCAAAGCGCGGATATTTTGGTGTTTTGCGATGGGAAGGCGGCAACAGCAAGATGGCTTTTGTAGATGATATTCCGCGCCATGCACGCTTCAACGGCGGCGACGATATCGTCACAAGCGGTTACTCGGCATTGTTCCCGCCCGGTGTTCATGTGGGAAAAATTCATCGTACATATAACTCTCCAGACGGCATGTCTTATCGTTTGAGCATCAATCTCGCTACAGACTTCGGCAATCTGCGCGACGTATGCGTGATAAACGATGCCAAACTGCAAGAGCGCGTGAAACTTATGCGTGCCGCGCAAGACTCCATCCAGCCAGCGAGAAGCAATTAACTAGAACACATGGCTACAGATATATTAAGACGTATCATTCTGTTCATCGTGCTATGTCTGGTGCAGGGACTGGTGCTCAACCATATCAATCTCTTGGGTTGTGCCACTCCCCTGCTCTATGTGTATATGGCATTGACATTCCCTCGCGGCTATCCGCGATGGGCAGAGTTGCTGTGGTGCTTCTTCCTTGGTCTGAGTGTTGACACTTTTACCAACACTCCAGGTGTAGCTGCCGCATCAATGACACTCGTAGGAGTGCTGCAGCCATACATTCTTGAGCTTTTCATGCAGCGCGACAGCGAAGAAAACTTCAAGCCCTCGCTTCTTAACATGGGTTATATGTCATACATCTACTACATGCTGCTGTTGCTGCTCATCTACTGTCTCACTTACTACTCGCTCGAGATGTTCACGTTCTTCAACTGGCTGGAATGGGCGAAATACGTGGTGGGAAGCATGCTGATAACTGCCGTTCTGGTGTTTGTCATCGAACATCTGAGGCGCTAAAGGTTTCTGTTTTTTCGGTTGCCGTTACATGCTACGGCACAAGTGACTGTCATTAGGATGAAAGAATTCGGACTAGAATACCGCAAGTATATCATAGGCGGGGTGGCAACTCTGATTGTTGTCATCTATCTTATCCGTTTGTTCTCTCTCCAAATAATGAGTGACGACTATAAAAAGAACGCCGACAGTAACGCCTTTCTAAAGAAAATAGACTATCCGGCACGAGGCAGCATCACCGACCGCACCGGGAAACTGCTCGTGTACAACCAGCCCGCCTACGACATAATGGTGATTATGAACGAGGAAGCGGGACGAGTGGATACCGCTGACTTCTGCAATGCTCTTGGCATTACTGAAGAGTATTATACAAAGAGAATGGCAGAGATTAAGGACCGCAATAAAAACCCGGGATACAGCAGGTTCACTCAGCAAATATTCATGTCACAACTCTCAGAGGAAGAATTCAGCGTGTTCCGTGAGAAACTATACCGTTTCCCTGGATTCTACATTCAGAAGAGAAGCATCAGGCAATACCAATATCCTTACGCAGCCCACGTTCTGGGCGATGTGGCAGAGGTATCGCCAAGCGACATCGAGGAAGATGAATACTACCAGAGCGGCGACTATATCGGCAAACTGGGCGTGGAACGTTCATATGAAAAAGAACTGCGCGGAGAAAAAGGCGTGCAGATATTGTTGCGTGACGCTCACGGAAGGATAAAAGGACGTTACCAGAACGGAAAGTTCGACAGGAAACCTGTGGCAGGAAAAGACATCACATTAAGCATTGATGTTGAACTGCAGGCTCTTGGCGAGCGACTTATGGAAGGAAAGATAGGAAGTATCGTGGCAATAGAACCGAGCACAGGAGAGATTCTTTGCATGGTTTCATCGCCAACATACGACCCGAGACTGATGGTAGGCCGCCAACGCGGAAAGATGCATCGTGCAATGCAGAAAGACCCTTGGAAACCTCTGCTCAACCGCGCCATAATGGGACAATACCCGCCAGGCTCCACGTTTAAGACATCACAGGGACTGACATTCCTCACAGAAGGAATTATCACACCTGAAACGACATATCCATGCCATCGCGGATTCCTATACAAAGGACTGCGCGTGGGATGTCACGGTCACGGCTCGCCACTTCCGCTGATTCCAGCCATCAGCACCTCATGCAACGGATACTTCTGCTGGGGACTATATCACATGATGTCAAACCGCACGAAGTATAAGACCGTACAGGATGCTATGAACACGTGGCGCGACTATATGGTGAGCATGGGATTCGGCTATAAACTGGGCGTTGACCTCCCGGGAGAAAAGCGAGGACTGATACCAAACGCCGACTTCTACGACAACGCATATAAGAAAGACTGGAGCGGACTGACCATCATAAGTATCTCCATTGGTCAGGGAGAGGTGAACCTCACACCGCTACAAATAGCCAATCTCGGCGCCACGATAGCCAACCGCGGTTATTACATCACACCGCATGTGGTAAAAGCTGTGAAAGGACAACCGCTCGACGAGAAATACAAGGAGAAGCATGTGACCAAGGCAGCACGCTCTGCCTACGACTACATCGTGAAAGGCATGCGCAGTTCGGTGATGGGAGGAACTTGCCATGCGGCCAACCGCAGCGACTACGAAGTATGTGGAAAGACCGGAACAGCTCAGAACCGCGGTCACGACCACTCGGTGTTCATGGGCTTTGCACCAATGAACAACCCTAAGATAGCGATTGCCGTATATGTTGAGAACGGCGGTTTCGGAGCAACATTCGGTGTCCCTATCGGTGCACTAATGATGGAGAAATATATTAACGGAAAACTTTCTGATGGCTCAGAGGCAAGAGCACGAGCCATGCAGAGCAGACATGTAGCTTATGGTTCATCAGACAGATAATCAGCCTGGCGTGCTTCGTTCGATAGACTGGATAACAATTGTTATCTATCTGGCACTCCTCGTCTTCGGATGGGTGAGCGTCTGCGGTGCGAGTTACACCTACGGCGATACTGACATCTTCAACCTGAGTTCGCGTTCGGGAATGCAGATTATATGGATAGGCACATCCATATTCATCGGACTAGTACTGCTCTTGCTTGACGACCGTTTCTACGACACATTCTCCTACGTCATCTACGCCGTGCTGCTGCTATTGCTCTTCGCCACGATATTCAACCCCCATGAAATAAAAGGTTCGCGTTCATGGCTCGTTCTTGGACCTTTGCGACTGCAACCTGCGGAGTTCGCGAAGTTTGCCACCGCGTTGGCGGTGGCGAAACTAATGTCCACCTACGGATACGACATACATAAATGGAAGCATTTCCTTGCGGCTTGTGCTATCGTTTTCATCCCGATGCTTTTCATCGTGGCACAGAAGGAGACTGGCTCAGCACTTGTTTACCTCTCGTTCTTTCTGATGTTCTATCGTGAAGGAATGTCTGGAAGCATTCTATTTACCGCCGTGGCTATGGTATTCTATTTTGTCGCGGGCATTAAATTCGAGGATGTCCTGCTATGGGAAGGACACACCTCTGCGGGAAAATTCGTGGTGTTGCTTGCTGTTCAGATATTCACTTCTGTGATGATTTACTCTAGCACCGGCAACCTGCAACAGATGAAGACGGCACTCTACTACTGCCTTGGCGGCACCGTATTAGCATTGCTGTTCTCCACTTTCGTCATTCCATTTGATGTTGTCTGGGTTCAATTGGTACTCTGCGGACTGCTTATCGGATATGTACTTTTCCTATGGCTAAGCAGCAGAATGCTGACGTATGGGTATATTCTGGCTTTTGCTATCGGTTCGATAGCATTCTTCTACTCTGCCGACTATGTTCTCGACAATGTGCTTCAGGAACACCAGCGCAAACGTATTGAAGTGCTTCTCGGACTGAAAGAAGACCTTGCCGGCGCAGGATATAACGTTCATCAGAGTGAGATAGCAATTGGTTCCGGCGGTCTATTAGGCAAAGGATTCCTCAACGGTACTCAAACAAAGTTGAAGTATGTGCCCGAACAAGACACCGACTTCATCTTCTGTACTGTAGGCGAAGAAGAAGGATTTCTCGGTTCTGCTACTGTGCTGCTATTGTTCTTGGCGTTGATTCTAAGACTTATAAAACTGGCAGAACGACAACCGTTCCGCTTCGGAAGAGTATATGGGTATTGTGTTCTTAGCATCTTCCTATTCCACATGTTCATTAACGTGGGCATGGTGTTAGGACTGACGCCTGTAATCGGCATCCCCCTACCCTTCTTCAGTTACGGCGGTTCGTCATTGTGGGGCTTCACGTTCCTTCTCTTCATCTTCCTACGTATTGATGCAGGAAGGAACTTGATTAGAGAGTAAGGGCATAACCTAATTCCGGGTAACTTTAATGCCTATATCAGCAACTCCTGGCAGGATTTCGCGTTTCATGTTATGGCGAACGTTTATTTGCAAAGAGTCGCCAGCATTAAGTTTGAGATGTGTTAGCGGATAATCGTATTCATAGAAGCCTATACCGCGCCCCTTCACATTTCCATCTTGATCCACCACACGACAGTTAACGGTGTCGCTTACATGTCTGCGTCCGGGGAAAACCGTCTGGTCAACAATAAGCGTAAGTCCCATGAAGGGATAGTCGCTGTTAAGCCGCAAGCTGATATCCTCACGATATCCGCCAGCCACTTTCAACGCAGGAACAGAGAACTTCAACGTGTCATTCCGTTCCCATCCTGAAATCGGGGTGGACTCGAAATGATAATACACCGTTGACGTCTCGCACGCGATGAACACGAACGAAAGCAAGGCAATAAAAAACAACAAGATGTTTCTACGCATGCCGTTATACAGTAAGACTTTACGATTCTGAGTTCGGTTTAGGCTCGCCATTGCGACGTTGTGGACGTTGCTGGCCGTCACGGTTCTCGCGGCTGCCACCCTTCTGCTTTCGCTCACCACCGCCTTGACCATGCTGTGCACGTGCCTGCTGGCGCTGTCCTTTGTTCTTTTTCTTCTTACGGCTCTTGTCGAAACGTGTGACGTCACCCTCGAACATGTCAACAGGTTTTCCATTGTCCTGTTGGTTGCCGTCCTCAGAAAGCGTGAGCGGTTTCTCACCATGTTTGTTCATCTCCACTATCTGCAGAGCGCGCTGCCCTGTGATGGTTTCAAGATTGGCTGCAAGACGCTTGTCAGTGGAATAAGTTACCATACCGGCAAGTATATCGCTCTTGAAGAAATAATAATCGGCATCTTTCGTTTCAAGAACAACCTCCTTGCTCGGCAATTTGCGGCTTGCCTCGATATAGTCGTCAACCTCATAGTTGAGACAACACTTAAGTTTTGCACACATTCCTGCCAGTTTCTGCGGATTAAGCGAGATGTCCTGGAAACGTGCAGCATTAGTGCTCACGCTGCTGAAGTTCTTCATCCATGTGGCGCAGCACAACTCACGACCGCAAGGTCCGGTGCCGCCGATGCGTCCAGCCTCTTGTCGCGCACCTATCTGCTTCATCTCTATCCTCACGTGGAACGTGGCGGCGAGATCTTTAATCAACTGACGGAAATCCACACGTTCGTCGGCAATAT
>JAEEGG010020420.1_pt1 | contig 13241 bp, 16 predicted proteins | sample 9134161 | NCBI WGS metagenome assembly JAEEGG01 (sample SAMN16246543, study PRJNA631951) | gut metagenome | biome: gut microbiome; feature: rumen; material: CR-attached | host: Bos | place: Iran: Karaj | collected 2018-10 | reverse complement strand
TATCTTCGTTGGTACGGGTTCCGTCGCTGGGACGGTTAGGCATGCGACGATCGCGCGGATTGGGATACAAGTATGACCTCTGTATGAATGTTAAACGTGGGCGAAAATTTAGCAAGTTTTAAATAATTTTCCAATACTTTTCGGAAAACCCCTTTAAAAACAGGCTTTTTTTTGTACATTTGGACTAAATTGCGGCGGTAGCTCAATGGTAGAGCCTTAGCCTTCCAAGCTAATGGTTGCCGGTTCGATCCCGGTCCGCCGCTCTTGGACCTCCCTTTGGGAGGTCTTTTTTTGCACCATTTTGAAGGGGGACGCCTCCCCCTCGCTCCAGCTACGTCGTCATGGCGGGCCGCGACCCGCCATCTAGCCGTATCTTCCGCTACCCCCTCTGCGGGGAGTACCCCGCAACGCCCCCGGCCGCTGTCAACAAACTGCTGTCAACCCCGCGAAGGCGGGGTCCTCCTCCTTTTCGTCGAAAAGGATGGTCCAGCAGAACGTCATGCTGACCATCGCCGATTGTCATGCTGATGAACATCAGCATCGGATGTTCTTTGAGAAGTATGTTTGCTTCGAGTGGCATTTCGCACGCTCGCACATTCACTTCGTTCGAGTGCTCTCTTTGCGAAACGCCTCCTCTCCGCAAAGAAACACGAGAGTGGCTCTGTTAGGGGCTGTTACTGCTGGGTACGTGTGCAGCGCGGTAACTGCTCCGCCCTCGTGACTAATAGTCCCTTCGGGCTTCACGAAAATCGGGTTTTGTTTTTGGAAAGCCAGGACCATCCCAACAGTCATCCTGGGGCCAGCGGCCCCGGGATCCATACGGTTATATAACCGTACTAGTATAACATTAGTAATCCTTTACACAGCGAATGGAAAAACCAGAACTTGATTTTAATGCTGGCGAATCTCTATGGATACCCGAGGATGCAATCCACACGCCTAATGCTTTTTTCCCATCATCTGAATATTGCTTAGCCATCCAGAAGTTAGTTTGTATTTCTATATTATAAAAATGCAACGCTCCATTCGGAGTTCGTTCCCAATATCCGGCAGGCAGCAAAGACATGCCATATAAATCATCTCTACCGAATCCGGCGACCTTCGACCCCATATAGAGAGCAACACTGCCCCCCGTTCTCTGGTCTAAATGAGCCCACTCTCCCGCATTCACAATGTGCCAGCCATCCGGGCAAATTCCCTGATGCTGGACATAGTTCTGGGGTTGCGCATACTCGCTAGGATAAACGAATTTTTGCGAACAAGCCTCTGCACTCATGGCTACACTGTCGCACACTGCGGGGAAATTCATCGCATTGCTCCAAGTATAGAGACCGCCCCAGCCGTTTTCACAGTACCATGGGTCGTCATCGTAGCAGTACTTCGTAGAATCCCCCTGCACTGTACCACCAGACACCATCTTACCATAATTCAGATTTTCGGCAAAAAAGACATAGGTTCTCTCAAAAGTGTCATCATACATGCTCACCGTACGATACTTGTGTCCGTCACGAGGGTCTGTGAACTCGCCGTAAGACACCTTCTCATTAAACTGGTTCGTCATGTCAAAATAGCTGCTAGTGGGCACCGCCGAGCTAGAGGACTCCGGAACCCAATAGCCGTCATGACAAATAACATTTTCTCCATTGGCCCTTCTAGTTTTTCCTTCTTCTGAGCAAGGAATCTTAGACTCTGCAGAACTGGAAGAGGCAATTTCAATCAACTGGCCATTCTTGCAGATATATTTTTTCCCTGTAAGCGTAAATTCAAGTATTTGGCCTTCTTCTTCCGGAGAACAGGACAAATCCTCCAATTCACTAGTAGAGCTACTGTTCGTTCCTGCAGACGTTCCCGAGCTGCTCGATGTTACAGAAGAGCTGCTCTTGGAGTCGGTAGAAGAGCTTGATTTTGTGGAGGAAGAGCTGTTCGTTGACGAAGACGAGACGCTATCGCTGCTGCCGCTGTCGGAAGATTCCTTTTCCGGACTCACGAAGCTGCTGCTGTCGTCGTCGCCGCAGGCGGTAAAGGACATAGTTATGGCGAATAGCGCCAAGGCTAGGAATCTGCAAATTTTCAATTGAGAGCTCATTTTACATAAAATAATAAAATAAGCTACACGATATCCAGCAGGTCGAAGTACATCAGACGCGTATGCGGGTCATCGTCATTTTGAGTCATGAACCGGAACCCGTTCTTCTCGTAGAATGGCACTGCGTTCAGGTATGCATCGACCGTCAGGAACCTGCATCCCGTCTTATTCTCGATAACGAACATCGACTTGATGTAGTCAAGCACCGTCGTTCCAATCTGTTGCCCTTTGGCAGATTCTTCTACACCCAAACGACACAATTTAACCGCAGGATAACTTTTCAAGCGCTTTTCGTTCGGAAAGCCACGTTTTTTGCGAAAGCGATTGAACTCTGCACGATCCTTGAAATCAGTAATAGCCACCTTGTCATTGGCGAGACTGCAGTACGCCAAAACCTTGCCTGAACTCGAAACATCCACGCATGCGTAGCTTACCGAAAGCAGGTATTTTTGAAATGCGGAAGCACGATGAAGAATAAAATCGTCTAAATCGGCGTCTCCGCAACTAAATTTTTCAATTGAATAAGAGGGCTTCAATCTAACGAAACCCAACTTTTCTTTATCTATACATGTTTGAACCAAGGATCTAACCCTCCGTTGGCCGCTTCGCGGGCACGCTGTTCTGCCATGCCACGCTCATAAGCCTTCTTCATAAGTTCGTAGTTCCGCAGGCGGCGGGCACGAACTTCCGGAGGTTCCGGGTGCCGCTCTTCCATACGGGCTAAAAACCGGCGAGCATCCTCGCCGAACAAAATCGGGGTCTCTCGAATTTCGCGAGCCATTGTTCCTCTTTTGTTATAGCATATAGAAAACTGGCCAAGGGCCAGGCAGCAACCAGTCTAGTCGGTTCCATTACCCCAAATATACCAACAGCCACACAAAAATGCAACAACCCAAATCGCACCCTTTTCATTTTGCAAACGATAGTTGCATTTTTTGCCGCAATTGTTTCTACGGGATTTTTCTAAATTTGCCCCTGTAAAAACTGCCGCCACGGAGGCATTCATGTTTTTCGAACAAGCCATTGCACACCAGATTCCGAACTACACCCGCGAAGCCGATTCCCTCCACGGCGAATCGCTCGCCATGCTCGACTACAAAAGCGAGCTTAAAGTCAAGAACGACGCCATCCAGGAATTCTGGGACGTGAACCGCCTCGCCGGCAACCCGCAAAAGATAATCGCAAGCCCCATGCCCCGCGGTTACCGCACCACGAGCAAGAGGCGCGTAGAAATGCGTCCGGGAAACCTCCAGTTCGACCGTCAGGAATCGATGCTCGAACCCGAGGAACACAACAAGATTTACGACTTCCTGTTCGAAAAGCTCATCACGCCCGCATACAAGCCGCTCGCCTATGCGCTCAACTGGATCATTATTCGCGGCACGTACAAGTACCGCGTGGTCATCTTCAACATCAAGAAGATTGATGCAAGCATCGTGCGCAAGCTAAAGCTGATTTCGGACGCCCTGAAGGAATCGCCCCTCCACGTGACCGCGGCGCACGCTTACGTGGACACTACCGAATCCGACTACTACCTGGAATCGAAACGCCCCACCGACGGCCTCGATTTCAAGCAGCTCTACGGCCCGCGCGACCTCACGCTCGACCTCGGGCATTTCCGCCTCAAGTACCCCGTCACGGGATTCAGCCAGATCAACGAGAGCCAGATTCACAACCTCATCAAGGCGGCGAGCCGTCTCCTGAGCTTAAGCAAGGAAGACCATTTCCTGGATTTGTACTGCGGATACGGGCTGTTCAGTTTTGCACTCGGCGAAGCCGCCAAGTCCGTACTCGGTGTGGAATGGGAAGGCCCGTCCATCGACAGTGCGAAGGCATCCGCAAAATTCCTCAAAAAGAACTACCGCTTTGTCGCGGGCAAAATTGACGAGATGTTCGTGCAGACGAGACTCCCGCGGCCCATCCCCGGCGAACCCGAGAAGATATTGCTGGACCCGCCCCGCAAGGGTTGCGAACCCGGAGTCATCCACGCACTCGCGATGAGGAAGCCCGTGCGCGTGTGCCACATTTTCTGCGGCACCGACGAGATTCCCGCCTCGCTCAAGGAATGGGAACGCTACGGCTACCGCGTCAAGGAAGTGCAGCCGCTCGACTTGTTCCCGGGCACCCCGCACCTCGAAACGATTGTAATGCTTGAGAGAAAGTGACGCGATGCGTCATCCTGAGGCGAGAATCGCCGAAGGATCCACCTACACTTTTTCAATAAACCTGCATTTAGGGAAACCACTACACCCCCAAAATTGGTTGCCGACGTTTTCGCCTTTTTTGGCGGTTCTTAAAACGAGAGGTTTTCCACATCGCGGGCAAATTTTAGACACTCCGTCTTTTTCAACTTCCGTTTTCTTTTCCGGGATTGTCTCTGTCACTTGACTTTTGCATTCAGAAAGCATTTCCTCATATTTCTTTGAATAATCCGACTTATTGGGAAGGCACTTGTCAAGGAAATACTGTATCGTTTCAAGCATATCCTCATTTGTCCAACAGACATCCTTTGAGGCTTCATCCTTCGCCTTGATAAAAGCAATGAGTTGATCCGCGCGAATAACCCTATTCTTGATTTCCTTTGGTGCGTTCTTGTCGTTCAATACTGTTTTAGGATTTGCAAGAATAACAATTGATTGATAATTCTCATCAAAAGTACTTTCAAATATTTTTTCTGACAATCCCAAGAAACTACCAGACTTCGCCTCTCGGCGAACTTCCTTCAAGACATTTAAATGGCGTTGGTTCTGGGTAATTGGAGAATAAACACCCTCCTTCTTGTAAGTCTTACCAAAATTCATATGCCGGATAAAATTACCTTTTGCATCTATTTCAATATTCCCAAAAAGATTCTTACATTCAATAACATAAAGATGCCGTCTTGTAATCAACAAGAAATCTATCTGCGCCGACAAATCACCTTTTTCAAGATAAATATCATGAAGAACATACATATCCATTCCGCTGTTCTTCAATTCAAAAACAATCTGTTTTTCACCGAGCAAGCCAGCTTCGGCGTATTTAATTTGTTCCTCAATTTTATCTTTAATATCACCTGATGCATTTGCAAGCAACGAATTCATCTTTTTGATAAATTCCTCTGCATCGCTGGTTTCTTTTAAAAAGACCGGCCCAATACGCTTATTTAAGAACGAATCTAAAAGACCCATAAATTACCTCAATTAAGATATAATGCCATGTTTGAGTCGAATATTAATAAAGATCATTTTTATCCTTAACCACAACTTTACCTGATTTACTTTCGCGAATGAGAATGCCCGGCTCCTTTTTTTTGTCTTGGACAGGTAGCGTGGCATGAATGTGATTGTTAGCGACCTGTTTTTGGTTGACAGGTCTGTTTGGTAAAATAATGTTCTGCACAGTTTGTGTGTTAGTTTTCTCTTTCTTCTCGCTTTTTTTACGAATAGTTGCAACCTTGCATTTGTCTGCGGAATATATTCCTGCAGAGAGTCCTCGTCCGATACAGTTAGCTGCAATTACATCTCCTTTACGAACCTCTAACAATTTGCCAGATTCTTTTTCTAGGAACGTCAATTCAATTTCAGTAACTTTACCACCTAAGTTAAAAATGTTGAATGCTCCAAGGCCGTCAAACTTTACAACATAGTCACCCCAAAAATCCTTTTCAACGGAACGTACAGCGCCAGCAATGGTTAATCTCTTGCCATCAAATATTCTATCTGCTGCTGCCTCGTTTTGGTTATATGTATCAACTATCTCTCGAATACTAGCGACTTTTCCGGAGTCTTTTATGTTTTCATCGCTGTATTCACTCCAGGCTATAACAATGTTCCCAATCAGCAAAAAAAGATATAGTAGAGAGAAAAGTCCTGTCAAACTGCCTGATACAATAGATGAAGGTTTGTCTTTGAAGTAGCCACCGTCATAAATTCGTGCTAAATCACAAAACACCCAAATACAAATTATAGAAAAGATTATTGCTGATAAAATATAATGCCCGTTTCTTTCTAGATTAAATGAAATGGCGCATAAACCACATTTTATCGCACCCGCAGTCCATACGCCCCAAATAAAGTCGTTTAATCCAAACCATCCAAAAAAGCCGGTAACAAGAGTGGCAGCAGTTCGGCTAATCTTAGGCGCTTTTGCTATTGGAGGAGAAACATATTTTTTTTCTTTATTTACTTTATCTTTAAAATTAGAAATATCAGAATTTTCTTCTGGAGGAACAAATCCTTTTTCTCGTTCCTTTAACCATTTATTTGCTAAATCAGCCATTACTTTTACGGATTCTTTTGTACAGTTGTCTATTGTAATAAGACGACTGCCTAAATCGATAGAGATTTTGCCTAGAAGGAATCCTTGCGAAGCCGAAATCGCTTGTACTTTATCTAATCGAACACTTTGGGTGTCAATAGACGATGTTAGTAAGGCAGCGTCCATAAAAAGGAATCGCTCGGAAGTCAATATGACAAGCCATGTATTTAATCCTCCGTCAAATGTGTTGGAGGTTATGGTTTGTTTCATAAATCCTGATGCTAAGGCGAAAACGACCTCTCCGGGCTCAAGATATTCGGGCAAGGCCTCAAGTTCTTTGCGTGTTCCAAACGAATCAAAACGGATTCCGTTCATTTCGCAAATACCCTGCCAATCGGCATTTTCGGTTTTGATTTTATAGCGATTGTAATCTTGCATTTAAAGCCTCTTAACAGAAACTCTTATCCCGAATATAATTTTTTATCCTTAACAGAATTCAAAAGCCACTAAAATCACTCTTGCAGCATATTCCCAAACGGAATAGCCAATGATCCGATTTCGGAACATTTAAAACAAAGAAACGCGTTCCATTTCAAATCTTCTAAGAAAAACGTTCAGGCCTATTGACAATCACCATTTCTGAAACTATATTTAGTGCACAAATGTATAGAAACAAGCTTCAAGGAATCAAATTTAAAAGCATTTGCAAGAGAATACAATCATATACTTGCATTTGCAATCAAAAAGAGGTATATTTATGTGCATGAGCACCATAGCCAAAAACTTCCGCATTGACTCCGAGCTGAGCAGCCAGGCCAACAAGCTCCTTGAAGGGCTGGGGCTTTCCATGTCTCAGGCGATTTCTATGTTCCTGCGGCAAGTGGTGCTACAGCAAGGCCTCCCCTTTGAAGTTAAATACCCGAAACGCACCGGCGAGCTCCTGGACGCAATCGAAGAAGCGAAGCGACTAGAAGCCGACCCAAAGACCAAACGCTATACGGATATGAACGAAATGTGGGCGGACCTTGATAAATGATATACGAAGTAATCTGGACCAGCCGTTTTAAGAAAGGCTATAAGCGCTGTCAAAAGCGCGGGCTCCCGTTAGAAGAGCTCAAGTCCGTTGTCGAAATGCTGCGTACGGATCAAGTTCTTGACGAAAAGTTTCACGACCACGAACTATCTGGGGCTTTCGCAGGAACGAGAGAACTCCATATTCGTCCTGACTGGCTTCTGTGCTACAGAAAGAACAACGGCATTCTGACACTTACCCTTGTAGACACAGGGACTCACTCCGATTTGTTCGGGAAGTAATTTCTATCTTTGGGCTCTAGGATCTTTGATATGACGGAAGCAACAACACAAAAGCCTGCGCTCTGGACGCGGAACTTCACGACTTGCGCGGCGGCGAACTTCTTGCTGTTCTTCAGTTTCTACCAGCTGCTGCCAATCCTCCCGATGTTCATCATCGAAAAATTCCAGACGGACAACGCGACCGCGGGCATCGTCATTTCGCTCTACACCATCGGCGCGCTCGCCTGCCGGCCGTTCGCAGGCTTCTTGGTGGATACGCTTTCCCGCAAACCGCTGTACTTCTGGACGTTCTTCGCGTTCACCCTGTGCTTCATCGGTTATAAGACGCTCGGACTCATCCCGCTGCTCGCCGTACTCCGTTTTATGCACGGGTTATGCTTCGGGATTTCTACGACCGCAAGCAACACGGTCGCCATCGACGCGCTCCCGGCAAGCCGTCGCGGCGAAGGCATCGGCTATTTCGGCATCAGCGTGAATCTCGCGTTTGCGACCGGCCCGATGACCGGCATGTTCCTGTACGAGGCTTTCGGCGACAACATCGTTTTTGCGATTTCAATTATCTTGTGCGTAATCGGCCTCATTCTAGTGCAGACGCTCAAGGTCGCCCCGAAAGAGAAAAAGCCTCATGCTCCGCTTTCGCTCGACCGTTTCTTCCTCACCCGCGCCGTCCCACAATTTGCGAACTTCATCTTCGTCGGTTTCGCCTACGGCCCCGTCACGAACTACATCGCGCTCTATGCGAAGGAACTCGGCATCTCCGGTTCCGGATGGTTCTATGCGCTCATCGCCGCAGGGCTCATCTTGAACCGCGTAATGACCGGACGCCTGATTGACCGCGGCTACCTGATTCACCTGGTGGGCACCGGCATGACCCTGAACGTAGTCGCATACTTTTTGCTCGCCTTCAGCCACTCGCCCGTCACGTTCTTCGCTTCGGCATTCTTGATTGGCACGAGCCTCGGGCTCATTTTCCCCGGCTACCAGACGATGTGCGTGAACCTCGCCCGCCACGACCAGCGCGGTACCGCGAACAGCACGTACCTCAGCGGCTGGGATATCGGAATCGGTATCGGAATTCTTGTGGGAGGCTCAATGGCGGAGCACTTCGGCATGCACCAGCCCGTATTCCTCGCCTGCGCCGTGGCACTCGTCATCGCCGACATCCTGTATTTCACATGGACGGCTCGCCACTATTTGAGAAATAAGCTGGAAGGTTAGTCATCCTTACATTCCCATTAAGCGGAGCGCTTGTCTTCGTACATCTTCTGGTCGGCGTGGGCGACACAGTCCTTGAAGTTCGCCACGTCCCCGTCCCAACGGGCATACCCCAGGCTCACCTCGATCGGATAAGTCTGCGAGTCGTCGCGGTTCGCGATTTCTTCTTGCAGGCAATCCCTGACTATCTTGAGCACGTCATCCGGTTTTCGCGTCTGCGCAATCATCATGAATTCATCGCCGCCATAACGACACAGGAATACCGACATCTTCAAGCGGCCGCACGCCTTCTTGAGCGCCTTCGAAATAAGGATAAGCGCCTTGTCACCTTCATTATGCCCATAGGTATCGTTAATCTGCTTAAAGTGGTCCACATCCACCATAATCACAAAGGTATCCTTCGCATCGCGTTGCAACAGCAGGTAACGCCGCAGCTGGTTGCGGTTGTTGAGAGATGTCAGCGGGTCCGTCGATATCAGTTGGTTCTGCGAATTCAGGTAGACAAACAAGATAATCAACGTACACCAGAAGCAGAATATCGGAGTCGTCAGCGAGAACAGGATTTGCGCACCGCCCGCAACGAGGCAGCCCGGAGTATAGCTCGCCACAATCAAGTACTTCTTGAGATGTTGCCGGTTCTGCGGTTTGAGGCCGCGGGCTATGCAGCGAACCGTCACCACCATGATATAGACAATCGGGATGAACGCCAAGATAAAATAATAAAGGTCGCGCGGTTCCAGGTTTTCGTCTAGCCAGAAATCGGGCATTGTCAAGAACGAGATAAGCAATAGCACAATCTCTGCCAAAATAGGAATCCGCAACTTCGCCTGGAGATTGCGAATCTGCATGCGCGTCATCTCCGGGCGCGTACTCATTTCCGCATAAATGAAGCAGCTGTAGCAAAGTGCCGCCAGAATAGCCGCGTTCGAGTAGTTCACCGCCAGAACGCTGAACGTATTCTTCGGGATGATGCCGTCGTTCACCATCGCCCAAACAGAGTCGCTCAAAAAATAAAGGATATGCCACAGCACCAGCCTGTAAAACAGCGTAAACTTCAGCTGCGGCGTCGGGAGCCTCTGAATACTATACAAAAGAACCGTCAAGATGCTCGCGCATCCGAGACTGACGTATATGTAAAACAAAAAAACACTCATGTTGGATAAACTACACAAAAACCCTGCCACGCGCTAAAAATTTCTCTTCGCAGGCCTTTTGATGTGTTTAGAGTCACTTGTACGCACAAAAAACACAGTGTGATTTCGCCCCTGCAATCCGCCACGCATCACACATTTTCTATCTTTTTGACCATCAACGAGTTACAAGGATCACAAAATGGACGCTTTAAACGCTTTTCTCGATACTGTTGACGGTTACGTGTGGGGCATTCCCCTTATCGGCATCGTCCTCTTCGTAGGCATCCTGCTCACGAGCCGCCTCGGCGTCTTGCAGGTGACAAACCTCGGCAACGCGCTTCGCTACATGCTCCACAGCGAAAAGGAAGGCGAAGGCGAAGTCTCGAGCTTCGCGGCTCTCTGCACCGCGCTCGCAGCGACCGTCGGCACGGGTAACATCGTGGGCGTCGCGACCGCCATCGGCACGGGCGGCCCGGGCGCGCTCTTCTGGATGGAAGTCGCCGCCTTCTTCGGCATGGCCACCAAGTACTCCGAAGGCCTACTCGCGGTCAAGTACCGCAAAGTTGCAAGCGACGGCAAAGTATTGGGCGGCCCCTTCTACTACATCGAGACCGGCATCAAGGAACGCTTCGGGCTCAACCTCAAGTGGCTCGCCGTGCTGTTCGCCGTGTTCGGCGTGCTCGCGGGCCTGCTCGGCATCGGTACCATCACGCAGGTGAACGGCATTACCTCGGCCGTCGCGACCGTCATCCCCACCGGCGAATTCGTGAACATCGGCGGTAACTCCGTCTCGTACTCCACCGCCATCGCGGGCCTGCTCTGCGCCGCGTTCACCGCGAGCGTCATCATCGGTGGCTTAAAACGCATCGCGAAGGTCGCGCTCTACATCGTGCCGTTCATGGCCATCTTCTACATCATCTTCTGCCTGCTGATTCTCGGATTCAACTTCTCGAACATCTCGACCGCCATCGAGACCATCATCCGCGCGGCGTTCAACCCGAGCGCCGTCACGGGCGGCGTGGTAGGCACCATCTTCATCGCGATGCAGAAGGGTATCGCCCGCGGCATCTTCAGCAACGAGGCAGGCCTCGGTTCGGCCCCGATTGCCGCCGCAGCAGCCAAGACAAAGGAACCGGTTCGTCAGGGTCTTGTGTGCATGACGGGCACCTTCATCGACACCATCGTCATCTGCTCCATGACGGGCCTCGCCATCGTGGTCACCGGCGCATGGACTCCGGAACTCGGGCTCCAGGGCGTAAACATCACCATGGAAGCGTTCACCCGCGGGCTTTCGAACCTCCCCGCCGGCGCAAGCATCGCACCCTACGTCCTTACCGTGGCGCTCGTGTTCTTCGCGTTCACCACCGTCCTCGGCTGGGCCTACTACTCCGAACGTTGCCTGGAATACCTTATCGGACGCGGCAAGAAAAACGCCATCCTCGCCTTCCGCTGGCTCTACGTGGCGGCCGTGTTCATCGGTCCCTACCTCACGGTGAGCGCCGTGTGGACGAGCGCCGACATCTTCAACGGGCTCATGGCCTTCCCGAACCTCGTGGCATTGATTTTGCTTTCCGGCATTGTCGCCCGCGAGACGAAGAAGTTCTTCGTGAAGCTCGAGAAGACGAAGGACTAGTCTTAAGGCAAGAAGCCTTAGAAGAAGGGGGAACATCCCCCTTTTTTATTTTCGGCTCTTTTTTCGCCGAATATTTCGCAGGCTTTTCTGCAACGTAGGGCGTGAGTGAAAGTTTCATACCCATGGCATTAAATACGCGCATAACCGTCTCGAAACGGGGATGCGCTTCTTCTTTCAAAGCCTTGTAAAGGCTTTCGCGGTTCAAGCCGGCCTTTTTCGCAATCTTTGCCATGCCGGCCGAGCGCGCCACATCGCCAAGCGCCATCTGCAACAGCTTAGGGTCGTTGGCATTCAGGATTTCTTCCAAGAAGTAGCGAACCTCTATTTCCGTTTTTAGATAATCGGCTACGTCATAATCCGATATTTCCGCATCATCTTTTCGCATTTTTTATCTCCTTCGCCTTTTCAATGTCTTTCTGTTGAGTTGACTTGTCGCCGCCGATTAGTAATAGAACGACCGTATCACCTTCTTTTGTATAATAAATCCGATACCCTGGTCCATAATGAATTCGCGATTCAAAAATTCCATCAGAAATATACTTGAAATCACCAAAGATTCCGTTTTTGATCTGTTCTGTCCTATATACAATCTTTGCTTGCGCTCGGACATCTTTCAGTTTATTAAACCAACGGTCATAAACTTTAGTCCTTTTTAAGACGATCATCCACCCCTCCTAAATGTAGCCAATCGGCTACAAATTGTCAATATGTTAAAAAGCATTACCATTTCCCTTTTTTAGGACATCCCAAAACAGGAGTCCCTACACTCTTAAAACGGAAAAATGGTGGAAAATGTTCCAGAAAATTTTGGTTACCATTCTTTTTTCTTGACTTCCGCCCCTTGTTGATTTATTTTTACAATAAATAATCTCTCTAAGGAGACCGCCACATGAAAAAATTCGCTCTCTTGGCCGGGACCTGCGCCCTGTTCTTTTTCGTTGCCTGCGGCGACGATTCCTCCACAAGCGTATCGAAGAATGATTCGCCAAACACCGCCGAAATCGCTCCCCCAAAAGATTCGGCCCAAGTTGATTCCGGCTGCACCGTAAAGGAAGCCGACGAAGGCTTCGACATCATTTGCAACGGCGATTCCGTCGACACCATCCACGATGAAGAGACCGAACAGGGAACCTGCCACGTGAAAGACACCGTCAATGCCTCCGGGAGCGCCGGAGTGAAAATCACCTGCGGGGATTCCACGCGCTTCGTATGGACGGCTACAAACGACAAGGACGAAAAGGTCTCGAACGCCAAGGACAATAGTTCCTCATCCGAAAAAGAGGAGTCCACAGAAAAGGGAGTTTCTTCCGACAAGGCGGAGGATACCTCTTCTTCCGTAAAGTCCGAAAACTCGTCATCTTCAGTTAAAGCAGAAGTGTCGTCGTCTTCCGTGAAAACGGAGGGTTCATCTTCTTCTGAAAAAGCACCAAATTCCTCCTCCGTAAAATCGGAGAACTCATCGTCGTCTGTAGAACCGACAATTTTGTCTTCATCCATTTCCGGAGATCCGCCTTCATCCTCGGTATTGCAGTCCCCCGTCACCATAACCTTTTATTCCCAAACTATAACCACCGATACCGCCTTCTGCTTCAGGTGTCGACTGAGTGGAAACTATGCCGTC
>JAEEGG010020419.1_pt1 | contig 13243 bp, 14 predicted proteins | sample 9134161 | NCBI WGS metagenome assembly JAEEGG01 (sample SAMN16246543, study PRJNA631951) | gut metagenome | biome: gut microbiome; feature: rumen; material: CR-attached | host: Bos | place: Iran: Karaj | collected 2018-10 | reverse complement strand
GGTACCAAAGAGAGAGGGTGAGAGGTGAGGTTAAATTGTAAATCGTAAAACAATAATATATAACATGGCACACCACAAGTCTGCAAAAAAAAGAATTCGCTCCAGCGAGAAGAGAAGAGTTGAGAACCGCTACTACGCCAAGACTATGCGCAACGCTCTGCGTGATTTCCGTGCTCTCGAGGACAAGGCCGTCGCCGCCGACCGTCTGCCCAAGATGATTTCCATCATCGACAAGCTCGCCAAGCGCAGCGTCATCCACAAGAACAAAGCCTCCAACCTCAAGTCGAAGCTTATGCGCAAGGTCAACGCCATGTAAGCGTCAGCCTAGTGGAAAAACGACAAACGCCGGCCCCCTCGGGGGTCGGCGTTCTTCTTTGTGTTTGTGTGACCCTGCTGCGACTCGAACGCAGGACCTAGAGTTTAGAAGACTCTCGCTCTATCCAGCTGAGCTACAGGGCCATGTTTTGGGCTGCTAAGTTGCCGTGACGCAGTGTTTCCGAGTGGCGATTGCACTCGCACCTTGTCACTTTACTACTTGTTCACTCCAAGTGTCGGGGCACCCAGATTCGAACTGGGGGTCTCCTGCTCCCAAAGCAGGCGCGATAACCGGGCTTCGCTATGCCCCGTCATATATTAAAAGAAGACGCCTGCGGGGCGTCTTCTTGGCGGAGAAGGGGGGATTCGAACCCCCGGTACCCTAATCGAGTACGACAGTTTAGCAAACTGTTGGTTTCAGCCACTCACCCACCTCTCCGGGGTTTCCGATTTGACTAAAAAAGCACCGCTTTTTCTCTCTCGAAAAGCGGTGCAAAAGTACAAACATTTTCCGAACTGGCCAAATTTTTTTTCAATTATAGTTTGAACCAGTACCGTAAACGTATCACATATTACTTTCTCTTGGCCTGATTGGCAACGCTTTGCATCTTTGCGGCGATAGTCTCAGGGTCACCAAGAAATTTATCTTCGACAAGATTCATACGGTCGTCAAAAGTGAAGACATATGGCACTGCCGTGGGCAAATTGAACTTGATAATCTCCTCGTTGCTCATGCCTTTAAGCTCTTTGACTATACCTCGCAGTGAGTTGCCATGGGCCACCACAAGGAGGGTGTTGCGGTTGTCGAAAGCAGGCATAATAGTGCCGCGATAGTATGGCATCAAACGCTCGATAGTATCCTTCAAGGCCTCGGTGAGAGGGATAAGGTTATCGGGAATCTCATTGTAGCGGGGATCCATGCGGGGGCTGCGCTCATCGTGCAAGTCGAGGGCTGGCGGCTGCACATCGAAAGAACGCCGCCACAGCAACACCTGCTCATCACCATACTTCTCAGCAGTCTCTGCCTTGTTAAGGCCCTGGATAGCACCATAGCTTTTCTCATTGAGGCGCCAGCTTTTCTGCACAGGCAACCAGTCCATGTCCATGGCGTCGAGCATCTGGTTGAGGGTTTTAACGGCACGTTTGAGATAACTGGTAAAGCAGAGTTCGGGGCGATAGCCCTCGGCTTTGAGCAGTTTGCCCGCTTCAAAGGCCTCCTTCATGCCGGCCTCGGTGAGGTCGACATCGGTCCATCCGGTAAAAAGATTGAGTTTATTCCACACGCTCTCGCCGTGGCGTACCAAAATGAGTGTTTTCATTGATTGAATTGTTTCTATTTCTTTTTGTTGTCTTTCTTGGCCTGAGACTTCTTGTCTTCCTCTTTCCATCGGGCCACCACAGCCTTGTTTTCGCCTTGCGGGAAAGCACCCTGGGCAAACACTCCCTTATGGGCAAGCAGAGCGATAACCAAGCCGGCAAGTATGAAGGGGATGCTGAGCAACTGACCCTTCAGCAAGGGCACTCCTTCGATAACGCCATTGGTCTTGACAAACTCGATGAGAAAACGGGCGCCAAAAAGGGCCACCAGCCACCAGCCGAATATGCTGCAAGTCTTGAAATCACCCTTCTTGCGCTTATAATACCACAAGCTGACGGCAAATATTGTCAGATAGCTCAACGCTTCATAGAGACCAGTGGGATGCTTCGGCAGGGGCTCATTGTTGCGTTCGAAGATGAAACCCCATGGAAGGTCGGTGACGGTACCGTAAATTTCGCTGTTGAAGAGGTTGCCTATGCGGATAAAAGCACCGCCGAGAGCCACAACGATAACCAACCTGTCGAGAGCCCACCACGGGTTGAGGCGGTAGCGACGCCAATAGAGCCACAACACGATAGGTATGGCGATGGCTGCACCATGGCTTGCAAGGCCTTGGAAGCCGGTGTACTGTCCATTGTCGAACGGCCAGAATATCTCGGTCCAATGCTCTTTGGTGAAGAAATAGTCAAAGTCGTAGAACAGGCAATGACCCAGACGGGCACCTACAAGCACCGCGAGGAAAATATACACCACCAGACTGTCGAGGTAACGTCCGTCGACTTTCTCACGTCTGAACATCCATCCCAGTATTATATAGCCGATGACGAATGCCAGAAGGAAACCCAGCGAATACCAGCGCAGACCGAAACTGCCGATGTGGAATATCACCGGATCTACATTCCAATGGATGGCATTGATTAGCATAAGCGGTCCTCTCTTTACTTGGCGTAGTTGATGGCGCGGGTCTCGCGGATGACAGTCACCTTGATCTGGCCGGGATAGGTCATCTCATTCTGAATCTGACGCGAGAGGTCGTAGCTGAGCTTATTGGCTTCCACATCGCTCACCTTGTCGGCACCGACGATGACGCGCAGTTCGCGTCCTGCCTGGATGGCGTAGGTCTTCACCACTCCGGGGTAGGTCATCGCCATCTGTTCAAGCTTGTTGAGGCGGTTGATATAGGCCTCCACAACCTCGCGGCGGGCACCCGGACGGGCACCGCTTATGGCGTCGGCCACCTGTATGATGGGGCTGATGAGATTGGTCATCTCTATCTCGTCGTGGTGGGCACCGATAGCGTTGCAGATATCGGGGTGCTCCTTGTACTTCTCGGCCAGCTTCATACCGAAGATGGCGTGCGGTATCTCGGGGTCGGTTTCAGGCACCTTGCCGATATCGTGGAGCAAGCCTGCACGTTTGGCGAGTTTGGGATTGAGACCCAGTTCGGCAGCCATAGTGGCAGCCAGGTTGGCCACCTCGCGGCTGTGCTGCAGCAGATTCTGTCCGTATGACGAACGATATTTCATACGGCCCACCATACGCATCAGCTCGTGGTTCATGTTGAGGATGCCGAGGTCGATGCAGGTACGTTTGCCCACCTCGTTGATTTCCTGCTCTATCTGGCGACGGGTCTTGGCAACAACCTCCTCGATACGGGCGGGGTGGATGCGGCCGTCGGTGACCAGTTTGTGCAGCGACAGGCGTGCAATCTCGCGACGTACCGGGTCGAAACCGCTGATGATGATGGCATCGGGCGAGTCGTCGATGATAATTTCTACACCGGTGAGGTTCTCAAGGGTGCGTATATTGCGGCCTTCGCGACCGATGATGCGCCCCTTCACCTCCTCATTCTCAAGGTTGAAGACCGACACAGTATTCTCCACGGCGGTCTCGGTGGCGGTACGCTGGATACTTTGTATCACCACCTTCTTGGCCTGTTCGGCGGCGGTGATTTTGGCCTCCTCCACAATGTCCATGATAGTGGTGCTGGCTTCGGCGCGGGCCTCCTCGGTCATGGTGTCCACCAGCTGCTTCTTGGCCTCCTCGGCGGTCATGCCGGCGATATGTTCCAACTTGTCGACACTCTCCTTGTAGACCTTCTCCACCTCGGCCTGGCGCTTCTTGAGGGCCTCTATCTGGTTGTTGAGGTTATCGCTCACCCCCTTCAGTTCGTTGCTCTTCTTCTGCAACTCGTCCACCTTCTGCGAGAGAGTGTTCTCACGCTGCTTGAGCTTGTTCTCGGCATCGCGCAGCTTGTTGTTCTGCTCGTTGACGCGCTTGTCGTGTTCGCTCTTCAGCTGCAGGAACTTCTCCTTGGCCTGCAACTCTTTTTCTTTCTTGATTACTTCGCCTTTCTCCTCAGCGTCTTTGAGTATCTGCTGGCTCTGAGCGAGGAGTTTTTTACGCAGCACGCCGGTGGTGAGCCAGATGCCCAGACCGCCGCCTGCCGCCAATCCGATTAATATCCATATTGCTGTCATAGTGTGGTAAGTGATGTTTTGCGGGAACGCGGCAGGGGTCAAAAAAACTGCATCCGAAAACCCTCCTGGAGTATTGGTAAACTCTGGAAATGTAGGATTTGAGCGCCGGGCGTATCAGCCATACAACCTACCCGCCCCTGAGCCGACTCGGTTTGTAAAATTGTGTTGAGTTTACAAACTGTTTTGGGTCGGATGCAGTATCTCTTCCAGCACGTTGTCTATCGACTGCAGGCGCTGCGCGAGGTCCGTATCTTTAAAGCGCAGCGAGTCTTGTATCTTGGTCAACTGGGTGATTTGCGTCAACGCCACCATCGCAAGCAGGTCCTGATGGTCGTTGTAGGCATACATATTGCCATATTGCTTGGCCTGGTTCTCGATGGCTTCCGCCGCCTTGCGCAATGCTGCCTCGTCTGCCGCTGCAACGCGAAGCCTGTAGGTCCTGCCCAATATGTTTACCGATACCGATACTGTTTCCATCAGCCTATCTCCTCTCCTTTCAATATCTCCAGACTCCTGTCGATGGTGCGAATCATCTGATTGATCTTCAGCTTCAATTCCGTACTGTCGTTTCCTTCCGTTAGCCTGTTCCCTAATTTAACTAATTTGTTTTCTTCCTTTAATTTGTTTATTGTTGTTTCTTTGGTTTCTAACTCTTTTTGCAGTTCGCAGATGCGCTCCTCCTTCTCCGACACAGCCAGCCGCAGACGCTTCACCTCGTCTGCCAACTGCCTTGTTTTAAACTCGATACCGCTGACCGATGTCTCAAAGTCGAACATAATCTCCGAACCTCTTCTATTAATAAAAACGGTGCAAAAATAGCATTTTTTTTAATTCTGCACAAATTTTTTTGTGCCCTGGCAAGCCGTCAACCCATGTGCAGTTCGTGACCCATGCGGTCCTGCTTGGTCTTGAGATAGCGCTCGTTGTACTTGTTCGGTTCCACCACACAGGGCACAATCTCGGTAACCTCGAGACCGTAGCCTTCGAGGCCGGTGCGTTTCACAGGGTTGTTGGTGATGAGGCGCATCTTCGAGACCTTCTGGTCGCGCAGTATCTGGGCGCCGATGCCGTAGTCGCGCTCGTCGGCCTTGAAACCCAGCTTGAGGTTGGCGTCGACGGTGTCGAAGCCCTGCTCCTGCAGGTGATAGGCTTTGAGCTTGTTGACCAAGCCTATGCCACGGCCTTCCTGGCTCATATAGGCTATCAGACCCTTGCCCTCGCGCTCTATCATCTCCATGGCACGGTGCAGCTGTTCGCCGCAGTCGCACTTGCACGAACCGAAAATGTCGCCCGTGGCGCAACTGGAATGCACACGCACCAGCACAGGCTCGCCCTCGTCCCACTCGCCCTTCTTGAGCACCAGATGGGTGTTGCCGTTGTCGAGCTGGGTGTAGGCTATGAGCTGGAAGTTGCCCCAACGGGTGGGGAGGAAGACCTCCTCCTCCTTGCGGATGAGGGTCTCGTGGGCCACGCGGTAGGCGATAAGGTCCTTGATGGTTATAATCTTGAAGCCGAACTTCTTGGCCACCTCCTGCAACTGAGGCATACGGGCCATGGTGCCGTCGTCATTGATAATCTCGATGAGGGCGCCGGCGGGGCGCAGGCCTGCCAGTCGGGCCAGGTCGACAGCCGCCTCGGTGTGGCCGGCACGCACCAGCACACCGCCGTTGCGGGCGCGCAGGGGGTTGATATGGCCGGGACGGCCCAGGTCTTCGGCCTTGGTGGCGGGGTCGGCCAGGGCGCGGATGGTCGAGGCACGGTCGTGCATGCTGACACCGGTGGTGCAGCCGTCGAGCAGGTTGTCGACGGTGACGGTGAACGGGGTGCCGAGGAGCGACGTGTTGTCGTGGACCTGCATATCGAGCTGCAGCTCGTGGCAACGCTGCTCGGTGATAGGGGCGCACAGCACTCCGCGGCCGTTCTTGAGCATGAAATTGACGTGTTCGGCAGTGATTTTCTCAGCGGCCATGATGAAATCGCCCTCGTTCTCGCGGTCCTCGTCGTCGACCACAATCACGAATTTTCCTTCGCGAATATCCTCGATAGCCTCTTCTATAGTGTTGACTTTGAACTCCATAATAATATATATTGCATATTTTGCCGATGCAAAGATACGAAATTCCGTCGAAAAGGACACGTTTTTTTCGCCCTTTTTATTTACATTGCCCACTAAAGGCATGGCCCCCGGCCACACGGCCGGCCGGAAAGCCAGACGTCGATAGTCGACGTTCAGGGCAGGTGAACGACGGGTTTCAAACGTATGAAAACCGACGGCTGTCGGTGTTGGTACGGTGTTGATACGGCTTTGATACGGTGTTGGTATGCCGATGGTATGGCATCAGCGCTGATTTACAGTACGTTACAATGGGTTTACCGACGTTTTGCAACAGACTGTAATACAGGGCATTGGAATTGCTTCATCCTTTTAAAGGTGGGAAATTTAACTATATTTAACCAAAAATACCTTTCCATAGTACATTCTATCGGTACGCCGGGTGGTATTTTTAACACTCGGCGTGCAGGGCATGTACACTTTCACAACAAAAGTTAATTCTGCGGTTTTACCCGTAATACATACGCCATCAACTTCCGCAAACGCCAGGCGTATTACGTCGGGGTGACTATTTGGTCTTGCGGTAGGCGGTGCAGCGGAAGAGACGGGCCTCGGAATCCCAGTCGACAGTGACCGAAAAGCCTTTACGCACCATCTTTGCAACCCAATTTACCACCTCCTCTTCGTTGGCCGAGACAAAGGTGTCGACCACTTCGCGGCCGGCCGTGTTGCCGTTGTCGGCTATACACACAGCGTGTCCGGCACGGGCAAACGCCACCAGACGGGCAAAGATGGTGAGCATCTCATCGTCGGAGAAGGCCTCGCCGGTATAGTCCATACCGTCGATGTTGTAGGCTACCGTAGAGGCTGCGGAGCCGGAATAGTATTCCGACTGGTGCTGCGACTGCGGGTCGGACACCGAGATGATGGTTTGGCGCAGGTTGGACGACACATGGTAGTTCTTACGGTCGGCGGGGTTGACGGTGGTGCGTTCGATGCTGCCCTCCGTGACGTATGACGAACTGTGGTCCACCGTGGACCGGCTCAGGCTGCCGTCGACCGAGCACGAAGTGGCGGCAAGACAGGGCAGCATCGCCAGAAATATATATTGTATCCTGATTTTCATTGTTTGAGCAGTTGAATGTGGTACCTGACAACACTTTTGAGCTGGCTGTCGTTATCGACACTCACCACGCAGAGGGAGCGGGTGGAATAGGAAAGGAAGAGGTACTGGCGGTCATTGGCAAAGGGAGCAGTAAAAAGGACATCGTCGCCAGAGGCAAGCTTGGCGGCACGGCTCGAGTCTGGCTCCGGCAGGTCGAAGCGGCGCTGCATCCAGGCCCAGCCCAGCGAATCGAGCGCCTCGACGGTGGTGACATCGACAAGCGTGCTGTCGTCGAAACGGTAGTTTTCGATAAAACCGGCGCGTACACCCTGCTGAGTAGCGCACTCGGAATAGAGGTCACTCACATCGTGGCCGCCGCGAGGCAGGAGGCGCCAGGCGGTGATGCCGCCCAGCAGCAGGACGAGCAGCACGGCTGTGACAATCCAAAGGCGTTTCATGACAGGGTGAGTATTTGGTTGGCACAATCCATTACGGCGGCATCGGCGCCGGGCTGGCTGCAGGTCACGTGGGTGGTCTGTGGCGGCGGTGGCAGCAGGGCGGCATAGGAGGCCGGCAAAACGAGTAGCACCACCATGGCAGCCACACGGCTTGCCAAGCGGCGACGGGCACTCCACTGCGGCAGGCCGTCGTTCATCTCGCCGAGCAGCGAGTCGAGGTGGCGGCGGTCGGCAGTATGCCGTCGTGCGGCCTCGGCATCGATCATCTGCATTATTTCATTATCGTCCATATATCTTGGATGGGTTTATTGTTGTTTTTCATGGTCGCGGAGACTCTGCTCACGCATTTTCTGCACTATGCGGTAGCGCAGCTGGCTCACACTGGCGGGTTTGATGCCGAGCATCTTGGCCATCTCGCTCACCGAATAGCCGTCGAGCATCAGGCCCAATGCCTTGTGCTCGTAGTCGCTCAGGCCCACAGCCAACTCGGCTATCGTGTCGCTGTAGGGCTCCCGCGCTTCCTCTACCGCCATCGATTCCTCTATGGGCACGAGTACCGGCTTGCTACGGCGGCGGTAGTGCTGGAGCACGCTGCGCGTGTGCAGCCTCACCCACACATACTCCTCGGCGGCCGAGGCACCTTCGCGCAGCGTGGCACGGTAGCGCCACAGGGCCAGGATCACATCCTGCACCAAGTCGGCACAGAGGGCTGTATTGCCCGAGGCATGCCACCAGCAGAGGCGCCTGATAAGCGTCTTGTGCCGCAGCATCAAGCGGTCGAAGTCGTCATATCGCTGCCTCTCGTCTGCCATCTATGTCGAACTCGTTACCCATATAATAACCACCCATGGAGAAAATCTCTACACCAAGGTCATGCTTTTTAACTTTCTTTAACATATCAACCCTTCTCACCGCAGGCTGCGGAAACCAAAGAGAGGCAGCCTCCACAATGTGGGTGGCTGCCTCTCTGAGAACGGGTGTCATACCTTTGGTATGTTATTTCTCGCGAATCACTTCGCCGTGGTCGCGGACAATCATGCGGAGCCACTCGTCGCGATATTTAGGCTGCATGGGGAAAGCGGCCTGGCCGGTGACGGTGCGCTCAAACCTGCCGTCTTTCTCTTTCTTGATATTGCCATCCATATATTTGACCAAGAGGTAGCGGTCGAGGTCGTTCCACTCCTTCATCATGCGTGCGGCGGCACGGTTGCTGAAGTCGTTGAGCTGACGCTCGAGAGCCTCGCCCTCGCTCTGGGCGGCACGTCCGTCGAAGCGCTGAACGTCCTTCACATAGCTCTCTTCGAGGCGGCTCTGCACCTTGCGCAGGTCGACAATCATGTCGCTATAGCGGCTGTATACAAAGTTGGTCACACGATTGAAGAGCCAGAAAGCAGCGGTCTCGCTGTAGGTCAGCATGTCGCCGTTGCCCTGACGGAAGCAGAGGGGGATTTCGGTGATGCCGCAATACATGGGGCAGTAGACGGTGCTGTAGGTATCGTCGACACCGAACCACAGGATACCGCCCACCTTTGACGGGAGCCAACTGCGGCACTGTGCCACAAAACTGAAACCGGTCTGCTGGGTGCTGGTGGCACGCTCGTGGACATAGCTATGGCCTTCCACCTCGAAGCCCATCGGACGCCAGCGGTAGGGGCAGTTGAAGGGACCTGCACCGAGATCCTTTGTCATATCCATGGCGGTGCCCTCATAGTGGTCGCGCATGAGGTTCATGGCCTCGCGAACGTCGATTTTATGGTCGGGTTTAATCCACAGGGGCATACGTTCGGCGGTGGCGTCGCCCATGGCGTATTTCTCATAGCGCTGCATGCCGCTGGCCACGCGGTTGAACATAGCATAGACACGGGCATCGCAGCCGCGCATACCACTGAAGGTGAGCGGGGCGTAGGTGTCGCAGAAGGAGAACTCCTCGTCTTTGCCGTCGAACCAGCCACAGGCACGGGCATAGTTGATGACGTCGGCCGAGTAGATGCACTCCACCTCGGGCTCGTTGATATAGTCCATGTGGATGCTGCTGATAGCGGCGTGGAGGCCTTTGCCCTTGGCCTTGTTCCACTTCTTACCCTCGAGGGGGAACTGGGTGATGCGTGCCTGGTTGGCATGGCCGCTGACATATCCGTCGGGGATGCGGCGGGCAACCCACACGGCACCGTCAGTGTATTTGTATTTCAGTTTCTTGGCAAGGCCGGCCTGGACAGGTTCGGCACGTTTGCCTATGAGCTCGAGAATCCAAACCTCGTTGGGGTCGCAGATGGAGAAACTCTCGCCTTCGGAGCAGTAACCATAGTCGGCAACCATCTTTGTCATCCACCAGATAGCCTCGCGGGCGGTCTTGGCACGCTGCAGGGTAACATAGATGAGCGAGCCGTAGTCGATGCCCTTCACCTCTGTCTTCCAGCACTCCTCGCGGCCACCATAAGTGGTTTCGCCAATGGCCAGCTGATGTTCGTTCATGTTACCAACAACGCTGTAGGTGTGGGGCACCTGGGGAATCTCGAAGAGGGGCTTGCCGCTGTCCCAGTCGACCAGCATAAACATGGTGCCGGCGGGATAGTCGGCCGCCTTGCGGTAGTAAAGTTCACCATAGAGGGTATGGCTATCGGCGGCATAGGTAATCATGGTGCTGCCGTCGGTGGTAGCCCCCTTGGTAAAGAGGAAATTGGTGCAAGCGTCGGCACTGGTGCCGACAAGCAGGGCCGCCCCAAGGAGCGACATTGCCAAAATGCGGTTTAGTTTCATATTGTTGTTGTTTTATTAATTGATTCGAAAAGCGGTGCAAAGATACATATTTTTTTCAACATAGGTAGAAAAAATATGCACTGTCAGAACTGGAAGTAGATGAACGGCTGGAGGTCGGCGGTGATGAACTGGTAGAGCATGAAGACCGTCAATGCCGACACCACGGCCATAAGCCATAGTGGCATGGTGGCGAACCAGATGCGATAGCGTCGTTTGAAACGGGTGGGCAACCAGTGTATAAGCATGCCGAAAGCAAAGAGAGCGAAGACCTGCCAGTAAGAGCCAATAATCTCAGGTATCTGCGCCAAATTCCATCGAGACCCGATCTGGTGCACCATCTGGCTGGCGGTGTGCCAAGCCACCTCATTGGCCACGGCGGGGTCGAGGTTGGAACCACTACGGAAGAAGAGGCGTGTGAAGCTGATGAAGACGAATGTGAGCAAGGTGAACCACACAGCCCAAGCCTTCTGTACCCCACGACGCCGCTGAGGCAGCAGATGCAACACGGTGTAGACCACAAAGCAAACCAGTGCAATAACCCACAACATATTGAGCAATGGGCCACCAACAATGGACTTGAGTATAAGCAGCACTACACAAACAATAACCAGGGTGAATATCTGCTCAATCCACCCCTGGTCTTTCCACCATTTGTAGACCAAAATGCCAAGCCCGTTGAGGCCGCCCCACGTGACAAAGTTCATGGAGGCGCCATGCCACAGACCACCGAGCAACATGGTGTCCATATTGTTGACATTGGTGCCGAGGCTACGACGATGGGCCGGACGGAAGATCAGCAGGGCAATGACTGTCAAGTATATCGCACCCACCGCGATAGCAAAACCTGTGCTCTGCAGCCGGAAGGCGGCAATGGCGAGTATGAGTCCCAACAAGAAATAAGAGAGGAAACCCGCCGAACGATTGCCCCCCAGGGGTATGTAAAGATAGTCGCGCAGCCAATGGGAGAGAGATATATGCCAGCGACGCCAGAACTCGGTAGGGTTCTTGGCCTTGTATGGCGAGTTAAAGTTGACGGGCAGATAGAATCCCATAAGCATAGCCACACCAATAGCAATGTCGGTATAGCCCGAAAAGTCGGCATAGACCTGCAGCGAATAGACCAATAGGGCCGAAAAGTTCTCAAAGGGAGTGTAGAGCGATGGATTGTCAAAAACACGGTCGGCAAAGTTCACTGCAAGGTAGTCGCTGAGCACTATCTTCTTTATCAGACCGTTGAGTATCCAGAAAACAGCGATACCGAACTGGCGACGTGGAAGGAAAAATGGTTTGTAGAGCTGTGGCACAAACTGGTCGGCACGCAATATGGGACCCGCCACCAGCTGGGGGAAGAAGGATGTGTAGAAACCGAAGTCGAGGATGTTGCCCACATGGGCTATCTTACGCTTGTAAACATCAACTATATAACTTATATTCTGGAAGGTGAAAAACGATATGCCCACCGGCAAAATGATATGGATGGCTATATGGTAGTCGGTGCGGAAGGTGGCATTGAAGATATCCGTAAAAAAGTATGCATACTTGAAGAAACAAAGCATGAGCAGATTGAGGGTGACTCCCACCGCCATCATCAACTTGCGGCGCGGCTGCGAAAGACTGCGGTCCATGCCAATGCCGAGCATCCATCCCAGCAATGTGGAGAATATCAGGAGCAATACAAAAGCGCCCGAAGTCTTATAGTAGAAGAGCAGGCTGAAGAAGAAGAGGTATGCGTTGCGGGCCGTGAGACGCCAACGACGTGTGACAATAAACGAGAAACCGGCAAAAACGACAAGGAAGAAAGCCCAGAAGTGGAACTGGGTGAACAGCAACGGATGGGAACTATCGAAGCTGAAAAGGCTACCAAGATATGATAGTAGGTCGTTCGTGGCTGGAAGTGGTTAGTTGTTAAGTGTATATATGAATGTTGAGAACATCAATGATTGTCCTTGCAATAATCTTCATACGCCTTGAAAAGAGCCCGAGAGAAGAGGTTGCCGACCAACTGGTAGCCTGCCGTGGTGAAATGGACCTTGTCGGTTTGGGCCAAGCCTGTCTGGCGCCACTTCTCCATAGAGCGCAAACCACCCATCACCTCGAACTGGTCCCACACAGCACCGCCTGTCTCTTTGGCAAGGCGATAGAAGACCTCCCGAGCCAGCAGGCCATTGGGATTCACATTGTAGCGACGGCGCGACACCTTGACATAACTATCGTTGTTGGTGACAAATATAATGGCACAGTCGGGGTTGACGCTTCGCACAGAGTCGACCAAGGCAAGGTAGTTGCGTCGGAAAGCAGCGGTGTCGAAGTTGGCCGGCACAGCATCGTTGATACCGATGCCGAAGATAACCGCGTCGGGATGCAACAGACGCAAGTCGCGCACAAAGTTGGGACAGCGCAGATAGTCGGGTACCGCAGCTCCATTGACCCCTATGCTGTGATAGCTGAAGCCGGGGTGCTGATTACCGAGATATACCCCTGAAAGGGTGAACTGTTCACCAGTATGGCATGGGAGCAACACCGCAAACGAGTCGACCACGGTACTGAGATTGAATACAAAGCGGTCGGTGCGCGGGTCTACATAAGAAGGATATACCGTGCGATCCATCACTCTCAAGCGCGGAACCACACCCTGGTCCGAGTGGCCTATGACAACAATCCGCGAAGTGGTGTAGTCGATACGCCCATCGGTGAGTATAATCTGAATCTCCGCAGGCTCGTCGGTGGCCGTCACAGCTATGCCACACAATCCCAGAG
>JAEEGG010020418.1_pt1 | contig 13244 bp, 11 predicted proteins | sample 9134161 | NCBI WGS metagenome assembly JAEEGG01 (sample SAMN16246543, study PRJNA631951) | gut metagenome | biome: gut microbiome; feature: rumen; material: CR-attached | host: Bos | place: Iran: Karaj | collected 2018-10 | reverse complement strand
ATTATTCTTAATCAAAAAAACAGCCCGAAATTGGACTGTTTTTGTTGTATTGTTTTTTTAAAGCTTATTCAGCGCTACTAACTGCCTTTAATGTATCATCTTTTTCTACACTTTTTATGTATTCATATAAATTGATTTTATTTACTCATTCAGTTGTTAAGATATACATTTCAGGATTATTTCATGTGCTATCTGGAATACATACATCCTTTATCTCTTCTGATGTTAGTGCGAATTTGAAGCTAAACAAATATTTTAGATTGTATGTTGATCTGTTTGCATCGTTTGTTTTTAGAGGATTTGAGGTATAAACTGTGAATGTCTTGTTTACTCTATCAAACAAATATACATATTTTGTACTTGTTGATGCGATAATTTTTACATCATTTGAATATTTGTTTGTGATGCTATCTCATCATAATAATTTAACTTCGCGAACTTCCAAAGTTGATCACAATGAAGTTGGTCTCCAGAAGTGGTATAATTTTCCATTATTTCGGATTAAGAAATCTCAATCGATTGTCATTCATGCAAAATTTCATTCAAATTGGATATTTTCATCATATCATTCAACTATAGTATAATTTTGTCATTGTTGATATACTGTTTCTGATCATGCTGTATTTCTATATCTTGTCAAAACAACTCAATTTAATGCGCTATTTAGATTTGGTTGGAATACATAGAAGTTATTTTTTAGATATACTCACAATCCTCAAACTGTATCAGGGAATCAAACTCAATCTTGAGTAGTAACTGGTTCGATTCATGCTTTTGTAATATTGTAAACACGTCCATCTGATATATAACAATATAATCCATCTCTTAATAAGTTTACAGAACATCAAGCCATATTTGTATCTACTCAATATTCAATCAAAGATCATCTAGATCAATCATTTACTGATCATATCAAAGCTCATTTTGTTCATCAAACATTTATTGTTTTTTGGTAGTCTATAAACAATACATCTCACATTTTTCCTTTTTCAGATGAATTGAATGTAATTTGTCTTGTTTTTATTCATGATGCAGCGTCATCTAATTGAGATAGATTTTCAATTCTGATGATATTAAATCATTTATAATAATCATTTTCAACAATTCATTTCAAATTTTCTACATCTTCCAATCGTCTTCCGTTTTGTTCTAATAGTGTTAATTTTTCTACGATTTCGTTGTATTTTACGGATTTTTCATCTGATGATGCGTCCATTTGCTGGAAATCTCGTATATCTTTTTTGATATCATCGATTGTTATATCCAAAACTGCTCATGATTCAGTCACTATAGTGTTGTTGTTTTTTGTATCGAGTAATGCTGACAATACTGAATATAGAAGTATTAATACTACGATTCATAATACACCAATTATTACATAGTACTTATTTTCTGATAATCTTCTCAACCATGCTTTTCATCAGTTTAATTTTCATTTCATCCAATTTCATCATTTTTTTATTGGCGAAACAGATTCTCATGACGCTACTATACTTCAATGTATGTAATAATTTGATATCAATCAAATTCTTTCTTTTTCAACTCTTGATTGTAATATTTTTGCAAAGATTTCTATGAATGATGTCTCTTCTTGATCTATTACAGATTCTAATTCTTTTATATCTCATTGATCTAACACATCTGTAACTTTTGTTCAAACATAGATGATTTCATCTCATGTCTCAATGTTTCATTCAATGAAATCAGAGAAAAGATCTATTTTTGTCTTTTTACTTACTCAATTGTGTAATTGATAATACATCTTTCAGTCTCTGAATATCAATATTGATGTATCTCAGATCATTGATGATATTATACTATCTCATGCAATTATTTGTATGTATCATTTGATTGGAAAGTGTTCAACATCAGTTACTTTATCAGCAAAAAGCTTTAATTTCACATTAAGATTTTGTAATCAGTTTTCTAAATTGCTTTTTAAATCTCATTCATCATACACTTCAGTGTTTATTTTTTCCATCAAATCAGCTAGGAAATCTTGTATTAAGTCTTTTTGATATTCCAAAAATTTTTCTGATTCCAAAACAACAAAAGTATTTATTTGCACTCAATTCGCTAATTTATCTTTGAATTGAAACTGTTGATTTGGATCTAAATAATTATATTTTTTCTCTCTGATTTGCATGGTTGGTAAATTTAAGTTATTAATTTAAAATAAATTGTTCTAATTTAGATTTATTATATAAAATTATTCTTTTTTCAATACCAAATATCTAAAAACATAGATTGGGGCTATTAATGTACTTTTTATTTTTTTCCAATTCCTTTTTGGGTCTGTGATAAATCTTCGCAGCCATTCAAGTTTCAGCTTTCTAACGATTTTTGGAGCTCTTTTTTGTACTCATTGTATTTTTTCATTTCATCATGACGCTGCGATAAAGTCAAATAGTCATCAGACAGTAAAAACTATCATTTTATTGCTTTTAATTTTACTCAAATTTTTTTGAACTCGCATTTCTTGAGTTGGTGTTCATCTTGCGATTAGCATAATGTTTATTGGATTTTCAATATTACATAGATTATCGATTTTTTTCCAATCAAAATCTGAGAATCAGTCTTGTGAATAGACTACATTGAATCATTTTTTCAAATAAATTCTTTTACACTCCTCTGCTATATCTCATTTTGATCAATATAAATATAATTTTATTCTTTGGCTTCAGTATCTTTTTTTTGCTTCATCGAGGAAGTATGGGATAAAATCTGTTCAATTTAGGTTTGGAAGGCGCTTAGTAGGCAACTTGAATCAAAACCAATTCGCCATTCTCCAATATGTTTGAAGTGCCATACCATCTGGAAATAAAAAATCACTATTCAAGATATATTTCTTGTATTCTTTTTGCTCAGTTGTTTTTTTTCAATTACTAAATAATTTTTGTTGTTCAATTACAGCAAAATAGATAAAATTTCAAACAATATATTTTTGATTATCGTATTTTTTTAATATGTCGTCTACAGCTTTGTTTGCTGAATGTGGATATAATTTTTCTAAAACTTCTTTCAAAACACTAATTTAATAAATAAAATTTTACAAATCGACGATTTTTATTCCTGGGTAGTAGTATTTCAAAATATCAGAATAGCTTCGACCAAAGTTTTTAGCTCGTCTTTCTGCTCAAAGTCAACTTAATCATACTCAATGTCATGAGAATTTTTTATCTGAACATATTCATAAATCAAATCTTGATTGTAAATATGGAGTGTCTTTCCATCATCGTTTTTCATACGCTGTAAATGTGAATCATGCTGAGCATGAAAAATATGGTAAAATAGGAACGATATTATCGTACATTACTATTTTATTTTCTGTCTTTGTAAGTGCAATATACCATTTTTTCAAAGTTTTTTCTAATCATGCTCATACATATTTCTGGAAAATATCTGCATCATCTACAGCATTGTATGTCGCTTTACTTGGAATATTTGGATGTTGATTTGATGAATCCATATAAAATAGTGCATATGTTTTTGAAATTAGAGCCATGACATCATTTTTCGTTTGTGTTTCGGTGTCATTTGTTTCCACAATTCATTTCATATATTCACCGAATGGAAGCTTATTTACTACTATATTTTTATATGACTGATTTCATTTTTTATCTTTCATATAATCTTTTTGGAAAATTAGTGATCAATGGAATGTGTTTCGTGGTATTCAAGCGTATGATTTCCTCGTATAGTTATTGATTGTAATGATATTATTTTTTGATGTGATAGTTATTTTTTGTGTAGTATAAGTTTCGTCATTTATGTATAGAACAAATGTGTCTCAAACTCATATAGTAATTTCTCCAGAATTTGATGATACGCTATTTCAATCAAAAAAGAAAGTACATCATCACTCGCAAGATATTTTATATTCATTGTAATCTTGTGTAAGTTCATATAGTAATACTTTGATATCTTGTTTCATAAGTGATTTTGCTTGTGTTAGTGATATTTTTCAGACGATTTTGTCAGAATAATTCGTAGCAGATGTAATATCGTTTTTTGATACATAATCGCTTCTTAATTGTCTCACAATAGGTGCTATTTTTGATTGTTTAGATTCAAAATATTCGTATGTCAATTTTGTAGTAGAAGTTGTGGTTGTCGTTTTGTTTGTCTTTGTAGTGGTTCATGAAACGTTGTGTGATTGTAGTCATATACTCTCAGAACTAACTCGTTGTTTTCAATTTATGATATCACTCACACTTGATCTAATGTATGGCAATATTTCATATACATATTTTCATGGACATGCAGTTGTACCTGCGTCTCTATGTCATGCAATTGTATAGTTTTTACTACTTTGTACATATGGACTTGTCGAAGAATCTTTGTGATAGTATGTGGTTCAATTTGGATTGATATTGTATTTCTGCACAAGTGCTGCTGTTAATTTTATTAGTGAATCAATTGCTTCTTTTGTTGGTTGAACTTCCTCAAAATTTCAAATTAGAGCAATTCAAATACTTGGTGTGTTATTTCGTTTTGCATGTGCTCAAATTGTTCACTCTCATCATGCTCTACCCTCATATATGTTTCAGAATGGATCAATGATAAAATTGTATCAAATATCTCATCGAGCATTTGTCAATGTGTGATACTTATATACATATTTTATATAATCAATAGCATCTTGTTGCGTTTTTATTGTTGTATTATCTGATGCTGTGTGGTGGATAATGATCTTTGTCTTTTTGTTTCTATGATATTCTGTCCACCAAATAGATTCTCAATTATACAAAGTATTTGCCCAATCAGTATACATATCATTGTAAAAATTTTTATTTAAGTATGCATTTGCAGTATTCTTTTTTTCGTTTGCTTTTTCACTTTCAGCTACTTTTTTTAGATATGCTGAATAATTTGTCGCTCTGAGTTCATCTAATGCTTTTTGATTTGCAGCTCTGCTTGCTAAGACAGATTGTCGATATGAATAACTAGTTAATCTTATGCTTTCATTGGCTCACCGCTCTTCACGTGATATTATTGTAATTCATGGTAAATCCCAATCTGCAGCGAAGATCTTCGAATTACCTAATAATAATGCAATTCAAAGCATGATAAATATTTTTGATATTTTTTTCATTTGCAACAAAAATAGGTGAATAAATCTTTCAAATTTTTTATAGTGAATGGTGATAGATTTTCAAGAAATAAATATCTTGTTTATTTTAATATTGAATATGAAATAATAAAAATTATATAGGTATTGTTTAATTGTTATATTTTGAAATGGAATTTACTCATTTACATTGACATAGTACTTTTTCATTTTTGGAAGCTATTTGAACACCAAAAAAAATTGTTGCAAAAGCAAAAGAACTTTGATTTTCTGCAGTAGCAATTACTGATTACTTTGCTATGTATTGAGCAATTCAGCTTTATGAAGCTGCAAAAGAAAATGAAATTAAACCTATTATATGAACTGAGCTTTGATTTGTATTGGATATAAACTGATTTAATAAAGTCGATGAGATTTGAAATATTTGTTTATTGGCAAAAAACACTGAGTGATATCAGAATTTGATGAAATTAGTTTCTGTAGCAAATCAGGCATGAATCGCATGAAAGCCAAAAATTGATATTTCTACTTTGTGAGAAAATAATGAGTGAGTGATCGCTTTTATGTGATGAGAGGAATCTCGGCTTTGAAAAATGATTTCTAGATCTGAAACTGATGACAAAATCATGGAAATTGTCGAAATGATTCAAGAAAAATTATGAAAAGAAAATGTTTACTTTGAACTTGTCGCTCAAAAAGAAGATTCGGCATTAAAAAAGATAAATTCAAAAGTATTTTCACTTGCAAAGGATTATTGAATTCCTGTGATTACTTGAAATGTATTCAACTATATAAATAAATGAGATAAAAATGCTCGAGAGATGGCTTTGGCAATCAAAGACAATAAAAGAATGTTTGATTCTGATAGAAGGAAACCAGCTTGAGATTTCTATTTAATGACATGAGATGAAATAAAAGAAATACTAGTATGAAATTGATATTCTAAATCAGATGCTGATTCACGAATTGAAACAAACAATAAAATTGCTAATGAAATTGATATAAAGATTAATATGTGACAATGACTTTTCCCAAAATATCAGCCAGCAGAAGATGTGGCACAATTGTATGATAGTATAAAAGATTCTTTAATTTCTGATTAATATTTTAATTACATAATATTCAAAAATAATTTTGACAAAATGACAATCTATTTTTTTAAATTTCAATTGAAAAAATTTTTGTTATTATTAAGTTCTTGGATGTTTGAATTTATACATATAAAATATGAATATACAGGAATACTTAGCTAGTAAATTGAATGAAGAGCAATGCAAAGCAGCTTTGCACACAGAGACTTCGAGTCTGATTTTGGCTGGAGCTGGTAGTGGAAAGACCAGGACTTTGACTTACAAAATTGCTTATTTGATGTTTGGATTAGGGATCAAGCCAAGCAATATTTTGGCTGTAACTTTTACAAACAAGGCAGCAAATGAATTAAAAGAGAGATTGATTGATTTAGCTTGAGAATTTGCAAGTTTGGATTTATGAGTTCAAAAAGATGTAAAAAAGGATGAAATAGCAGGAGATTCTATTGATGATTTTTTGGCTTTTGTGGAATCTACAGCACCCAAAAGCAAACCAGCATATTGAGTAAATGATTTCAAATGGATTTGAACATTCCATAGTATTTTTTTGAAAATTTTGAAAGAGGATATTGAATGACTTGAAATGAAATATGATAAAAATTTCTCAATCATTGATGCTGATGATAGTGCAAAAGTTGTAAAAGATTTGCTGAAAAAATACAATATGGAAGATGTCTTGAAACCAAATGAAGTGAAATGATTTATTAGTAATGAAAAAAATAATTGATTTGATGCAAAAAAGTTTGAGAGCAAAGTTGTAAGTCAATATGATATGAATATGTGAAAGATATATACGGAATATCAAAAAGAGCTGGAAAGATCAAATATGCTTGATTTCGATGACTTACTACTACTCCCCTACTTGCTATTCAAGAAAAAACCTGAAATTTTGGAGAAATGGAAAAGAAAATTTTTGTATATTATGGTAGATGAGGCTCAGGATACAAACTGGATCCAGTTTGAGTTGATGAAAATGCTCAGTTGAGAAGATGGAAATATTACTATGATTTGAGATGACTATCAGAGTATTTATGGTTGGAGATGAGCTTTGATGGAGAATTTTTTGAATGTAAAAAAGTATTGGCCTGATATGCAGATGTTTAAATTACAGATAAATTATCGTTCTCGCCCTTATATTGTGGAAGCATGAAATGCTGTGATCAAAAAGAATTTAAAACAATATGACAAAACTGTCCGCTCATTTAGAGAAGAAAATGGTAAAATCACAATTTTTGGAAATAATACTGAAATGGATGAAGCTGCAAACTTGATTGATTTGATTTCCAAAATGAAAAATAGTGGAAAGATTCAGTCTCGATGAGATGTAGCGATATTATATAGGACAAATGCTCAATCCTCCCCTTTTGAGCAAGTTCTAGTTCAGGAATGAATTCCATACAAAATTTGGTGAGCATTTAAATTTTTTGATAGAAAGGAAGTGAAAGATATTTTAGCCTATATGAAATATTTGGCTAATCCAAATGATTCAATTTCATTGAAGAGGATTATCAATTTGCCATGAAGATCTATCTGAAAAACAACTTTGGATAAATTAGAAGAATATGCAGCAGCAAATTGATATAGTTTAAATGAGGTGATAGAAAATATTGATTCTGTACCAGAAAAAGTAACTCCACAAGCGAAAAATGGAATCTTAGAATTCAAAACTTTGATCCATGAAATCACTGATAATTGGGATGACTACTCCCCTGCTGAGGCTATGGAAAAAATTGTAAAATGAATAAAATATAGAGATTATTTGGTCAAAGAACATGGTAGCGATGAAATTGCCGATGAAAAGTACGAAAATGTATGACAATTGATAAATCTGGCTTCAAAATATGTAGAAAAATGACAAGAAGCGATTAGGCAATTTATGGAAGAAATTACATTGCTGACCGATGTCGCTACTGATGAAGGTGGAAATTTAGATGCGATAAAGCTGATGACAGCACATAGTAGTAAATGATTGGAATTCCCTGTTGTTTTCATAGCTGGATTGGAAGATAATGTATTCCCACTTACAAATGCTATGATGGAGCCAAATCTTTTGGAAGAAGAAAGGAGATTGATGTATGTAGCTATTACAAGAGCAAAAGATCACTTATTCCTCTCATATGCAAATAGTAGAATGACTTGGTGACAGACTAGAAGCAATCCAGAAAGTAGATTTATAGCTGAGATACCTTTGGAACTAGTAAAAAGATATGATTTATGATCAGGTTCTGTCTGAGAATGAAATCAGCAAGAAGAACATTATGATATATCAGAATGACATGTAGTAAATCATAAATTATTTGGAAATTGATACGTTTTGGAGGTTTGGAATAACCTTGCTATAGTAAAGTTTTATAATCCAAAATTTTGAGTAAGAAAAATTGAATTAAGATTTTTGAAAAAGGTGGAATAAATGTAATATTATTTATCTCCTAATATCTTATATAAAGCTTTTAGTGTTCTAACTGTGATTAAATTCTTTTCTTCATTATAGCTTATTTGTCCAGTTTTTTCAGAGTTGTCTTTTCTTCTTTTTATCAAAATTGCATCCATTCATACTCATCTTGCTCAATCGACATCATCTGTTATTGAATCTCATATCATAAGCAAGTCCTTCATTTCGTATTTGGAGTCTTCATCTACGTCTTTATTCGCATCGTCTAATATTTTTTGAAAAATCTTTGGATTTGGTTTCATGAATCATACATCGTATGAACGAGCTTCGTAATCAAACTGAAATTCTGGTGTAATTAAATCTCTTAGAGGTTTTTCAAAATCCTGTGATAAATTTGAAATTAAGGCTATTTTATAACCTTTTTTTTGTAACTTTTTTAATACTTCTATTGTATCTCAAAAAACTTCAGTCTTTAATGCTTCATCTTCAGTATGATTTTGAAATGCCTCAATTAACATTTCAATAATTTTATTAGATCCGTGTTTTGATTTATATTCTTTCTCAATTTGCTCTTTTGGTTTTGTTTGAGCTATCTTACGATAATCTTTTAATGGTTCTGCTCACACTATTTTAAGAATCTTTTTTAAGTATTTTAGTGAGTTTGGACGATGTATTAATGTACCATATAAATCGAAACAGATTATTTTCTTTTGTCTCAATAATGGATTATTTTCAAGAATCTTGTCTAAATCTACATATTTTCTCATTTTCCTTTCCTCTCTTCTATTCCTTTTTTTATCAACCTTTTCTTGCTTTCTTTTTTGTCTTTCTTCTTTTTCTGACTGTTTCTTTTCCCTAACTTCTAGTGATTCCCTATTTCTTCACATTATGTGAGTTATATATTAAAATATATTTACATATTTGTTATATAATTAAATAATATAAAATATCAACAAAAAAAATCATTTTGATAAAATATTATTCGACATTACACTTAAAATTATTATATATATTGTATTTAATTATTTAGTTTTGATATGAATATGAATAAAAGAGAAGTTGGTCAAGAATGAGAAGATTTGGTATTGGAATATTATGAAGAAAATTGATATGAAATTTTGGATACTAATTATACTATTAGATGATGAGAAATTGATATTATAGCTCAAAAAGATTGAGAAATAGCTTTTATAGAAGTTAAAGTTGTAGATTGAATGGATGATGTGATGTGATATATCACTCCGAAAAAGTTGATGTATTTGGAAAGAACAATCCAGGATTATATGTATAAAAAGTGATTAAACTTTTGAATTAGAATTGATGTAGCCTTTGTAAAAGATAACAGAATTTTGGAAGTATATGAAAATGTAACAAATAATTAGGAATTTATCTTAAATTTTTTTAAGCAAAAAAACTTGAAAGGACAAATCATATCGTTAAAAGTAGTAAAATGTGTTTATTTTTTATTGTAATTAAAATTCATGAAATTTATTAGGTGATTTATATTATTTTTGTGCTGAATATTGGTATGATGAATTGCAATTAAGCTTAATTCAATAGACATAATACAAAATCATACAATTAAAAACAATTGATTATGATATTATCAAAATAAATATTCTCGTTTTGAGATTGTTGATGCTCTTTTGCAAGAAGATTACTATTATCCTGAAAATATCAACAGCTGACTTATGATTCAAGATGCTGTGAAAGCATATGTGGATGCTATTGATGATCCTTATACTGTTTATATGGATGCGGAAGAAAATAGCGGATTTATGGAAGAATTAGAATGAGAAGATCATTTTGAGTGAATTGGTGCTGTGGTTAGTAAAAAAGATTATTATATATTGATAGAGGAAGTAATAAAGAATGCACCTGCATACAAAGCATGAATCAAGCCATTGGATCGTATAATCATGATTGATGATGAATATGTACAAGATATATCATTAGATGATGCAGTTAGTAAAATGAGGTGACCTGCCTGATCTCTTGTAATAATTACAGTTGAAAGAAATAACTGAGAAGATACTGAGATTTTAAAGATTGAAGTTACTAGAGACACTGTGGATGTCCCATCAGTAACTAGTCAAATCTTAAAAGTTTGAGAAAAAAACATATGATACATTGAGATTTCCACTATTTGAGAAGAAACTGAAAAAATATTTAAAAGAGAAATTGTTGATTTAAAAAATGAATGAATTGACTGAATAATACTTGATTTGAGATGAAATTGATGATGATATTTAGATATTTGAGTAGAAATAGCATCACACTTTATCCCAAAATGACAATTGGTTGTATCTGCAAAATATAGGTGATATTCAGATACAAATTACTATTCCGAATGATATTGAGATTTGGAATGAATAAAAACTGTCGTTTTGATAGATTGACTTACTGCAAGTGCTGGAGAAATTATTGCATTAGCACTAAAGGAACAAGTTTGAGCTACATTGCTCGGAACTACAACATTTTGAAAATGATCTATCCAAACCATTTATCCATTCATAGACTGAGATAGTATAAAGTATACAGTTTGAGCTCGATATCCTCCTAGCGATATCAGTGTAAACGAAATTTGAGCATCACCAGATATTGTGGTAGAATTTGATGCTGATGCTTATATAAATGATGATGTTGATAATCAACTAGAAGAAGCAAAAAATTTATTTAATTAATAATATATCTTATTATGACAGACATTACAGAACAAAACAAAGATTGATTGAATCAAGAGCCTGTTGTCGCTATAGAATGAAATAATGGGGCTCCATCAATTAAAATTACTGTACAAGCTACAGATTGAACAGATTTGGGTACTTTTGAAGCTAAAAAATGAGAGACAATAATGGCTTTGGCACAAGCAAACAATGTTGAAATTCCATTCTCATGTGGAGCTGGAGCTTGTGGATTATGTTTATGTTACATAATCAAATGATGAGAATACTTAAATAAAGCATACACAAATCCATCTTTTATGGAACTGGATGAGGATCAAGTTTTGACTTGTATAGCGGCTATAAAAGACGAATGTTTTGATGATGAAAATGCAAATATTGAAATAGTTTTGAAAAGAGCAATATAGTTTATTTTGTTGATGTTGTATTTAATTTTGTAAATATTGAATTTGGATTTTGAAAAGAAATTTATAGAAAAGCTTATAAAAAAAGATCAAAATGCTTTCAATGAGTTTTATTTGAAAACAATTGATGTATTTTCTCGTTATTTGAATACAAATTATTTTTTAGATAGTGATGAGATCGAAGATATTTTGGCTGATTTTTATGTCAAATGGCGAGATGTCTGTGATAAGTATAAATTCGAGCAATCTTTTTCGGCTTTTGTTTGGACTGTTTTCAAAAATCTTTTAAAAGATAATTTTAAAAAGCACAAAGAAATTCCGTTTACAAGCATGTCTTCATGAAGTGATGATGATGAAAACTTTGAGGATACACTGCAGGATGATCTCGATATTATTGATTTTTTGGAGTCTGAGTTCCAATTCAAGCAGATTGAAGAGTGTATGAGACAACTTGATGAAAATGATAGAGAAATAATCTACTTGAAGTTTATTGAGTGAAAAGATAATAATGAAATTTCAGAAATTTTAGAAATGTCTGTGGATAATGTTAGGCAAAAAACCTTTAGGGCACTAAAAAAGTTAAAGTCCCTATTGAGCATTAGTTAAACATAATCTAATATATTTTAAATAAAATGTCAATCAGTATAAGCCAGGTTTTAATTGATTGTATATTTGAAACATTAGGTAGTAACTAGTATTTTGCTTATTAAAATTAGTAATAAAAAAGTGCGAAAAAAGATAAAAAAAATATTGAAATTAGTCGTAAATAACCTAGTATAATCACTGTACATAAGTACTTATTTTATTTATTAAATTGTACAATTATGACAAAAACTGCTCTTATCGCACAATTAGCTGAAGAATTAGGAGTTTCTAAGAAATTAGCAGCTGAATTGGTTAACACTTTTATCGACACTGTTATAGCTGGTGTTAAAAAGCAAGGTGAAGTTAGAATCCAAGGATTCGGAACTTTCAAATCTTCTAAGAGAAAAGCTAGAGAAGGAGTTAATCCTCAAAATCCATCTCAAAAAATCAAAATCCCTGCAATGAACGTTGTTACATTCAAAGCTGGATCTGATTTCAAAGCTGCTGTTAAATAATAGCAAACTTAATGAGAAATATGAAAAAGCTCCCCTCTGGGAGCTTTTTCTATAAATTAAAATTATTTTTCAAATACAGCATTAAATTTGTTTGTTTTTTAGTATAAAAAAGCTATACAATTTGTGATTTTGCTGAGGTGGTGGAATTGGTAGACACGTACGTTTCAGGTGCGTATGTCGAAAGACATGGGGGTTCGAGTCCCCTCCTCAGCAAATGCTATCATTTATTCATTTAACATAAACGCTATGCATAAACACTCACATCATGAACATAAGAGTACAAATTGAATCTGAACAGCTTTCTTTTTAAATTTAATTTTTGCTGCAATTGAATTTATCTGATGAGTTTTAACTAATAGTATTGCAATAATTTCTGATTCTATTCACGATTTAGGAGATAGTTTAGCAATATGATTAGCTTATATTTTTGAGAAGGTTTCAAAAAAGAAAGCGAATGAAAATTATAGTTATTGATATGCTAGATATTCTATATTAGGAGCTTTGA
>JAEEGG010020417.1_pt1 | contig 13244 bp, 13 predicted proteins | sample 9134161 | NCBI WGS metagenome assembly JAEEGG01 (sample SAMN16246543, study PRJNA631951) | gut metagenome | biome: gut microbiome; feature: rumen; material: CR-attached | host: Bos | place: Iran: Karaj | collected 2018-10 | reverse complement strand
TTTTTACTGAGGCGGAGTTCGATGTGTTGGGGTTCACAGCCCAGTGCCTCACATGCTTTGCTGACGCAGAGGGCCACGGCCCCGGGCTCGGTGCAGCCCGTGGCCAGGACAACCTCTTGGCGGAGCAACGCATTCAACTGCTTGCGGATGCTTTCTTCCATGATAGAAAGGGTTTTTATTCAAAAATTTTCTGCCAGTTTTTGTATTCACGGTCTTTCCAACAGCCGTTGTGGTAGGCATAGGAGACGATAGCGGGGATGACGGTGGTGCCTTCGGCGTAGACCATCTGTTGCAATTCTTCGCTTACTTTGCCCCAGCTGCCGGCTTCGAGCAGGGTGGAGGAGCTACAGGCACCGTCGCGAACATCGGCAACGGTGATTTGGATGGCATATTTGTGCATGGGTACTTCGTAGCCCAGAATTTCGGCGCAGACAACAGTGTCCTGTGCAAAGTTTTTAGGTGTACCACCACCAACCATGAAGAGACCGCTTTCGGGGCAGGCCATTTTGATTTTGGTCAGTTCGATGAAATCACAGACGGAGTCGATGCTCAGGTACTTCTCGCCTTTTTTGGCGCGTTCCCATTGATGTTTGCCGATGCCGAAACCAGCAGAGCAGTCGCTGAAAGCGGGGCAGAAGATAGGCACTCCGCACTCGTAGCAGGTCTGGATGAGACTGTCTTTCTTGACACCACGGCCATTGTGGAGCCATTTGCCGAGCTCGTAAATGAATTCGCGGGAGCTGTAGGGACGTGCCTCAAGCATGTTGGCTAACTCGTAGGTGGCGTTGTCGCAGGCCTGTAACTCCTCTTCGTCAATGAAGGTGTCGTATATACGGTCGATATATAGTTCACGGAGTTTGGTGTCGGGGATGACGTTTTCTTTGGTGCCGACATAGTGTTTGAAACCGAGGGCTTCAAAGAGATCCATGTCTATAATGGATGCACCGGTGGAGACTACCACATCAACCATTTTGTTGCGCACCATGTCCACATACACTTGCATGCAGCCTGCAGCGCTGGTGGAACCAGCGATGGTGAGGATGTTAGTGCAGTCTTTCTCTTTGCACATCATGGTGAGGATATCGGCGGCACGGGCAGTGTCGCGACTGGTGAACGACATGTTACGCATGGCGTCGATCAGCTCGGTGGAGTCATACTTTTTGATGTCGATGTGTTTGATGGTCTCTTTCAAGAGATCCTGTTTGGTCAGATTTTCGATGTTTTCCATTGTTAATATTGTTTGTTTATTATTTACGGATTGAAGGTTTATCAATGTTAAAACGGGGGTTCATTGTCGGAGGGGAGTCCAGAGTAGAAATCGGGCTCATCGTTTTTTCTGTTTATCTTGGAGTCGATAAGGATGGTTGGGGCTCCATTAGAGTCGAAACTTGTGTTTTGAGGTAGGGCGCTGTTGGCAAGTTGTTCGTTGGTGAGGAATTCGGGGTTTTCGAAGCGTGCATATTTGCCTTGAAAACGCAAACGGACACGTCCCACACCTCCACTGCGGTGTTTGGCCAGGATGATGTCGGCCATGCCCACGGTTGAGCCTTGGTTGTCTTCCATAATGCCGTAGTATTCGGGACGATAGATAAACATGACAATGTCGGCATCCTGCTCAATGGCACCCGATTCACGGAGGTCGCTAAGCATGGGCTCCTTGGTGCCACCGCGGGTTTCGACAGCTCGGCTGAGCTGCGACATGGCGAGGACAGGAATACCCAGTTCCTTGGAGAGGGCTTTCAATTGACGGCTGATGGTGCTGATTTCCTGTTCGCGGTTGCCGTTGCGGTTTGTTGTATCGCTGGCGGCACTCATCAGTTGCAAGTAGTCAATGAAGACCATCTGGATGTCGTGGTGCTGCTTGAGACGGCGGCATTTGGCACGCAGTTCGTAAATAGTCAATTGCGGGGTGTCGTCGATAAAAAGTTTGGCTTCGTTCAGTGCTTGGGTGCGCACCTCGAGCTGTTTGCGTTCGAATGCTTGCAATTCGCCTTTCTTCAGTTTGTCGCCGGGAATCTGGGCTTCGCTTGAGATGAGACGCATGGCCAGTTCCACGCCTGTCATCTCAAGTGAGAAAAAGGCCACAGGCTTTTTATGGTCAATGGCCATATTGCGGGCTATCGAGAGGGCAAAAGCTGTCTTACCCATGGCAGGACGTGCGGCAAGGATGATGAGGGTGCCGGGATGGAATCCAGCGGTTAGACGGTCAAGGTCCTGGAATCCGGTGGGTATTCCGGCAAGACCGTCGTCACTGTTCGAAGCTTCGTCAATCTGCACAGTGGCAGCCTGCACAAGGTCGCCTATGGGATGAAAGTCTGAACGGAAATTCTTGTCATTGATATCCATCAAACGCCCTTCAGTTTTGTCGAGAAGGTCGACAACATCGGTGGTTTCATCGTAGGCGTTAGAGATGGTTTCTGTGGATATGCGGATAAGTTCGCGGGAAATGTATTTCTCGCTCAATACGCGAGCATAGTATTCAATATGTGCTGCACTGACGATGTGGCTGGTCAGTTCACTTATGTGGAATGCTCCGCCGGCAGCCTCCAGTTCACCAGTTTGACGAAGTTGGTTAGTCACTGTCAGCATATCCACAGGCTGGTTCATTTCGAACAATTTGTGGATGGCTCGGAAGATGACTTGATGCTCTGGTTTATAGAAATACTCTTCGTGAAGGAGTTCAATGGCAGTATTGAGCGCATTGGCATCCAGCATCAGCGCACCAAGCACATTCTCCTCCAATTCGGGAGCCTGTGGCGGCCTATTGCCGCCATTGATACTGAACACCTGCTCGTAAGACATTCTATCTTTGCGTCTTGTGTTCGTATGAGACATTATTTCCATGTTACAAAGTTATGAAAAAAAATCGTTGTAGGAAAAAAATATTTTTCAACATTGTCTATTGAGGGGGAAGTATAGCAAGAATTGTAGGTGGAATTGATAGAAAAAAATGGAGAGACTTCTGACAACAGGAGTCTCTCCATCTTGAAAAATTGTCTTTGCTTTTTATTTTTTCGATTTTACTTTTGAAGCGTCTGCCGCTTGTAGCACGGCACGTGTCATACGGTCCCATGTATATTTTTCCTTCTCTTGCAGCAAGGCTTCGGTAAAGGCCTCTTCTTTCTGCTCCTTGAAATAACGATAAAGGGCGTCGGTGATGTCTTGGGCATTGGGCTCGACTACATAGCCTATTTTGCCGTCTGGCACCGTCTCGGCCAGTCCTCCTACGTTCGTCACCAACATGGGCTTTTCGAAATGGAAAGCCACTTGAGTCACACCGCTCTGTGTGGCATTTTTGTATGGTTGAGCCACAATATCAGCGGCTCCGAAATAGAGGTTCACTCGCGAGTCGGGAATATAATCGTTGTGCAGAATCACGATGTCGCTGATGTCGAGTGAGCGGATTCGGTCCAGATAGGGTTTGGGGTCGCCGTAGAATTCTCCGGCCACAATCAGTTTCACCCCCATGTCTTGCAGTCGTGGGTCACCGAAGGCATCTATCAGTAAATCCAATCCTTTGTACTCGCGGATAAAGCCAAAAAACAGCACATAACGTCCATGAGGGTCAAGACCGAGTTGTTGGCGGGCAGAAACCTTGTCTATCCGACTGCCGTAATGGTCATATATGGGGTGAGGAGCCCATGTTTTGGGTTTGTTATGGCGGTCGAAATGGTTGATGTCGTCAATCACGGCTTCCGAAAGCGTAGTGAATCCGTCCATCTTATTGACAAAACAGCGGGGGATAATCTTGTCGTAGAATTTATGGTCGTGAGGCAGCATGTTGTGGACAAGGGCTATACATCGTATGCTCTTGTCGCATTTTATGTGTCGGGCTATTGTGGCAAAACAGGGCACCATAAATGTCATCCAGTAAGCGAATACAACCAAATCGGGTTTCTTCTTTCGGATTTCCCTGCCTACTGAAATCCAGTTGAAAGGGTTGCAGGAGTTGATGCGACGTTTTATCTTGAGACGTGCGGGGGCGGGACTGTCAGTATACTGAGACTTGCCGGGGAACAAGAATGATGGGTACTGAAGCGTGAAAGTGTACATCTCCACTTCATGACCTTCGTCAATGAACTGGGTGGCAAGACGCTCGTTGAACGCTGCGAGTCCTCCTCTATATGGGTGAGCTGTGCCTATTATAATGATGCGCATGTCTGTGGGTGTTTGTTTGTTGGATTAATGCAATGCTTGGGGCGGTTCTTCCACCAGCCAAATTGCAAAAATACAAAAATTATTAAACATACAATATTTTTCTCCCTTTTTTGTTTTGGCAAATGTAAAACTGAGTGGTAAAAAGCTTATGCCCATGCCGCTTTTTATGATGATAAAAAAATCGTAATTTATATATAGCTATGAAAAAATTGTTTTTTTTAATGACGTTGGCATTTTTGGGATGCCAATCGGGACAGACCCAGCAGAATGCAGAAGTGAACAATGCAGTTTCGTTGCCCGCAGAGGGTGTACATTATGTTGATTTCAGCGATGTGGCTGCAAATACTATTGACGGTGTGGTGCACATACGAACCACCCAAACCCGTCTCACTCCGCTCTACCAATCGTTCTTCGGTTTTATCATTAATCAGGGAATGCAGCGCAAAGAATACAGTGCCTACGGTTCCGGTGTCATAATCAGCGACGACGGATACATCGTTACCAACAACCATGTTGTGCAGGACGCCGAGAGTATTCAGGTGACCCTTAACGATAAGAAAGTGCTGCCGGCGCAACTCATTGGCACCGACCCAGCTACCGACCTTGCCCTTATTAAGATCGATGCCGCTGACCTGAAATACATTCCATTTGGCGACTCCGACAGTGCGCGTGTCGGACAGCCCGTCCTTGCCATCGGCAACCCATTCAACCTGACCTCCACAGTCACCGCCGGCATTATCAGTGCCAAGGCTCGCAACGTAGGTATCATCGAAAATGCTCGGGGAATGGAAAGTCCCATTGAGTCGTTCATTCAGACCGATGCCGCTGTCAATCCCGGCAACTCGGGTGGAGCCCTTGTCGATGCCAAAGCCCATCTTATAGGCATAGTTACAGCCATTGCCTCGGCTGATGGATACTATACTGGCTACAGCTTTGCCATCCCCTCCAACTTGGCTCGCAAGGTGGCCGACGACCTCAAACGATACGGCCATGCCCAGCGTGCTTATTTAGGTGTCAACGTGATTGAGATGACCTCCTCTATAGCCAGCCAGATGGGTCTTCAAGAGGTGAGAGGTGTTCTATTGGCTCGAGTGGCTCCCGAAGGTGCTGCCGACAAGGCAGGTCTCAAGCAGGGCGACCTGTTGCTCTCTGTGGCAGGTGTGCAGGTGAACAGCTTTGCCGAGATGATGGAAGAAATAGGCCGTCATGCCCCCGGCGACCTTGTCAACGTCACCTACTATCGCAACGGCAAAACCCAATCGACCACAGTGACACTCCAGAACGTCCAAGGCACCACTTCCGTCATACGGAAATAATACTTTAAAAAATGCATAACATCAAAACCAAACCCACATCCCTCAATGCCCTCTATTGCATGTTTCTTGTGGCAACACTCTTCCTGCCGACAGTTCTCTTTGCGCAGCAGGAAGACCATCTGACTGTCGACCTACAGATGATGACTCGCGGTGAGATACGCGACGGCGGCCTTTCGCCCGATGCCGGCGAGGCTCAAGGCGACTGGGCAAACTTTGTCCTCAGCCGCACCCGGCTCGTGACCAACTACCACAAGCGGCACCTCGATGCCAAAGTCAATATCCAGCATTCCGGCATCTGGGGACAGGCAGGCAGGGGCTCCGTCAACATTCATGAGGCTTGGGCTAAACTCTCTTCTGTCGAAGGACTTTTTGTGCAGGCAGGCCGTATCGCTCTCAGCTATGACGACGAGCGCATCATAGGCCTTGACGATTGGACGATGACTGGCAACTCACACGATGTACTGCGCTTAGGATTCGACGGAAGGAACCACCGTGTCCATCTCTTCGCCGCCTTCAATCAGAACGAAGAGAACATCACTTCCGGCAGCAGTTTCTACACCGGTGGTTCGCTCCCCTACAAAACCATGCAGACAGCCTGGTACCACCTCGACATCCCGCAGGCCTCTTTGGGCTTCTCGCTCTTGGCCATGAACATCGGCATGCAGGCAGGCGAGCAGGGGAAGAACGAACACCTTGAATGGCAGCAGCTGGCTGGCGGATACGCCAAATGGACACCCTTCAACGGCACATTGTCATTAGAAGGCTCCTACTATCGTCAGATGGGCAAGGACGAGCATAGCATAAAGATAGACGCTTGGATGGCATCGGTCAAAGCCACCGTTGTACCTTCCTCCGCTTTAGGATTCGAGGGCGGTTACGACTACCTCAGCGGCGACCCCTACTTCGCCGTCCCCGCTTCAGGCGAAATCGGACTGATAAGACATGAAGTCGTCCGTGGATTCAACCCTGTCTATGGCTCCCACCACAAATTCTACGGTGCCATGGATTTCTTCTATGTCAGCACCTATTTCCACGGCTTCACCCCCGGCCTGCAGAACGCTTGGCTGGGCGTAAAGTACCAGCCTCTGTCGTGGCTGAACATTGCCGGTGCCTATCATTACATGTCCACAGCCATCAAGCTGGACAATATGGACAGGACCCTCGGTCACCAATTCGAGCTCTCGGCCTCCTGCCAACTCATACAGGATGTCAACTTGACAATGGGCGTCTCCTATATGACCGGCGCCGATACCATGGAACGGCTGAAACGCGCCTCCGACGATGGCCGCCTCCGCTGGTATTGGCTATCCCTCAACGTCAACCCCAGGATATTCACCCATTGATATCACCCAACAAACGCAAATTGTCATGAATTACCCACCACAGGCAATTCATGACAATTTTGTACTATAAACTTGTCAACGTATAAGCAAGGAGGTCCCTTAGTCCATCAATAAGTCTCCCTAGACCTCCGTCAGCTCATACTTTCGGGTGCCGAGGCCGATGCGTTCGGCGTGGATGAGTCCGGCCTCCCGTTGAGGTCAGGACGAAAGACTATCTCACAAGATACATAGCAGTTATCGCAATCTACAACGGCAAAGTTGTTCATGACTATAAGTTTGCTGTAAAAAGGATTGGTTGGGCGTTTAAGTCATCAAGACTTCCAGATATGATTATTACACCATTGGGAGACTTTGAGTCTTCGTCATAGCCATAAACCCGATAGAGGTAGTAATGTTCTCTATTTTGTTGGCTAACTCGTAACTCATTATCAGAAAAGAAAAAAGGTCGGTTCGCGCTTCCGGTAGTAGACTTGACCTCAATATAACGTTTTGTCACCCCATCATCCTCTACGGATAGTATGTCATATCCCAAACCATCACCTCTAACAATTGAAGAGTGTTCAACATTATAACTAATTCCCAGTTGTTTTAAACGTTCCTTCTCATGGTTTAATACCCACAATTCTCCTTCCAAACCGATACGCTTGTTATTCTCATAGATACCAAGATAATCGATGTTTTTCGTTACATGAGCAGTATTAGTTCTTATACTTGAGGTTTTACTTACACTTGTTGAAGAAATCATTTTTATATTTACTGCACTCGGTGTTGTGTTCCCAAACTTAGCGTAAGATTCTCCATTCAAATAATTGCTGACGGTATATATCAGATCCTGAGTCAACAGATTGTAGCTGGGGTCAATATACTTGTGACTATTCAGCCATTTTTTATAAGTGTGATTGATGAAATTCGTTTCGGTGAGCAAGACTTTTTTGACTGAATCACAAAATTTTTCGTATTCTACATATTTCTTAACCCGGTCTTTCTCTTTAATAGAATACCCAGCCATATCAGCAAAAGTATCAAATATTCTGCTTTTGTAAATGTAGTGATTCTCTGGATAGCGCAAAAAGAGGTACACCGAAATGGCATGAGGGTCTTGATATGAGTTGAGTTTATTGTTCACCAATTTATCCAACCATTCCCAATCATTGTCTTGCTCATGTGCTATGACGAAAACCAAATCCTCAAAACCTGTAATGAAATCATGAACTCTACTTTCTAAACTGACATTCTCATCAAACAGAGCTGCCATTAGAACATTCAATTCCTTCGGCTTTTTTAGGCTCACTTTTTTAAGCATACTTCGAGGTGTATAATTCTTAGAATTGAGCAGATTTTGGGCCTTTCCTAAAGAAATAGAAATTCGGTCGTAGATAGGAGTTCTATTTTTCCAGTTGCTCTGGAAATGAGTCAACGCCACCCACTTGTATTCTTCTAGCTCAATATACTCTTCCCAGTATTTGACGTATGCATTTACAAGGTGTATTAAATTATCCATAGCTTTGTTTGTTTATTCTAGGTTTAATCGTATACCATATGGCATCCTATACCTTGGTCAGTTCATACTTTCGGGTGCCGAGGCCGAGTCGTTCAGCGTGGATAAGCCCGGCTTCCCAGTCGGTGTCGGGATGCACCAGATGGAACACATCCTCGTCGTGGTGGTGTTCTGCGGCTTTCCCCGCCACGCTGCCCGGCACCAAGGGTTGTGCATTGGCTTTGTCAACGCAGGCCTGATCCAGTGCCACAGGGTCGAACGATGCAAACATGCCTACATCGGGGATGATAGGGATATCGTTGCAACTGTCGCAGTCGCACTCCGGCGACACATCCACCACCAAGCTGATATGGAAGTTGGGTTTTCCATCCAGTACAGCCTTGGTATATTCGGCAATCTTCTTGTTCATCACGGGCTTGGCCTCGTCCCATTTGGTCATGATGGCTCCCGTAGGGCAGTAGGCTATGCAGTAGCCGCAGCCCACGCAGTGTTTCTCGTCCACCACAGCTTTCCCCTCCACCACATGCACACCATCGTTTGCGCAGTTCTTCACACAGTTCCCGCAACCCACGCATAGACGGCGGCTGACATGCGGTGTTCCGCTGCTGTGCATCTCCATCTTGCCCTGTTTCGAGCCGCAACCCATGCCGATATTCTTCAGCGTGCCGCCAAAGCCGGCGTTGATGTGCCCTTTGAAATGGGTAAGGGAAATGATGATGTCGGCTTCGGCCACGGCGGCACCAATCTTGGCCTCGCGTACATATTCGCCGCCACTGACGGGGATAGCCCGTTCATCTGTGCCCCGCAAGCCGTCGGCTATGATGGTGTGCACCCCTGTGGCCAAAGGGTTATAGCCGTTCATATAAGCTGCGTCGAGGTGGTTGAGGGCATTGTTTCGATAACCCACATAGAGGGTGTTGCAGTCCGTCAGGAACGGCTTGCCGCCAAGGCGTTTGATATGGTCGCACAGTACGCGGGCGTACTGCTGCCGCAGGAAAGCCATGTTGCCCACCTCGCCGAAGTGGAGCTTCACGGCCACGAACTTGTCTTTGAAATCAATCTGCTCTATCCCTGCGCGGGTGATAAGACGGTCGAACTTGCCCAGCAGGCTGTCGCCCATGCGCACATGCATATCGGTGAAATATACTTTCGAGGTCATAATGGATATATTTTTTGCAAAAATACAAATAATATTCAACATACAACTGCCAATCCAAAAAAAATGTGTATTTTTGCAATCCGAATCAATCATCACCTAAACCCACTATCAAAATGAAAGTCAAAGTAGGTATTGCCCAGATGGCATGCGTTGCCGACAAGCAGGCCAACATTGCCCGCTACACTGAGAAGGTGCGTCAGCTTGCCGCTGACGGCGCCCAAATCATTTGCTTGCAAGAGCTTTTTGCTTCCCTTTATTTCTGTGACGAAGAAAAATACCAAAATTTCCAGTTGGCCGAAGCCATTCCCGACGGCCCCACCTGTCAACATTTCATGGCTCTTGCCAAGGAACTGGGCGTGGTGCTGGTCTGCTCCCTCTTCGAGAAACGTGCCGAGGGACTCTATCACAACACCACAGCTGTGATTGACGCCGACGGCTCCTACCTTGGCAAATACCGCAAGATGCACATCCCCGACGACCCCGGCTACTATGAGAAATTCTATTTCACCCCCGGCGATCTCGGCTACAAGGTCTTCAAGACCCGTTTCGCCACGCTGGGTGTGCTTATCTGCTGGGATCAGTGGTATCCCGAGGCTGCCCGTATCACCAGTCTCATGGGTGCGCAACTCCTTTTCTTCCCCACAGCCATCGGCTGGGACGTGCGCCAAAACGAGGACGACAACCGCGAGCAGTACGAAGCTTGGCAGACCATCCAACGCAGCCACTCCGTAGCCAACGGCGTACCTGTTATCAGCGTCAACCGCACCGGCCTCGAAGGCGGCATGCAGTTTTGGGGCGGCAGCTTCATCACCAATGCCTTCGGGCGTGTGCTCTATCAGGCTCCTCACCTCGAGGAGGCGCTCCACGTTGAGGAACTCGACCTGGACCAGACAGACCACTACCGGCGCCACTGGCCCTATTACCGCGACCGCCGCATCGACAGCTACGCCCCCATCCTCAACCGATATATTGACTAAAGTTTTCTGGAACACACCGGCCATTCCGAGTATTCAGAACACTCCGAAAGAAAAAACAACATGACACCAAAAGAATTAGGATACTATATGCCCGCCGAATGGGCAAAGCACCGTGCCACTTGGCTTAGCTATCCTCACAATGAGGACTCCTGGCCTGGCAAAATAGAGACCATCTTCCCCTCGTATCATATCTTCATCAAGACCTTGGCCGAGGATGAAGAAGTCCACATCAATGTCGATGACCAGCGCATGGAAGACCACGTGGCCAACGAGTTGCAAAAGATTGGCTGCGACATGGGCCGTGTCTATTTCCACCAGTTCCCCACCAACGATGCTTGGTGCCGCGACCATGGTCCCGCCTTCCTCCTCAATCGGCAGGATCCTGCCCTCCACGCCATCGTCAACTGGAACCACAACGCTTGGGGTGGCAAATACCCATACGACCTTGACACACAGATACCCCTGCATATCTTCAACTACCTTGCCCAGCGCCATCCTGCCATGCAGCTCTTTGAACCGGGCATCGTCATGGAAGGGGGCAGCATTGATGTTAACGGTGTCGGCGATTTGCTTACCACCACCTCATGCCTCCTCAATCCCAACCGCAACCCCCATCTCAACCGCGACCAGATTGAAGACTATCTGCGCGGCTATTACGGAGTCGACAACATCATCTGGCTTGGCGACGGTATTGTTGGCGACGACACCGACGGACATGTCGACGACCTGAGCCGTTTCATCGCCGAGGACACCATCATCACCGCCGTGGAGGAGGACATCTGGGACGAAAACTACGAAGCACTGCAACAGAATCTCAAAACCCTCAACACCTGTCGTTTGGCCAACGGCAAGCAGCCCACTGTTGTGGAGTTGCCCATGCCCGACATGGTCTTTTACGACAACCAACGCCTGCCTGCCAGCTATGCCAACTTCTACATAGCCAACAACAAAGTAATATTCCCCACCTACCGCTGTCTTACCGACAACGAAGCTGCCTACACTCTCGAAGCCTGCTTCCCCGACCGCGAGATTATCGGCATTGACAGTACCGACATCGTTTGGGGACTCGGCTCTTTCCATTGCCTCTCCCAGCAGATGCCCATGCTTTGAACCGACATCGCACTTCCTTCTCATTTATTCCTCTTTTATCCCTAATCAGTTATCAGGCTAAGCAAGCCTCAGGTTGAGGCTGTCCAAGAGCGAAATGGAAACATGTGAAATAGAAAGACTGATATTAAACGTTTTATCCTGTTTTCCGTCTTGATGACCGACATGTGCCTAACCGCTCTTCCGTCGCTTCTTAGTCCTCAGTTCTCCCATCGTTCTCCCATCGTTCTCCCATTACAGAAGGAGAAATGAGGAATAAACGGCGTTTACGGGAAGACGAAGGAGCGGGGGCAGGGCGATGCGGCAATATTGCAACTCCCAACGCGCTGTTGAATTATTGCGTCGTGAATTGGGAAAATGTGTAGATGGAAATATGCCGAGTGTCTGACAGACGGAAGTGTCCGGGGGTCAGAAGCGTGAGAAAGGATGCTTGCGCCAATAAAGGATTAGCAGCAGACCAAAGAGCATGCCGCCGAGGTGGGCGAAATGAGCCACGCCATCAGCGTACATGAGTCCCTCGAAAAGTTCGATGACGGCAAAGCCTATGACAAACCACTTGGCTTTGATGGGGATGAGGAAATAGAAGTAGATGCGTTCGTTGGGAAACATCATGCCAAAGGCTAACAGGATGCCGTAGACAGCGCCCGAAGCACCCACGGTGAGTCCCCAGCCGGGGATAAGCATGTTGCACAGGCCGGCACCAATGCCGCAGACCAGATAGTAGACCAGAAAACGGCGCGAACCCCAATAGTTTTCCAGTACGTAGCCGAACATCCATAGAGCGAACATATTGAAGAGAATATGGCTCCATCCGGAGTGCATGAACATATAGGTGAAAAGCTGCCAGATGCGGAAACGGCCTGTAGCTATGGAATTGAGTGCAAGCATGGTGGTGATGTTGTTGTAGCCGTATTTCTCTAACACCATGGTGGCAAGGAAGACTATGAGGTTGATGATAAGGAGGTTTTTGACTACCGGCGGCAGCATGCGGAATCCTTGGGGTGCGTATTGGGTCATTGTGTTTTATATTGGTTGATAAACGGGGTCGTGGTTATTGGTTGAACAATTGGTCGGGTTGGAGGATGACCATGGTTTTGCGTCCCGATGGACTGATGCCAGGCATTTGACAGCAGAAGAGGTCGGCGACGATTTGCTGCATTTCCGACTGCTGGAGCTGGGTGCCGGGTTTGACGGCCAGCTGGCGCGCCATGGAGCGGCAGAGACATTGGGAGCGGTCGGTGAATTTCTGAATCATGGCTCCTTTATATTCGACAATGATTTGGTCGAAAAGGCTTTGCAGTTCGCCTTCCTGGGTGTCGGGAGGGGTGGCTGTGACTACGAAGGTAGTCTGTCCCAGTGAGCCTATTTCGAATCCGTATTGTTTGAGTTCGGGGATAATCTCGTTGAAGATGTCAGCGTCGGCGGGCGAGAATTGGCAGTTGACGGGGAAGAGAAGTTGCTGGGCATGGGGTGCGGAGCGGTGGTTGAAGAGCCGTTCGAAAAGGATGCGCTCATGGGCAGCTTGCTGGTCGATGACCAGAAGCCCGGAGGGCAGGACGCTGACAATATGGCTGCCCATAAGTTGTATGCAGGGCGATGGGGTGTCGGTGGAGGGGTGGATGGCGGAGGTGTCAGGTTGGGGGATAGGGAGTTCAGGTTGGGTTGGTAGGGGGGTGTTGGGAGTAG
>JAEEGG010020415.1_pt1 | contig 13245 bp, 10 predicted proteins | sample 9134161 | NCBI WGS metagenome assembly JAEEGG01 (sample SAMN16246543, study PRJNA631951) | gut metagenome | biome: gut microbiome; feature: rumen; material: CR-attached | host: Bos | place: Iran: Karaj | collected 2018-10 | reverse complement strand
GGAAGCGTCGTTCGGCGTTTCGATGATCGCCATCCAGCCGGAACCGTCTGGCGTCTCTACGCCGATGAACGGCATGGAAAGCCCATTGCCGTGCGCCGACGGATCGTGGATACGCGGCATGTCCTCATCGACCGGCATGGACAACCCTTCCTGTATCGGCAACACCATCCTGTCGCCGGGCCGCGTGGCGAGCGGGGCTGGATAGAACACCTTGTTCGTCATCGGCTCAGCTTCGGCAGGACCTGGCGAGCGCATCGTGACGGTGAATTCGTCTGATCGTTCAGGATCTGGCGCATAATCGAAACGGAAATTGGCCAAGCGCACCTTGTTGATGGCTATCGCCGGCCGCCATGTGCGCCCTGTCCGGCGATCGGTGGCGACAAACGCCGCTCCGACGCCTTGCGGTTCAACGGAAACGTTCGCCGTCGCGATGGCGGCATGCGCAAACGACTGAAGACCGGCGCAGGCAGCAGCCGCCAATCCTGTCCAGGTCCCCTTCATCATCCGCATCATCACCGGATGCTTAACACCACTCCCGGACCAAACACGGTTACTGCCGTGGAGGAGAACTTGACCCTGCGACGCGTCGCCACACCGTCAACGGCAACAGTCCAATCAGTAGCACCCGCCTCGCCACCATCCGTTATCACCAACGGGATCTCGGTGACGGGAACCTTTGTGTAATTTGCAAGGTTCAGAGTACCGTTCGCCGGCAATGTGAAACCTGCGAGCGTACCGCCGCCTGCGGAAGCGTCGAGGTTCAACGTTATGCCGGAAGGCAGTGAGATCGTGCCGCCATCAACCTCAAGACGCGCTCCGGCGGATACGGATATGGACGTGACGTTCTCAAGCTGGCTGTAGATAGTCGCTGGGGCGGATGGAATCGTCTCGCCGCCAGCATGGCCACTGTCGGCGCGGCCGGCAAAGAACTCGTCACCGCCAAATCGCCATGCCGCAAGCGGCGTTTCTGGCGGCTCCCACGTCTCGACACTGCTGTCGTCATGGGTGGAAAGCCTATCCCAGTGAAGGCCATCGACACTGCCTTCCAGAATGTAGAGTTTCGGCAGCCGCGGCACGACACTCCGCGACTTATTGATGCTGTAGGCCCAGTCCCACGAAGTGACGGTGTCTGCATCCGGCAAAAGGCGCATCGTAATCGGCAGCCATGAGTCAGGTTTCGCCGGTCGGGGCGGATAGCTGCCCGAAGTCCCGCCCTTTTCCCCATAGGACTGTATCATCCATCCCGGATCTGTCTTCGCGTCGTCGCATAGGCAGTCGAGCTGGCGCCAGTTGGTTACCTCGCCAAGCGCATTCGTGACCTCGCGCGTCCAATAGCTGTACTCCGTGTCGAGGCCTATCTGCCCCGCGGCAAGCGTCGTGATGTTCGAGTTCATCGTGAATCCGAGGTTCTGGCGCATTCCGGAACTGTTGAACAACGCAAGTTCCTGCGCCATCACGAGTCCTTCACTTGCACCACCGGCCGTGGAGATGTTCGCCTTGATCGTCCAGCGATACCAGCTGTAGCGGTCGCAGGGCCGTACGGCGAGCGTACCCTCCTTCACGTCAAGCGAACCGGAAAACGCCAGCTTGCGGCCGAGCGCCCACTTGCCCGGCCCGGTCTTCTCCACGGAGACTGTAGATCCGGACGGACCGTCCTCGATGTCGCTGACGACGTTGTTGACGGTAGTAGTGCCGTCAAGGACGAGCGTATGGTTGCCGGCGGACATGCCGCGTATGCCGCCCAAACCAAGGTACGAACCGTTCGCGCGGATCGTCCCGCGTCCGTTCAACACTATCGGACGATTCGTGGCGGCGTTTGCCGCCGTGGGCGGAAGATCCCAGCCGACATGCTCGAAGGCCGCAGTCGCTATATTGGCGCCACCGCCCAACACATATGCGTAATCGACCTGCGGCAAGGTGGCCGGGCCAGTCTGGTCGGCATGGAGATTCGTGGAGGTGCCAAGCGAGGACACGACCCCTTTTTCGTTGATGGAGTCAAACTGCAGCACGCCCTCATGGACGGCGATGCCACCCGCGAACGTGCGGTTGGCGGCGTTGTTCGTGTTGTCGGCGAAGTGCCATGTGCCGCTACCGTACTTGGAGATGTAGAAGTCGTAGTTGGTCCGCACGGTCTCGGGATTGGTGAACGTCGCGCTGTTGAGCTGCCCGGAGAAGACGCACGATACCGTGTTGGAGCCCGTCAGGACCAACCTGTGGTTTGACCGGTTTGCCGTCTTGCCGGTGTTCTGCGTCCAGATGCCGTCCCACACGAGCCCCCCGACGGCACCTGCGTCCAGGACGACAGGCGCCCGCCCCGTGTCCCAGACAAACAGCGTCTTGTCTGTCGTTTCCCCCGTACCAAGGTATCGTAATACGGCACCATGGTCTCGCGTTGAAATCTGAACATTGGAACCTATCGAAGATGGCTCGCCTGTATTGCCTATTTTCTTGATGCCGATGATACCCTGCGGCGCAGCCAGGCTTTCCACTCCGCTATAATTGTCTGTGGACTTGCTGCCGCTGTAGTAATGCTGGAATGCGGCCGTCATCGTCGAGTTTGTGCCTATCAGGTTGACGTTGCCAGATCCATACCAGCGCACGTTGTCCGCAAGCCGCCCCGAGAAAGTACCGCCCACCGTCACACGCAACGTATGGCTCGCCGAACCATTGTAGAGATCGACAACGTCGCCATCCCCGTCAAGGGTGAGCATGTAGGTGTGAACGGCCTTGTTTGCCGACGACGAGGTACTTTCCATCACAACTGTCGCGCCATTGGAGATCGCGACAAATCCGTAATACGAATTATGCTCGGTCGTAGTATCTTGCGGCAGAATAAGCGTGCCTTCCTCCACGCGGTAGTTCAAGTAGTTGTCGCGGTAGTTCGAATTGCCGTTGTTGTTGTACAGGGTGTACGACGACAACTGCAGTCCGCCCGCCCCCTTTTTCACGACATAACCCTTGTTGCCGTTGGCCCAGGAATCGTAGTTGATGGCGCAATGTACGACGCTGGTGACGTTCGCCGGAACATCGAACACCAGTACGCTCGTGTCGGCCACAGGCTTTATGCGCTTGACGCCGGAGAAGGCCGCGAACGAATCGGCGTCCTCCACATCCACGTTGATGGTGGTGTTGGCCGGAATCTGGACTTCATCGGCAGCGCCGGGCACGGCACCCCCCGCAACGCCGCCCTCGTAGGACAACGGATCGTTCCATCGGCCATCCGATCCGCCGTTCCATACGAACATTTCCGCCGACGCGCCACACGCACATCCAGCAGAGACGAGCGCCAGAACGCATGCTCTGATTGACTTTCTTGACTCCATGCCAAACCTCCTAAAATTTAATTCTCCGGTTCTTGTCATTCAAACCATTCTGGGCCGATCTCGCGTCCAAGCAGGTAGAACTTCGCGTCATTGAACCACAGGATGCCCTTCCCGTCCTGCATGGTGTAGCTCGTGTAGAAGCTGTTGCCGTTACGCGGCGCGAACAGCTTCGGTTCCTTGAACCAGATCGGCTGCTCGGCGTTCGGCATGAACGTGCCGGCGATGAGATAGAGCGGTCCGCGACGCTGGTAGGCCGTGTTGCCCTTGAAGTCGAACTTCTGGTGTACGAACGCGAAATACGTTCCGCTGGCCGCCTCCGGCCCCTTCCAGTCGTAGATCGGGCACGGCGAGCGTGGATGCAGATACGGCTTGCCGCCGTCACGGTCGAGGAGCGGACGCGGGCGCGACCATGTACGCCCTCCGTCGCGGCTCTGCGACCACACGGGATGGCCGATGGACGAGCGCATCATCGCAAATAGCCGCCCGTCGGGCAACTTCACGACGCCCGCCTCTTCGATTGCCGGACCTTCCTTCGGCATGAAGGAGCCGCCGTCGATCTTCGTTGCATCGAATGCATTCTTGTTCGTCGCGAAATAAGACAGCTTGATGTCCTCGACTTTCGGATTGTCGTCGATGTTCTCGAACTGCCAGAACTCCACCTTGCAACCTTTGCGCTCGTCGTAGGAAGCCTTGCCGTGGCGCGAACAGCCTACAAAGAACTTTCCGCCATCGCCCAGACGCAGGGGACGCTGCCAGTTGCACCACGACGGCGGCACGAGCGGATTGGCGGGATCCATGTCCATCCTCTCCTTGAACGGCACGAGCTTCGGGGAACTCCACGTCTCGCCGTCATCGTCGGAGAACGCACCGAACATCATTCCGCAATGTGGGCCTTGGCTTGTCGTCTGCTGGTTCCACAGGCAGTAGAGCCGTCCGCCCTTCGCAAGCATGGGCTGCTGCCAGCTGGCGCGGAGCAGCGGATTCTTCTTGTTCGCAGACCCCGCAAGTACCACCGGCAAGGACCATGTAATTCCCTTGTCAACGCTTTTCGAGAACGCGATATGCTGGTCGGCGTCACCCTCCTTGCTGGCTTGCGTCCAAAAGGCGTAGAGGTGTCCGTTGGCTGGATTGTTGATCACCTGAAAGTGGTCGTTGTACGTATCGCCCGTCTTGGCTGGATCGCGCAGTGCTGGCTTGCGCGGCTGCTTCGGCACGTACACCACGTAGTCCGGCTTGTTCACGAGAATATCGCGCGGCGCCTCCGTCTCGCTGGGCGTCCCGTTCAGATAGGCGAGAATGCGCCGATCCTTTGCCGTGAGTGCAGACTCCGCATCCGCTGCACATGCGCCAAGCGCAAGCCCCACCGCAGCCGACACTGTAACCATCATAGCTGCCATTTTTAGTCTATTGTTCATGTGCTATCCTACTGAGGCAGTTGCTAAACCCCTCTTGGGGAAAAACCATAATCCAGCCTGCCAGCAAAGGACGATACCTCGGCCGTCACGATCCGGCCCATGTTGTCCGGCGGCACCTTTGCTTTTTCTGGCGTGACATTCTCGAAATATCCGCACTGGTCGCCCTCGATCCTGAGCGTGCCGTCCATGCCCAGCGTCACAACGATCGAGAGCGGTCCTTCGTAAACGATGGTATGCACTGCCGAAGGATATTTCTTCGCGAACTCTTTGGAATAGCACGCATGCGAAAACTTCTGTCCCAGCCAGTTGTAGCTTGCGGAATTGAGTTCGAGATAAGGGACTCCGCGCCGGAAGCTGAGATAGTCGCAGTGGTGGTGACCATTCATCACCAGCCGCACCTTACCCGGCACGCGGGCATTCGCCTCGTCGATCACACGGCGCACCGCCGCGCAGTTGGGGACGCTCCCGCGGTCGCGGTCGAAACTCTGGTGGCTCATGATCACAACGGGGCCTGGCGCAGCGGCGATCTCGCCTTTCAGCCACTCGATCTGCTCCTCCGGCATGTAGCTCATCAACGCATCCTTCGAGCGCGACCGGTGATTGCCGTTGGAATAGTGGTGGCAACCGTCGGCCTCCTTGAAGTAGTTTGGGTCGCACGCGATGAACTTCCAGCCCTTGACCTCGAAGGAATGGTGCGGGGACTTCATGCCGAAAGCAGCCAGCACCTGATCGTAGGGCGTACGATCCCACTCGTGGTTGCCGAATACGGTATGGCATGGCCGCCCGAACTTGCCTAGCATCGCGATGAAGTCCGCATCTTCCGCCGGCATCTCGGAGTAGTCGCCCAGCTGGACGGCGAAATCCACGTTTGCGCGCTTGGCGCGCGCGATGATCTTCTCCAGATTGGCCACGGTCTGTTCCTTCGGCCGCGGCGAGAAGCGATGGTGGATGTCGGAAAAAGCCAGAAACCTGACCATGCCTGTCGTGGTCGATGGTTGGCCTGCAGCCGCAGCCGTACGACCTGCGGCAAGAGAAGCCAATGAAGCGGCAGAAGCGATAAAACCACGACGATTCATGTCCATGGGTCAATCACCATTGCGAACGAACACATCATTTATTCCTCCCGTGCGGATATCTTTCGCCGCCGTAGCGCGAGAGCCAGTTCCGCAAATAGGCGATAGCCGGAAACGGACGGTTGCAGATCGACGAGCAAAGGAACACGAATCCCTCGATCTCGCCTTTGCGGAAAAGATCCAGGCCCATTCCCAACTGAAGAGCCATCAATTCCTCTGGCATCTCCTTGTGGTCGCCAAAGTCCCACAGATACACGCCAAGATACGTCCGCTTGTCTGGCGCGAGCTTCCTGTAGCGGCGGAAGTACTCCGGCAACTTCGACAGGTTCTTGGCCTTCCATGTCCAGTATGTCACGGAGTCCACCAGTTCCAGCACAGGAACGAGGTCTTCGGGATTCTGCCGCTGGTCGAGGAGCTCGTCGTACACCACCGACCGCAGCTCCAGGCGGCGCGGATAGGCGTCCAACCTGCGTCGCAGCTCCACAAGCTGTTCATACGGGAATCTGGTAGGGCTTACGGCCCTGCGGCCTTTGGGCGTGTCGACCATAATCGACGGCCCCTTGGCGACTATGAAATCGTCGAGATCGAATCCAGTGACGTTCGGCATTTCATCTGCGACGGCGAAGTTCCAGTCGGCCAGCGCATCGTAAGTGAAATTGACTTCCGTCTTGTTGCCGCTCATCGGCCACGTGAGGCGCTTCAGTCCGCGGAGTGAATCGCGAAACGCCTTGGAAGGCTTGTCCCACCGAATGACGTTCAGATTATGGAGCCCCATGGACTTGGCCGCATCTGCCATGTGGTAATATGTCATGGCCCGATCCAGTTTCCACCCGTTCCCCGGGCCATCCACCTGCCCGGTTTCGTGCCCCCAAAGCCAACAGCGGTCGATAAGCTCGTCGTCGTACTCGCAGAGAGCCTTCCCGCCGCATGGGCAGACGCATCCGCCCGCCGCCAACAGCGCCATCGCGCCGGCGGCATCCAGAAAATCCCTTCTGCTGCAACGTAGAGTGTTATCCATCAAACGGTCCGTTCTCCTTTTGCCTTTTCCTTTGGCTCAGTTCCTTATGGGCTTCATCTCCAGGACGAAGGGCGTGCTGGAATACTTGCGCACGAAATCGGGATTGAGACCGGCAACGGAACCTGTTGCCTTCGCGGCGGCGAGAACGCTGCGGTCCACCTGCGCGTCGCCGGAACTGCGCACTATGCGGTAGCTCCTGAGCGACCCGCCCGGACCGAACGTGATTTCCAGATAGACTGATTGCATGCCTTCCGTCCAGTGGAACTCCTCGACCCAGTGGCGTTTGAGCGCGGCCGCGACAAGGCTCACGCAGCGCGATTCCTCGTTCGGGGCAAGCTGGTTCCTGGCGCCGATCTTGTAGCCTTGGTTTAGGAACTTGCGATACTCGGCCTCGGTCATGGGCTTATCGGCGGCGGTCGCCTTGCCCGTCTTCTTCATGTCCGGCGCTTTGACGAGTTTCGCGTCCTTCTTGAAATCCGGCGGAGGATCCTTCTTTTTCGGAGGCGTCTTTATCTTCTTCGCGTCCTTGAGGAATTCGCCTCGTTCGGTCTTTTTCTTCGGCGGCTTGGGTTTTTCCTTCACGACGGCGTCCTGCTTCGTCTCCTCCAGCTTGGGTGGCGGGTCGGGCTTGGGTTCCGGCGGCTTGGGTTTCGGTTTCTCCGGCTCCGGTTTCGGCGGCGGCAATGGATCCGGCTCGGGATCGTTGGTCTGCTCGGCCCAAGGCGGAACGATCGTCATGTCGATCGGGATCACAACCTCGGGCGAGCGCGAGAACATTGCGCCCATCGCCCAGATGACGAGGAACAGCGCGACATGAAACGCGAGCGCGACACTGAAAGTGCGCCACGTCAGCGGGCCCTTCTCGCCCTCGCGCTGTTCTTCACCCAACATTCCTTCTACGACTCCTTTGCCGGCAATCCCAGACTTTTAACCATTTAACTATTTAACCATTTAACTATTTCTCTACCGTGACGAGCGACATGCGCTTGACCTTGCATTTATAGACGAGCTTGACGACATCCATCACCGCGCCGTAGGAAAGGCGCTCGTCGCCGCGCACAAGAACAGGCGTCTCGGGATCGGCGGCGACCTTGGCGACGAGTTCCTTCTCCAGCGCCTCGAGTGTCGTCGGCGACTTGTCGAGGAAATACCTGTTCTCCGCATCGATCGTGACGGTGGCCGGCTTGTGCTCCTTGACCTGCAGAGTATCCGTCTTGCCGCGGGGAAGGATTATCGAGATGCCCTGCTCGAGCGCGGGGATGGTGAGGATGAACGTGACGAGCAGCAGGAACGTCAGGTCGATAAGGGAGTTCATGTCGATCGACGCCTTCGGGCGGTCGATCCCCCCGCCATGTCTGCGGCGGCGGCTCATCAGGCGTTTCTCCCCTGGAACTCGTAGCGGATGCGTCCCATGAGATCGTCGGCGAAGCCTTCCATGTCGGAGATGAGTCCGCGCAGCGTCGCGCTGAGCCGAGCATGCACGCACACGCCGGGAATCGCGATGAGAAGACCAACGACCGTCGTCACAAGCGCCGAGGAGATGGCCGGCGCCATCGTCGCTATCGTGGCGGAGCCCGCCGCGCCCATGTCGGCGAACGCGTCGAGGACGCCCCACACCGTACCAAGCAGTCCGAGCATCGGCGCGAGCGCGACTACGGTGGCGATCACCCCCATGCCGCGTTCGATGCGTATCTCCTCCTCGTCGAGGATATGTTCGCAGAGAGCCTTGACAAGACCCATCTCATGCTGCGACAACGCGGCGGCCACGCCTTCCTGGCGTCCGACGAGCAGCGATCGAACGTCGGGCGTGAGCAGCTTCAACAGACGCTCGCACGTCGCAGAGTAGATCATCTCCACCGCGGTGTGCGCGCTTGGGTGCCGTGCGAGATAGTATTCAAGCACGTCACGTCCACCCATGACGTCGCGACTCACGCGCCGCGTGAGCGTACCCACGTGCGAAAGCTCGCGCCACTTGCCGATGGCGATTGCGATCATGACAACCGACGCCAGCAGCTGCACAAGCACGATTCCCTTGCCCATCATGCTGGACTGGAAGAAACCGTCGACTATCGAAATGGAACCTAGTAAGATACCTGTCATATTCTATTCTCCGTTTGGATGTGGATTATAGCACAAATTTAGGCGAAAATGAAATACTGACACGATAAAAGATGAAAAAGCCGATCTTCCTCAAGGGGTACCCGCGACATCCGCCACGAACGGCTACGGACTTGTAGATGCCGCGGACAAGCCCTCGCCGCCTTTGAAATCCAGCACCCGGCACGTCTCCGGCGGTATGGACAGATCGCCTTCCACTTCGATGCCGCATGTCAGCTCGTTTGCGCGTGGCACCGCAACCTTGCGCGTTTCGTTCGTCGACGGATTGAAGAGCGTCACATACCTGTCGCCGAACTGCTCCGCGAAGACCCCTGCGTCCGGACCGAGCGGAAGGATCCTGTTCACAGGCCGCCATCCCGCCTCGCCCACCATCCTGCAAAGCGGCATGTACTTCTTGAAAAGCGCACGGTCCCGGTTGTACGTCTTGGGATCGCTGAAGTAGTGGCTGGAAGAGCTCGCCTGAGGGGAGAAGAAGCCCGGATACATGCCGTAGGCAAGCGCCTTCATCATGAACTTCTCGCACATCTCGGGCGTGAACGCGTTGAAGTCCGTGTTCTGCAGAAAGCAATACGGCTTGGCCCCGCACAGCGAACGGACGTATGATAGCTTTGCGTCATCCAACGGCCGCCATCCCCATTTCGCGGTGTTCCAATTGGTCTCCGTGCCCATCACGTCGATGAACGGCGCAAGCCACCACCAGCGCCCCGGCGAACCGTTGGCCATGACGAGCCGTCCCGCCGCCCTGCACAGATCGTGGACGCCTCGCACGTATTCGTAGGCGATCAGGCCCTTGTATACGCACGGACGCAACGTCAGGGAATCAAACGTGAGTGGCGTCGCCATCCCCGCGAAGTTGTCGCGGTTGAAGTCCTGTTCATCGGTCACGTAGAGTTCGGACGAATCGACATATTCGCCATCCACGCCAGAAGGAAACGTTCCCGCGTACCGCTTTGCAAGTACATCCTTCGGGAACTTCGCCGCGAATTCGCCGTCCGGCCCTTGCCCCGGCGCACCGTTCAGATTCCATACGATTCCGTTGCACCAAGGCGTATCGCGTATCTTGCCGCAGGGATTCCCATCCACATCCTTGATCGCGCACTTCTTCCACGCCATTGCATATCCCCGCTTCGCCGGATTGCCGCCTGAGGCAAGTTTCTCCGCGAGCGCAAGGCATTCGGACATCGTGGCCAAGCCGCCGCCACGCTCTTTCATGCGCATCCACCAAGTGGTCGGCTCCGTGTAGTGGAACGTGATCAGGCCGTGCGCGTCGTCCCATTCCGGCTCGCCGTCCCCTTCCTTGAATGCGAAACCGAAATCGCGCCATCCTTCGACCTTGCTGATCGGCTTGAACGCCATCCATCCGCCTTGACGCGCCACCCTGACCTTGTTGAACTCGGGGAAAAGCCGCCTGTACGCTTCGAGCGCTCCGCGAAAACCGTCTGCCGCATCGAATGCAAACGTCACAAAGCCCATCCGCGCAGACGGCTTCTCCGCCGTGAGCGCGACATCGTACGCCACATGGATGTTCCCGAGCGCGCCGTTGAGCGCAAGCCGCCCATACGCCGGAAGCCGAGGATCAAAACCAAGCGCCATGCCGCGTCCGCCGGCAACCGCCGCCACGAAAGGCCATCTTGAACATCCTCCGGTGCCGCATTTTGTTTCGGTGACATTGCGATGTTCGGCGGATCCGGCCGGCAACGCCGCCGCGCGTGGAGAGGGAAGATACAGCACTTCGCCTTTCGGCAGCGGCTGAAGCCACGCAAAGGTCAATGCCTTGTCGCCACCGCCGTCCGCAGAGAGTTCAACCGTGAAGAATTGCGCGCCAAGCCGTTCTTCGCGTTTTTCGGCAAGTCTCGCGCCAAAGGCAGATCCCCCAGGACGAATGGCGACGAACCCCGTCTCTGCACGGACATCCCGCAGCAGCGCGACGGGGCTCGCGGGCGGCGCATCCGTAAATATTACCTGTCCGTCAAAGCAAGTCATGATGCCCGGCGATCTGTAGCGTTCGACCATCGGGGACCGGAAACGTACCTTGGCCGAAGCGTCGTTGCGAACCATCAGGTAGATCGACATCGCCTTCACCGGACGTTCCGGCAGAATGCGAACGGTACGCTTTTGCCAACCGTTGACACCTGGATCGAAAAACGCCTTCAGTCCCCAAAGGCTACCACCGCCGACATACGAGATGTCGACGTAAATCAACACGGAGTCGTGCTTGACGGCATCCTTGACGATCGCCTCGGCAGAAACGCCTATCGGCTCGGGGACGGTCTGCGAAAGCTTGACGCGCCAGCAGGCGGCGGCGCGCTTCTTCTCCAGGCCATGCACGACGATCTCGTCGTTTGTGCGAGCAAATCCGCCCTCGAATTGGATGGCCTTCGCCAGTTCAAGCGCTTCGCGTCGGCACGGCTTGAGCGTGTCGATCGGCGTAAAGACGTCAGCGGCGGCAACACCTAGAAACAAAGCCGCCGTCAAAGTGACAATTGATTTCATCTTCATAGAACGAGATTATATCAAACGGCATTCCACACCGTCAAGGATACGTGGCATGCTCTACGTAGCGGCGGGCTTGCGGCTGAAGGATCCGTTTGCGACGGCGCTCGTCACCTGGCCTTCCGGCGGCAGATCGGCACGGGTAAGCCCGCATTCGGCCAATACCTTGTCGGTCGTCTGGAAATGCGCCTTGCAATGGTTCATGAGCCAGGTTACCCCGTGCTTCTTCACCATATCCACGGCAAGCTGCCGTACACGCGGATCGCTCGAACCGCGTGGAATCATGTCCAAGGGCACCTTGTCTACGGGGATGGGACCATCCTCCACGGCCATATCGGCTATCGCCCTGAGGAACATTTCCCTCGCAATCACAGACGCCGCCGCCACCGCTATGGAATCGCTCTCGGCACGATGGTGCTGATCCACGATGATCTTCTTGCCGCGCTCCTTGAGCGAGCGCTTGATAACAGCTTCCGTAGGCGCGAACTGGTCCACAACCACTTTCGGACACGACGGCTGCTTCTCCAGCAGTTCTTCTATGCACGTTCCATGCGCCCATGCGAGCAAGCGATTGATGTTCTTTATCTTCGCGTAAAGCCGGTTGTACGCCGCAGGGCCGATCTTCACGACGGCGTAGCGTTCCGGTCCCAGCAGGCGGCGCAGCTTCGACCCGACGGCCAGCACCTGCGCGTCGCTCATCTGCTTGCAGTCGCGCGCCCCCATCTCGCGCATCTGCTGCGACAGCGTTTCATCGGTGTAGCAGCATGCCACGACCAGCGGACCGAAATAATCGCCTTTCCCGGACTCGTCGCTTCCGCCGTGTGCCGCGTTGCGCGAAGGATCTATTACATCCTCGTAGCCGATCGAAGCGACCCCCAGTACGTTGGGCTCCAGGAAGAACTCGACGAAGTCGCGCGCCTTCCCGCCCTGGATGCAGCATTTGCGCCGGCCGTGCTTTTCCTTCTGATATAGCGTACAGTTGAAGCCGTCACCCTCGACGGCGGCTATCGAATATGGCACGGTGCGAGGACGGTAGTTTCCTATCGCCAGCAACGCGAGCAGCTTATCCTGCTGCCCGGGGTCAAGTTCGTAGGTAAATGTCGTTTTCGTCTCGAGCATCTTTTTCTTCGCCAAAGCATCGAATGTCGTAATTATCGCATTTCCCCCGTAACAGCGCAATGATAAAGATGAGAAAAGCGAAAGTTCGGGCGTATCCGCCGTCACCAGAAACGCCAGTTTGGACCAAAGAGGGGAACATTCTCGACATGGTCTATCTGAGGTGGAGCCGCATCCGCCTTCGAGCCCCATACCTCGATGACATCGAAACGGAAATTGCCGTGCCAATGGTTGCGCGTAATCCAATTCGCGCAGGCGCGCAGGAGTACCTGTTTCTTGCGCTTGTCGATCCCCGCGAGCCTGTGGTCGCGTTCCTTCCGGTGCGCATGCGTCTTCACCTCTACAAATACGACAGTCTCGCCATCGCGGGATTTCGCGATGATGTCGATCTCGCAGCGTAGGTCGTCCGGACATGGTCTCACATTGCGTGCGACGATCCGGAACCCATTCGACTTCAGGTACTCGGCGGCGGAATCTTCCCCCCAACCACCCTGTTCCGCCGGAGTAGGAGCGGCGCCGGAGGCGGCGAATCGCTCCTTCAGCTTTTCAAGAAGCGCCCTGCATCCGGCGACGACATCTGAATATGTTTCATCGAAATTGCCGGTGTACCAGGGATCCGCAATATCCCGCGCGACACCCGCGAAGGCCGGAAGCCGGCGGATCTTCGGGACGTCCTCCGGATAGACGAG
>JAEEGG010020406.1_pt1 | contig 13251 bp, 9 predicted proteins | sample 9134161 | NCBI WGS metagenome assembly JAEEGG01 (sample SAMN16246543, study PRJNA631951) | gut metagenome | biome: gut microbiome; feature: rumen; material: CR-attached | host: Bos | place: Iran: Karaj | collected 2018-10 | reverse complement strand
GAAAAACCAGAAGACAAGAAACGCGGCAGACCATCAAAGGCAGAAGAGGCAGCAAAGGCTGAAGTAAAGCCAGCTAAAGCTATTGAAGAAAAGCCAGTAGCCAAAAAACGTGGCAGACCTTCAAAAGCAGAAAAGGCAGCAAAGGCTGAAGTAAAGCCAGCTAAGACTGTTGAAGAAAAACCAGTAGCTAAGAAACGCGGCAGACCTTCAAAAGCAGAAAAAACAGCAAAGGCTGAAGTAAAGCCAGCTAAGGCTGTAGAAGAAAAACCAGTAGCCAAAAAACGCGGCAGACCATCAAAGGCAGAAAAAGCAGCAAAGGCTGAAGAAAAGCCAGCTAAAGCTAGTGAAGAAAAGCCAGTTGCTAAGAAACGCGGCAGACCATCAAAAGCAGAAAAAGCAGCAAAGGCTGAAGTAAAGCCAGCTAAAACTATTGAAGAAAAACCAGTAGCTAAGAAACGCGGCAGACCATCAAAAGCAGAAAAGGCTGAAGTAAAGCTAGCTAAAACTATTGAAGAAAAACCAGTAGCTAAGAAGCGTGGTAGACCATCAAAAGCAGAAAAAGTGGCTAAAGCTGAAGTAAAGCCAGCTAAGGCTGTAGAAGAAAAGCCAGTTGCCAAGAAACGCGGCAGACCAGCGAAGTCAGAAAAAACTGTAAAAACAACAGAAAAGACTGTTTCTAAAAAAGCTGATAAACCTACAAAAGCCGATTTTGCCGCAAAAGTAGCTGAAAAGCACGCTAGAATAGATGGTAAAAAGGTTTCTAAGAAGTCAGCTGAAAAAAATACTAAGTTAAGTAACAAAAAATCATCAAAAAAAGCTGAAGAAAAGCCAGCATCTAAAAAACGTGGCAGACCTTCAAAGGCTGAAAAAACTGTAAAAACAGCAGAAAAGACTGTTTCTAAAAAAGCTGACAAACCAACAAAGGCCGATTTTGCCGCAAAAGTAGCTGAAAGACATGCTAGAATAGATGGCATAAAATCAACCAAGAAAGAAAATACAAAATCAGTAAAAAAGACTGAAAAAGCAACAAAAAAAGCTGAAGAAAAGCCAGTTGCCAAGAAACGTGGTAGACCTTCAAAAATTGAATTAACAGGAAAAAAAACAGCCAAAAAAGTTAGTAGTCGTTCTGAACAGGAAAAAAAAGATTATGAACAGTTAAAGTCACTTTTAACTGTTGAGAAAAAAAAACAATGACTCAAAACGACATCAATAACAGTGTCGCTATTCCTGTAAATATAAATACAAAGCCTATTAAGCCAACAGATTCTTCTGATGATGAAATGGTTGGTTTAATTAAAAATAAATTTTCAAATATTAATTCAACAATAGAAAATGTTGATTTAATAAGCACCTTGTCTACTCCTTCTTCTGTGGTTATAACAGAAGAAGAATTGACTGGTGAACTACCATCAGAATATGGCGAAACAAGAGTAGTTGCTCAAGCCAGAGATCCGCATTGGGCATGGATTTACTGGGAATATTCTTCTATTGAACGTAAGAAACTAGAAATACAGCTTGGTGCTTTTGAATATGCCCATACCGAGTTATTCCTTAGAGTTTTTAATACAAGTTTAAATTATTCTTTTGAAATAAAGCTTCCTGAAAACTGTGATAACTGGTATTTAAGCCTGAATGACAGCGATTGTGATTATTATGTCGAACTTTGTATTCATATTCCCTCGTTAGGTGATGAGGTTTTAGCAACATCTAATTCTATACATCTTCCCACAGATAAAGTATCTGATAAAATTGCTGAATGGGTTCCTGCAAAACCGGTTAAAAAAGATGAAATAAACATAGAAGAAAATGACTTGGAATTAAAAGAAATTGAAAACAGCAATCTAAAAGAAATTATAGAATTGATAGAAGATTTTGATTTAAATAAAGCCATTGGAAATGATGAAGAATGTGATTCCCGCCCAATTGGCAGTTCAGATGAGTTATTAAAAAAATAAAATACCCCCATTTTTTGGGGGATGTCTACGAAGTAGACTGGTAAATTTTAAACCTCTCTGACATTCTGTGGCATCTCCTAAAAAGTGAATAATAAACAAGTAGAAATATGAATAATAATAATTTTGATATAAGACCTGGATTTTTATCAATAATTCTTCATGCTCATCTGCCTTTTGTCAGACATCCTGAATATTCTGATATGATGGAAGAACGCTGGCTTTACGAGGCGATTACTGAAACATATATTCCCTTAATAGATGTTTTTTATAAGCTATTGAATGAAGGAATATTTTTCAGAATAACAATGACTTTAACTCCTCCTCTTTTGAATATGCTTTCTGATGAACTATTAATGGAAAGATATTCTGCTTATCTTGGCAAACTAGAGGAATTATCTGAAAAAGAAGTCGTCAGAACTAAAAATATGCCGGAGTTTTATGATACGGCAAGATTGTATAAAGAAAAGTATAATAAATTCAGAGCTATTTTTGAAAAGCTTAATCATAATTTAATAAATGCCTTTAAGTATTTTCAAGATAAAGGTGTATTAGAAATAATTACATGCTGTGCAACTCATGGCTTTTTGCCTTTGATGAAGGATTATAGACCATCTGTAAGGGCACAGATTGAAGTGGGGGTTAGTGAATATTATAGATTTTTTAATAGGCAGCCAAGGGGTATCTGGCTTGCAGAATGTGCTTTCCATAGAGGAGACGATAAAATATTAAGAGATTATGGCATCGAATATTTTATTACAGATTCTCATGGAATAACCAAGGCTGAGCCTAGACCAGCTTACGGAGTTTATGCACCGATTAAATGTCCTTCAGGCGTAAAAGTCTTTGGGCGAGATATGGAAAGTGGGCATCAGGTTTGGTCATCAATAATCGGATATCCAGGTGACCCTTTTTATAGAGAGTTTTACAGAGATATAGGCTATGATTTGGATTTTGACTATATTAAGCCATATATTCATGAATCAGGTCTTAGACTTAATACAGGAATAAAATATTATAGAATTACTGATAGAAGTTCTTCACAAAAAGAACCATACTCTTATCAGGAAGCTATGAAAAGGGCTGCTACCCATGGTGGTCACTTTATATGGTGCAGAGAACGTCAAGTAGAATATTTGATGAAGCATATGGATAGAAAGCCTATTGTTGTTGCACCATATGACTGTGAACTCTTTGGGCACTGGTGGTATGAAGGGCCTGATTTCATTTATTACGTTTTGAAGAAAACAGCTCTTGAAAGTAAATACGTAAGTCTGGCTACTCCATCTGATTATATTGATTATTACCCTGGCATTCAAGAAGCTTCTCCTTCTGATTCAACCTGGGGAGCAAATGGTTATAGTGAAGTCTGGCTTAACGATACTAATGCCTACATATATCCGCATATGCACAAAGCTGCGGAGCGCATGATAAGCCTGGCTGATTCATTCCCTGATGCAGAAGGTTTAAAGAGGGATGCGTTAAACCAGGCTGCACGCGAACTTATGCTTTTGCAATCGTCTGACTGGGCTTTTATTATGAAGATGGATACAACTGTAGGTTATGCTAAAAAGAGGGTTAAAGACCACGTTTTTCGTTTTACAAAACTTTTTGAAGATATAAATAAAAACCAGATTAATGAGGCTTGGCTTCGAGAAGTTGAGCGCAGAGATAATATTTTCCCTGAAATGGATTATCGAGTTTATCAAAGTAGTAGGAACAACAAATGAGTATTTCTGCAAAATTATCTAATATAAAAAGTAAAGTATCTAAGTTCTTTATCAGAAAAGAAAAGAACCTTACTCTTAGTTTATTAATTGGATTATTTATAGCTGTTATTGTCTTTAGTATATTTACGATGCACGGTTTTGATGAATTTGAAAGATATTTACAAGCATTAATATATCATATTGGTTATAAATTGCCTAAGGATCGTAACTTAGTAACTGTTGTTAAAAAAGATGAAACTTCATCTTCACTACTAAATATGGATATTAATAACAGGCGTATTCATGCTTCTTTGTTTAATTTTTTAGGCCAAAGACAAAAGAAAGAAGCTAAAAGTCGAGCGTTGAACTTCGAACTATTATCAATAAAATTCGGTTTATTTGAAAATATTCGCAATCAGCACATAATGGCTACTTCATATGATGAATGGCGAACTTTTATTGATGATAGCGAAGAGAAAAATGATAAAAATATAACTAATTACAATCAGGATAATTGGTTAAGTGCTTCAAGGCAGGTTATTAGTTATTATAAAAAGCCTGAAAATAAAGATAAAAAAGGTTTAACCTCTTTTATTAAAGTTACTGGTAAAACATGGGGACCAAAGGGAGCCAATATTTTTAAAAACTTGTCTGCTGAAAAGAAGTATTTGGTTTTCCCGACTTTAGCTGTTCCTTGGGGTTCAGAGGAGATCAATAAGAGAGTATCAAGCCTTGTAAATAGATTAAATGGTGAAGAAGAAAAGAAAGATAAGAAGATTGATTCTGATAAAAGTGATGTCGAATTAGAAAGAATTCTTAAGGGTTGGCTTAAACTTTTTGAAAATTTACAGTATTCAGAAATAGTTTTTGAGTTTAAATTTTTCCCTAAATTTAAAAAAGATGCTGATTATTTAGGAAGTGAAAAAAGCTTTTTAAATATTTCAATGAAATTGAAAACTTACGGAAGAGACGAATCTTATTTTGTTGAACCCTCTTCTGTAATAGGTTTTGACTTTGTGTTACAAGGGGAGAGGAACAAAGAAGACGATCAGGAGCTAATCAAAGCTTTAAATAATATAAAAAGTAAAGTCATCTTAGCAGCTCGCAGAAGAACCGAAATAATAGAAGATGAAGGGGCTAGAGACGAAAATTCTTTTGCTCAAATGATGAAGTATTCAAATAAGAACTATAATGCCTCTAATACCTCTGATAGTTCGTCTCGAAAACCTACTACTTTTTCTCAAATGGCTGGGAAAAAGGGTGTTGTTGAAAATGTTTTTATCAAACCCCATGATATTTTTCAAAAAAATAAAGAACGTGTTGACTATGCAATGATTGATATGGCTCAGGGAAGTAAATCTTATATTACAGAAGCCCCTGTAATAGTTATGGTTGATGAAAAAGTATATGACGAAAATAATAATCTTATTGCTACCCAGACTATTAAGCCTTCTTTTGCTCTAAAAATAGCTCTTGAAAAGCTTGATTATGACAACAAATACGTTTTGCCTAAGAGATTGATTGAGTTAGAAAAAAAAGTAAAAGAGAAAAAAGGTGTTGAGGGCTTCGGAACCATTGTTAAAGAAAGCGAAGAAGAGATTGAAGAAATAAAAAAGAAACTTGCTAATGCTGAACCCTCTTATGTAGACGAACAGAAAAGAGTTTTTAAAGAAATTAGAGCTGATTTTTGTAATGGAAAGTTCAACGGTTTGTTAAAAATAAAAGATTTAGAAATTCCTTTATCTGACCAAGGAACTCTCTATATTAATTTTTCTGGTTCTACAAGGAAAGGTAGATATTCTGTTCCTGCTATAAACTCCGTTTCTTATTATGAAGCATTAGACGATATTACTTTAAAAGAATTTTTAAAGAAAAATCCTGATCATACAAGATTAGACCCTGCTTTTGCTCATAGAAGAACTTTAGGAAAGATGGAGCAAAATAAAGGCGAAAGAGTTTGTATTGCTGGTCCTTTTGAAACTGTAGACTTCGATTTTTTCTCTACTCCAGTGTCTTATCCAACAGGTTTGGAAATTACCAGTGAACCTTTAATGGGAATTGAAGTCCATGCAAATGTTATTATGAATTTTCTTAATAGAAATTTTCTTAGAAAGCCTAATTTTTATATTACTGTTATAAGCTTGATTATATACTCAATTATTTCAGCTTTATTGTTGGAAATGGTTTCTCCGGTTATTGGCAGTATTATGGCGTTATTGCTTGCTTTTTCGGCATTTAGCTATAGTTATATTTCTTATCACCATTTGGGTCAGGTTGTAAATTTGGCTCCATTACTGACTTCTATTCTGTCTATATGGGTTGTCAATACTTTGGTCAATTACTTTAAACAGCGTAAAAAAGCTAATAGCACCAAAGCCATGTTCTCAAGATTCGTTTCAAAAGACGTTGTTCAATACATGCTTGATAACCCTGATCTGGTAAGACCAGGCGGAACAAAGACTGAACTGACTATTTTCTTCTCTGACGTTGCAGGTTTCACAACTATTTCTGAAGGGCTTTCACCAGAAGATCTTGTTATATTGCTTAACGAATATTTAGGTGCAATGACCGATTTGCTCTTTGAATACGGCGGAACCTTAGATAAATTCATTGGTGACGCTGTTATGGCATTCTGGAATTTCCCGAAAAAGCAGGAAGATCATGCTGTCAAAGCTGTTCTTTGTGCAATAGCAATGCAGAAAAAGATTAAGGAACTGCAGGTAGATTGGGCTAGAAGAGGTTTCCCGAAAGTTGCTGCCAGATGTGGTATCAATACTCAGGATGTTGTTGTTGGCTACATGGGTTCACAAAAGGCTCAGATGAACTTCACCTGTATGGGTGACGGTGTTAACTTAGCTTCTCGTCTTGAAGGTGCCAACAAAGAATATGGCACTATGATGATGGTCAGCGACAATACATATCAGCGTGTAAAACATGCTGTTCGCGGCCGTTTCTTAGACTTCTTAGCCGTTAAAGGTAAAAAGGAACCCGTAAAGGTTCACGAACTGGTTTGTAAAATAGGTGATGAACCTGAAGGCTGGTTTGAAAAGACTGAACTTTACGACAAGGCAATTCAACTACATCTTGAACGAAAATGGGACGAAGCTATCGCAACATTTGAAGAAGTATTGAAACTCGACCCCAATGACGGTCCGTCAAAAACTTATATTACCCGCTGCAATGAATACAAGGTTAACCCACCGCCAGAAGGCTGGGATGGCCGCTATATTCTCACTCACAAGTAATAGCCAAGCTATGCTTGGCGTAGATATTGTTGTTAGTCGTTGTTGTATTTGTTGTAAGACAAATGCAAGTAAGCTTACGAACAGTTGTATCAAAAAATAACTAAGTGATTTACATTTACAAAAACTGGCGATTGCCAGCTTTTTTTGTACTGTAGTTGGTGAGTTTTATACAAATGATATATACATGTATGATATTTTTATGATATAATTTGTCTATATGGAGGTGAGTTATGCTAACCCTACAAGAAACAATAAGACCATCTGCCGACTTAAGAAATCACTATAATGAAATATCCAGACTTTGTAGAGATAATAGAGAAGCCGTTATTATAACTGTAAATGGAAGAGGTGATACCGTTTCTCTTGGTTATGAAGAATATTGCAGATTGAAATCCAGATTAGAATTATTAGAAATACTTACTGAAGCTGAAGATGATGTGAAAAATGGAAGAATAGCACCGATAAATGAAACCTTCGATGATTTAAGAAAAACTTTAATAAATAAAAATGAAAAACTATAAGATTGTAAGAACAGACTTAGCTGATTCTCAATTAAGAGAGACGATTTTATATATTGCTGAAACTTATGGCAAAGATACTGCTTTAAAAAAGCTTGATGAAATAGAAAAACAAATAATATTGCTGGGGAAATTTCCAGATATGGGAACTGTTCCAAAATATTCTGTATTGAGAAAGCAGGGTTTCAAAGTATTGCTGTTAGAGAAAAATATAGTTTTTTATAAAGTTAATGAAAAACATAAACAAGTAATTGTTTACGCTATTGTTTCCTACAAACAAGATTATTTAAATATAATAAATGGCTTGTAGCTTAATTTATAACTTATAGCTTTTACTACAATCACTACTAACCACAATAACTACATAAAAAAGCTCGTCATTAATGACGAGCTTTTTTGTCTATCTATTTAAAATCCCCCTTAATCTACCTTTACGACTCGCTGACCTCCTGTCGCTCGCTTGCATACCGCCATCCCTGGCGGTAATACAAAAGGGGGTAAGAACTGGATTGCCACGAAAAACTTCGTTTTTCTCGCAATGACAGTTATTGCAGGGACTAAAGTTTTACTCTGGTCAGGTCACCCTTCTGGCTTGCTTGGCAAGCCACCTCCTCTCAAGTGGAGGCTTTAGGACAACCAATCACCCACCACTTGCCACCTACCACACAAGCTTCTTGTTACTTGATTGCACGGGCTTCCATGTAGAAGCGTTTTTCGTTGGCTTCGCCCATAGAGAAAGTCTTGCGGGGTAGGGCACCGTCTTTGATGATAGTTTCGAAGAATGTGCCTTTATCAATAGCTGGTAAGAAGATTCCGATGTTGCCTTTTTCAGAACCCTGTTTATCTGTAACATCAGCACCGTGGATATAGCCGATGTTGTATTTTTTGTTTACAAGTTCGTCAATAACCTTCTGGAGTGTACCGGCAGCGATGTTCGCAGCAGGTTTCTTTAAGGTTACGACGGCATGTTTGCCTGCTACGCAGTAACCGAAGCGCTGTTCACTCTGGTCTTTGATTTTGTCGGCGATGCAGTTCTTGCAGCCAACTTCTTCGATAGAAATAGATTCAGCGTTTTTCTTGAGTTCATTTAAGAAAACATCTTCTGGAACGTTGAAGAATACGCGGTGAATTGGTTCGAATACAAGACCTGGATCGAAAATGTTTTCTAATTCAACAAGACAGAATCTTGCAGGATGATTTTTCTGCTGTTCTGGTGTAAGAGTAGCTTTGATATCTTCCCAGCAGCTCTTAGCAGTTGCGAAGCTGTGGTTCCCATCACCCATAGCGAAAAGTAATGGGTTGTTTTTATCAAGAGAAGCATAAATAGCTTCAAAAGCTTTGCAGATGTTTTCTTTATCTTCATCTGAATTAACAAGCCAAGCTTCGAGATGGCCGCCGTTCTTCATAAGTTCTACATCATAAACAGATTTGAGGCTGTCTTTCTTTGCTGCTAATGGTTCAATTACAGAGCGCTTTTCGTCAGAAATCAAAACCATGATGTGAGGAATTTCTAGAGGAGCGTCTTTTCTGATTTTCTTTCTCGGTGGAATTCTAGAAAGAATTGTGCCTTCAGTAGCTCTGATCAAAGTCTTAGAACCCTTTTCCCAGCTATAGCGGTCAAGGTCTAATGCAGCCATGAGGCCCCATCTTGAAACGCCGCTGCAGGTTCTGCGAACTAAGAAGAAAGATTCTTTATATGTATCAAATAACTTAGCGTCAACATACTTCTTCATTGAAGCATTGATGTTAGCAATGCGTTGATCGCCATCATTATCTTCAAGATAACATTCTGGGAATATAAGACGAAGAGTTGAAGGAGCTTCGCCAACTATATCTGAAGCTGATTTCCAGTATTCTTTTTCTGATTCATACTGGTCACAGGCTACTACTGCCCATTTAGAAAGATCTGTTCCCTTCTTTGGGAGCATAATATCTGCTGCCTTCAATCCAACTGCTTCTAATCTTGCATTAATATCTGACATGTTGTGTTATTCTCGCTTTCCTTTACTTTTTTTCTAGTTTCAAGACTTAAGATTAAAGAAAAAAGATTAAAACAAATTATCGAAGAATTGTCTATCTTCTGTCTTCAATCTTCTATCTTAAATCTAAATTATGATTCTATTTCATAAATTTTATAGTGGCAATATTTTTTTAATAAAAAAATACTGATTTATTTTGAAAAATAGTATATTATATTCGCTGAAAAATAATATAAGAAAATAAGACCTTTATGAACATAGCTTTTGACCCGTCACCTTTTATCGCAAATTCTAAGCTGATAGAAACAACAGAAGAAGTGGCTGCATTTTTTAAAAGAGCAGCCAATGAAGATGTTATAGCAGTAGATGTAGAATCAGCAGCTTTTTATCGTTATTATGCAAAAGTTAATCTGATTCAGATTGCAACTCGCAAAGAAGCCGCAATTATGGATCCACAAGTCATAAGCGATTTTTCTCCTTTTCAGGAATTTGCTTCGAAAAGTAAATGTATGTGGCTTTTCCATGGTGGCGATTATGATATTTCAATGCTTGCAAAAGATTTGCAGATATTTATTCCAAAAATGTTCGATACTCGTAAAGCTGCTGAAATAATAGGTATGACAGAGCTTGGCTTGAGAGCATTAACAGAAAAATATTTAGGTTTTACATTAGATAAGCATTTGCAAAGATGCGACTGGTCTAAAAGACCTTTAACTGAAGCTATGAAAAAATACGGCTTGCTTGATGCCGTATGTCTTATTCCTGTTTATGATTGCCTGATTCAAGAACTAGATGAATTAGGTCGTATTGAATGGGTCATGGAAGAATGCGATGCTATAGCTAAGCAGGCTAGAGAAGCTCACAATCAAGAGCCAGATCCCTATGCTTTCCATATAAAGGGAAGTTCATATCTTTCTTTGCGTTCATTAGCTGTTTTGCGTGAAGTTTGGAAGTTAAGAGAAGAAATCGCTGAAAGCATAGATAGGGCACCATTCATGCTGTTAAGCAATCAGTCTTTATTGGAGATAGCTAGAGTTACTCCTAGAAGTATCGCTGGTTTGAATACAATAAAGGGTATGAATCACGAATTTTTAGCAAGATATGGAACAGATATTCAGAAGGCAATAAGAGCTGGATTAGAAGCCGAATTAGTAGACTTAGAAAGACCTATCCAGAAGCATTCTCGTGAAGAACTGCTTAATGCTTGGGAAGGCGAACTTGCTAAGGCAATCAGAGAGGTAAGAGATAAAATTGCTGCAAAAGCCAACATTCCACCTTCTGTTTTAGCTCCTTCTCATGCGTTATATAGTCTTGCAAAATTGCGACCTCAGACTTTGGGTGAACTAGTTCAAAGCGAAATACTGCATGATTGGCAGGCAAGACTATTGGCTGACGGAATAATACCTCTTTTGGAACAGGAACCTCCGAAACTCTCTAAAAAAGCACGTCGCAGAGGCAGACGTTCTGCAAGAAGACCAACGATTTAGAGCCAAGCAGAGCTTGGCGTCAAAAAGACAAGGTCTTTTTGACGTTGTGGTTGGTAGTTGGTGATTGGTGGTGGGTGAGCTAACCCCTTTTTTAGAGCTAAGAGACAAGAGAAGTCTACACATTGTCATAATAAGTATAGCGTATGGGCTTTAGCCCTGAAAGCTATACGTTTATGACAATGGGTAGACTACACAGAGCAAGCAACTGGCCGCTTTTAAAGGAAATGAGAAATGAGAATTGAGAATTGAGAGTTCAGAATACGCCTTTTAGTAACAGAAGTCTGATGATGATGTTTGTAATCATGCCAACAGCAACATCATCGGCTACAATGCCTTTTCCACCTTTAAAGGTTTGAAAAATAGAAATAGGGTAGGGTTTGAAAAAATCTAGTGCTCTGAAAAGTAGAAAAGCCGTTATTATCATTGTTAAATTTGCGTCCCAAAGACCAAATAAGGCTACCCACATTCCGGCTGTTTCATCAATAACTATTTCAACAGGGTCTTTGGTCTCATCTATGTCTTCCATAGCCTGAGAAACTGCGATTGCAAATATTAAGAATGCTGTTATAATCAGCCCTTGAACCCAGATGTTTAAATCTTTTGTAATTAAGAAAAATACAATGCCAGGCAGACTACCAAAGGTTCCTGGGAATTTTTTTATATACCCAAGATAGCAGCATGAGCCAAGCAATCTTACTAGTCGTCTGGCTTCAGGTCTATTTTTCCAAGAAGGATTTATTTTTTCTAAAGTAGTCATATCCAGAATAAATTGTTGCTATTGTAGCAATTCCCATTAATGTATAAATTACATACCCATAGTAGGTATTAAACATAACCGGAAAGTTATTCCCAACTTCTGTTGAATAATATGTATCTAAGATTACTCGAATAGAAATAAAACAAAGAGCTGTAATTATTGCAACAAGCTGAGATACGGTTTTGAATTTTCCTGCATTAGAGGCAGCAATAACTACTCCTTTTTCTGCACAAATCAATCTTAGACCTGTGACAGAGAATTCTCTCGCGATGATTATTACCGTTACCCAAGCAGAAGTATAAGATATTTCTCTATAGGCAACCATTACGATTAGAGCTGCTGAAACTAATAGTTTATCTGCTATTGGGTCAATAAACTTACCAAAAGTAGTTACCATATTATATTTTCTGGCAAGATAACCGTCAAAATAGTCTGTTATGGCGGCTATTATAAAAATAACTGTAGCAATTATCTTACCCCAATCGCTTACAAGGGAAACTCCAGGAGATTTCCATAAAAAAGCGACCATAAATAAAGGAATAGCTATAACTCTAGCTAAGGTAAGTTTCGTTGCCAGATTCATTCTAAAATAACAGCTTTAAAGTCGTAGGCATCTGCATCAGTAAGCTTTACTTTTACTATATCGCCCGGCTTGTGACCTTTCGAATCATTTATAGTTGTGATGTTATCAACCTCATAGGCGTCATAAGGGGTTCTTCCTGTAGCGACCCCCTTTGAGGATACTTTATCTATTATAACATCAATTTCTTTCCCAATCAGCTTTTTATTTCTTTCCTCTATTATAAGCTGTTGAAGGGTCATTAGTTGATCTAATCGTGCCTGTTTTGTTGACTCTCTGACCTTGGGAGTCATTGAGTAGGCTGGGGTATTTTCTTCGGGGGAATACATGAACGAACCTACTCGGTCTAAGGGGTATTCTTCGATGAAATTTATTAATTTGTCAAAATCGCGTTTTTGTTCACCTGGGAAACCAACAATAAATGTAGTTCTAATAATAGCGTTAGGGTAGTTAGAACGAATATGTTTTATCAGGCTTATCATATGTTCTGGGGTAGTATGGCGGTTCATTGCCTTTACTAACTTTGCAGAAATATGTTGAAAAGGAATATCAAAGTAGGGGAGAACTTTTTTTATAGAAAAGATATCATCTATAAGCTTTGGTGTCAGACCTCTTGGGTGCATATAATGCAGTCTTATCCATTCAACCCCTTTAATTCTAGATATATTTTTAAGCAATAAAGGAAGTTGGCAAACTCCACCTTTGTCAGTACCATATCTTGTAATATCCTGAGCAACTACTGATATTTCTTTGGCACCTGAAGCAACTAAGTTTTCGCAGTCTTTTATTATCTCATCTTCTGGTAAAGAGTAATATGGTCCTCTAATATTAGGAATAGCGCAATATGCACATCTGTTATTGCAGCCTTCACCAATTTTCAGAATTCCAATATGTTTGGGATTAAAGAAACGGCTGTTGTTAGAATAATCAGGTTCTTTGTAGTTCTTCCCAGCCAATTTGCAAAGCTGAGTTATTTCTTTTGGAGTTAGGAAATCAAATAAATAATCTATTTCAGGAATCTGTT
>JAEEGG010020396.1_pt1 | contig 13256 bp, 3 predicted proteins | sample 9134161 | NCBI WGS metagenome assembly JAEEGG01 (sample SAMN16246543, study PRJNA631951) | gut metagenome | biome: gut microbiome; feature: rumen; material: CR-attached | host: Bos | place: Iran: Karaj | collected 2018-10 | reverse complement strand
CCTGCCCGGGGTGCGGGCGTACGAGTAGGCCAGGTCGTAGCCCGCATTGAGCGTGCCCGCGAACTGGATGCCCGTCTGGCGGATGCCCTGTGTCTTGCCCGTGATGCGGTACATATTGTCGTAGGACATCGCCAGGTCATAGCCCGTCTGCGCGCTGCCAGTGGTGCCGTGGGCCTCCGTCAGACGGTACAGGTTGTCATACACATAGGTGTGGCTCACGGGAAAATCGTGCAGCAGGCCCGTACCGCTGTTGGTCACGGACAGAATGTTGCCCACGGCGTCGTAGCCGTAGACGCGCTTCAGCGTGGTGTGAGGGCTGGCCAGTGACAGCGAATCCAGACGCCGCATCTCGTCATTGTAGGCGTATTCCGTCTCCGCGCCGTTGCCGTACCTCATGTAGACCCTGTCACCGAACTTGTCGTAACCGATCTCCTCGACGTAACGGTAGCCGTTCTTGCGCTCCTTCACGTACACCTCCGTCAGCTGCCCGCTACCGTCGTACCAGTAGCACACCTTCTCTCCGTCGGGGTAGGTCAGCGACAGCAGTTTGCCGAAGCTGTCGTACTCGAACTCCGTCTTGAACGTGCCCACGTCCTCGTTCGGGACCGTCACCGTGCGCACCGTCTCCTTCACGTTGCCCATGTTGTCGTAGGCGTACTGCTCCCCGCCGGTGGCGTCAAGGCGGAGGCACAGGCGGCCCTTGGCGTTGTCCGGGTCGTTCGCACCGCCGTAATAGTAGCGCACGTTGTTCTCGGGGTGCTCGGGATAGTTCACGGAGACCAGACGCCCCCGGTCGTAGCCGTACTCGATGAACAGGGCACTGTCCCTGAGGTTCGCCGTCTGGCGCGTCAGGACGTTGCCCAGGACGTCGTAGGTGAACGTCGTCTCGCCGCTCGCCGGATGGCTCACCCTGACACGCCGGTCGCCCATGTCGTACTCGCTCACCGTCACGTTGGTGTCGGCGTCCAGAACCTCGACAAGGCGGCCGATGCCGTCGTAGGTGAACTGTGTCACTATCTGCTCGGAGCCGTCGAACTGGATGCTCTTAAGCGTGCGGCCGCTGCCCGACACGTGCGTCTCGGTCTCGTTGTCCAGGGCGTCGGTGACATGGGTCACCAGAGCGTGGTCGACAACACTGTAGGTCGTGTTTGTCTCGGTGCCGTCAGGGTAGACGACCCTGGTCGGTCGGTCGAGCACGTCGTACTCGGTCCGGGTGGGATCCACCGTGTCAATGGCGGCAATGAAGTCGTCCACCGAGTCGGTGTCAACAGTCGGGTGGTAGGTCGCCACCGCGCGACCGAAGGGGTCGTAAACCACGCGGCCGCTTGTCACCACCACCTTGTCCGCCGTCGCCGTGGCGCCGATAAACGACGCCAACAGCAGCAGCGACAGCAACATATAGCGGATATATCTTTGTTGCTTCATAACAATGATCACTTTAATGGATTAATCATTGATTGTGGATGTATGCCTCCTTACGAGTTTCGATAACACGACCGAATCCATCCACAAAGGTAACAATTCTCATTGATTTAACATCCTTTTTATCAGAACTATTGTACTTATATTTCCTTCTGAAATAATAAGTGGTAATAGCATGAGCGGGAATACAACGTCCATTTTCATATACCATCTTTGGATAATACTCAAATGTTATACTCGGATCACGATGATTCGACCCATTAGGTAATTCATTGGGAGAAGTAACAGACGTCAAACGTCCCAAATTATCAGTTGTCGTATGATAGTGAACGCCATTCTGATCTTCACGGTGATTTGAAATACCATAGCGATAATCGAACCAATCAGTTCTGCTACTTAAATCAAATACATCATCAATCTGTGTAAGGTACGTATTCAAAGTATCATCATACTGGTACTTGTACCACACTCGAGTATTGTCATTGCCTCTGGGTAGGGCAACGGTATCAATATTACCAAAATTATCGTAATGATAACTGGTAGTTGCATATGTTGCACTGGGATCAAGAGGCAAGATATGTGGGTCTTCCTCTGTATCAGGATAATCAACAGTATAAGGGATGCCGTCATGTTCATTTATGGTCACCACCTCACCGGTTCCATTTCCTGAATGATAACCCAAGTCTCGGTTATTATCCAAATGACGCCTTATACTGAGAATATGGTTTGGATACTTGGTATTATAAGACGCAATCACTTCATGGAATTCCTCATCTTCATTCGAGACGGTTACTTTGAACGGCAATCCGAAAATATGATTATTGCCAGACAAGTTGCTTGTGTAATTTATGCTTGTCTTATAATCATACTCTCCATCTCCATTCTCTCCAAGTAAGCCCTTGTCACTGTATTTGTATGAATGGAGTAAACCATGATCACCTTCGCTAACATAATAGTCGTTCCATTCCTCTGACATGACCTGACCTTCTTGCTTATTTACGGTATACTTCAACGGAGCATAAGCAACACCTCGATCATTCCATGCATAAAAAGTTGAATCGTTATATTTGTACTTACCGCCATTAAAGTTGGATGGCTCATTAGTTAAGCCATAGAAATAATAGTCATTATGTACTTCTGAAAACTTGGCGTCGGAACTATCCTGAACATAAGTACCTATCAAATTTCCTGCGGTATAGATACTTGCAGTGTCGTACAATTCAACTGTTTTACGATAGAGAGCATCTTCGTGTTCTGTATCAAGTTGTCTGGATATAACTTCGGCAAAACCAAGGAACTCACGCTCGTGACGGTCACGACGTCCACCATTGTATTCAAATGCAGTCTTTGAACGCGGAATATAGTAGTCCGTTGAATCCAAACCATAATCCACCTCAACACTCGACATCACCCATTTGCCACCAGGCAACCAGTAGGTAGGAGTACTGTGTTCATAATCAATCGTGAACGATCCTCCCAAAGAGTTGGTCACAGTCTTTAGCTTATTGGTGCGAGCGATGGTAGAATACCTCACCTTGAGTTCATCCTCTGAATTCGATTCAAGGATATCAAGAAATCCATCGCCGTCAAGGTCTTTCAATTCGTAGTTCGGGCGAGACATACTATGTCCGAATGAAAGCATCGAATTGATTGAAAATTTAAGGGTTGCTGACAGATTTGTAAATCCCAAGGTGAAAGCAGCCTTAGCAGATTCAGTTGTAGAAGCTGATGTTCTTATGTCTGACATATTCCTCCATGGAATCCAATTATCAAATCGGTTACCCAGATTCAATGAGACAGAAATGCCATTATTCTTTTTAACCAAATCAGGCAAACCATCTCCATTAACATCCATAATATCGAATTTTCCTTTACTTGAATTGCCATTAAGGCCAATGCCTGCGGCAATACTTGTTTGCTCTACATCAACATTATGATTCTTTTTCAGAATGTCAATGCCGCCCCCTAATTCACCACTTAACGAAACAGGTTCGTTTTTTGTTATTTGAATACTTTCTATACCACATTGTATCGGCTCTGTAAACGAATAACCCATATTGATTCTCACTGTGCCATTGTATTTTACCATATCAGGCAGTCCATCTCCATTGATATCAATAAATGCGGACTTCGAAAGATCCTGATTATACAGATTGAGATTGAGACCCATATCAAAGGTCAAATTTCCTGTTCTTGAAGACTCACTTGATAATTGGCTCTCATTTGCAGGTGGGTCTTGAACTCCACTTTTTGAACCGATTGAGAAAGAATGCAGTGCGGTCGCGCCAAGGCCTAATAGCACTGATTGGTTAGACCCTTCTTCATAGCCGACGCCATCACGCTGTTCATTATTAAACCCACCTAATGTGTTTGTATATTGTATTTTATTCTCAGTAATAATATCGGGATAATTATCACCATTCAAATCCAAGAATGCAGTTTTGTTTTTACTGCTTCCGTAAGCTACATTAGCTGTAATTGAAGGGCTAATAAAAGGGAATACCGTGCTAGCATTAGCCATGACATCATCACTTATACTTGTAGATATTAGTGTAATTCCTCGCGCTGTGCTTCCAGACCATTTTGTTCCTTGATGAATATCAACTTCCCCTAGATTAGCAAGAGGGTTCTTTAAATCAACATCCTTCTCACCCATACGTGAAGCGCCCATTGTTTGCCCAGTAATGAATATATCGTGATTTGGGCCATACCATCGGGACTGAGTGGTCAGATCAGGCATAGCGACAGAGAATGGCCATGTGCGCACATCCACCGTGTCGTTAGCATTGTTCGGCAAAGCAAGAAGATTTTCAAAAATCTTATGATTGTAGCGATCGTCTGCACCTGTATTATAGATGAATTGACCCCATCCGCGATACAGTGGTCCAAATCTGTCTTCATTGGAAATTGCAAATATACTTGCATTAACAAATCTTGAAATGCCCTCAATTGAAGAGTTAAAGGATAAACGGAATCTTGTTATACTATTAGCCAATCCGCTGTCAGCGGTATATAATTCAACCCATAAGCTATCACTATTTTCGGTTGTAATAGTAAACGGAGTGAAACCACTAATCGTATTGTTTATAACTGATATGGCCCCTTTATAGTACAGTTTATTCTTGGACTTAACAGCAAGTGTTAGATTACCGTTCCCGCCATTAGAGGAAAAACTGTTAAGCGTTACGGTTATAGAATCTTGGGGTCTCGCTTTAGCGATGGTTCCTCTATTAACAATATCTGCATAAACAGAACATTTCACTCCAACAGCGATACTATCTGAATCTGATTGAACAACAGGCAGCCACTTCACTTTCTCCCATGCCACATTTGTCGATGAATTCATTTCACAATCCACATATTCATCAGTGCTGATTATATTCAGAGGAATTATAAGATTCCCATTATGTGGCTGGTTCCATGAAAAGGTTGTATCACATACAAGCCTGCGATAATAGTTCGTGTTCACATTCCCGGATTCGTCGTATCGATCATTTGATGCATAAATACAAAGTGTAATATTATCAGATGTTTGAGGTTTCACAAACGATCCGGTCATTCTAAAATCAGATGTTCCCAAAACGGGTACTGGCCTACTAACAGAAACGACCTCTGATTCCATTGAATTAAAAGTATATGCTTTGTGTCCATTCGGAGTAATAAGATATGGTTTGTCCACATATTCAATCTCAGGATTCCAGATAACGCTATCACATGCGCCATTACTCAATAATAAGTTTCCAGACTGTAGTCTAAAATAAATCCTGTCACCTTTTGAAACCGAAATAGAATCCAGATTTGCAGGATGATTATTAAAATCATTCTCATCAATGGTACAGAACCATAAGACATCTTCATTTTTCTGAATTGACACATAAACACCATCGGTGTTCTCATCATCGTCATCTTCATCACCCGAAGGAGGCAACAAAGCGATAGAACTATTGATATTGACCAATCCGGAATGTGGGGCTATCCACACTCGAACCATATCTTCCATCGGAGAGTTCAATAAAGCCTCTTGTCTTTCTTCTTCAGTGACTTCCGTATCTGAAGAATCTATCACGCCAGCATTGAAAATCGGGCTTGGTGTCTCTGAACTATATAAAGAGAACGAGGGTGTCAACACTCCATTGACATACTTTGTCGTGTTAAAATGCACTTTATTATTAACGACAATATCAACAAGTCCATCTCCATTAACATCTGAGAAATAAGTGTCTGTTTTTGATTTACTAGTCAAAGCGTCAACGCCAGCTATAGTTGTGATTTTTCCTATGCTGGGATGAGCTTTAAAACCACCACTAATGCTCTGAGTTTTTGTTCTTTGAAAATTCTTGATACCATCGTCAATAACGACAACCCTTGAAGTGATACCTGACCTATATTTGAGCTTGCTATCTTCAATAAACACTTTGTCTAAAACACCATCGCCATCAATATCAATCAATGTTGAGACTCCAGATGTTTTACCATTTGTATAACTAAAAGACATACCGTAAGTATTGCTTTTAGAGTATAATTTCATGTCATTGAGACCAGCGCCAACATAGGCTTGAGAATAATAATCAACCGACTTGCTACCACCTAATCCAGATACTTCATCACTTAGTTTTATGCCAAAGGCACTAACTGGATTTAAAAAATTTGCATCAAGATTATCAGAGGGAAGGGATTTAGTCTGCGAGTTGCTTTCATACGGAACATATTCATTTTCAGACGTTACATCATCGTAGTAATCAAATGTCTGAGACGCAACTTCATGCATATTATTGTCCAAATGCGTAATCGCTATTAACTGATCAACATGGAAAGTTGTATCTATTTTATAATCAAGCCTATACAATCGCAGTCTTTCTTCCAGAAATTTCACCTCCACATAGCGTAACAGCCTATTTGATGAGGTAAGGAAACCATAGCGTGCGTTATTATGTTGCGTTGACTTTAATACATAATTCCCATTAGTCATATACGGATGAAAGACAATGGTTGAAGTTTCAAGATATGTGCTATCCTCTTTCATCTGATACACATGGATCTTACTCAGATATACTGGATGGGTCGTCAATCCTCCGAGGACCGTTTCGCTTGTTGTGGTCTTATTCTCGTATTCGTATACCATGTAGTCACCATGCGTTTCCTGGACCCGGGTGAGTTTCCATTCCGCTGCTACCAAGCGGCGATTGCCATGCACATCTGTAATAGTATCCTTCAAAACGGCATTGTCATTGCCGCCATAGGTGTAAACCACGCCATTGCGATCAGTTATTTCCCAATAGTAACTATCCAGCGAGTTGCCCTTGCGGACGATTTTGCTGAAATCCCCACCTTGGCGCAAGAAAAACTGACGATCGGCAACTCGGGAAAGAGTGGAGTCGCGATGTGCCACCGTCATGCAGGTGTCTTTCATCATTGCCAACATTTGGCCATTAAGCAGGTAAGTTTCAGACTCGTGTAATATATTATACCTTGGCACACCCCAACGGGTATCAACTGTGATAGCAGGAATGGAAATGTCCCAACCTTCACCGGCCCATCCACTGCCGCCGTCACTATTATATGACAATGCCAATTGTGGCTGCATGCCGTTGCGTGCAGGAGGCATTTCGAAAGGATAGGTGAGGTTGGCGGAACCGCGGTTATTCGCCGTCGGAGGCATAATGATGTTGATTTTTGACGTCGGATCAGCAGCTTTGATGTCATTCATCATTGTGGGCGTGAAAGCATCCGTTTCTGGTGATTCTGGAGCCACAATGACACCATTGATCATATCGGTGAAGTGGGTTGTCTTTGACACCACACACGCCGATTGCTTATCGACTTCAACGCGAGGTAAAGCCACCCAACATTTTCTGTCCGGGTCAAAGTAGTAGGTACGGATGTCGTCTTCGGTATATCCGCTGGGAATGCGGGTTCGGTCATATTTGAGTCGGACTGTCGCGCCTTCCCCGTCAAAATGTGTTCCATGAGGCAGGAAGCGATACCCCTCACCTTCAACCGAGACATTGAACATACCGAAGTCAAGTTCCGGCACTGCCGTCGAATCCAATGCCGCAATGCTGATGTCCATATCATGGAGCAGCACCTTGTCACCGAATGCGATGGACGTGTTCGTGATGGACAAACTGTCGGCCACGCCTTTCACCAGGCCTTTTGCCAGTGAAGGATGTTGACCAACACCAGCCATCGCGGTCGCACAGCTCAGCATCACCGCCACGAAAGCGGTCAATTTCATTAAATGAGTTTTCATATCGTATGTCATTTTTGTATTATTAGTTCAAAGGGTTATTTACACAGTATCTTCTCGGAATACTCCTCATGGTCAGTCAGGACTTTGACGATGTACACGCCAAATGCGGGAACCGAGAAAGAAGCCGTTTTAACAGAACTGCCTGACATAGTTCCCTCGGCAATCATGCGGCCCATCGTGTCGAATACCAACAGTTGGGCGATACCAGAGTCTGATGTCGTGAGTTCTGCCGTAAAGTTTTGACTACCTTGAGCAGAGACTTTCAAGGCTCCATTATTTGAAATCAGTTCGTCAATACCAGAGTTGTCAACGTATTGTCTCTGAGGTGTTTGTTGAGGAGCGTAAGCAATGGGATCAACTACCTCATTAGGCAGATTATCATCACATTCAGATCCAATAAATACGGTTTTATGTATTGTGTATGGAATTACATGCTCTACTAAAACGCTCTCGTCTGTAACTGTTCCGTCTGGAATGGATTGATAGTTACCAATAGTTACATTTGCAAGCGTAGCTCCACCTCTGTCAAACTCTGCTTTAAACTTTCCGATTTCAACAGCAGTAGTCAAAACAGAATCAATGGTAACATCATTATATGCCAGTGATACTTGTCTCATGTTGACCGAAACCATCAATGAATCACCAGGTTTAATGTTATTACTGATTAGCTGTCGAGAATTACCGATTAGATAATAACATTTGTTGCCTTTGATTTCAAAGCCTATTGCTATATTATTATTCAAATTGCCAGTAGGTACCAACCCCGCCTTATAATCCGAAAGAGTATCGGTTATGAACCATTTTCCCGTCCGGGGTGCGGAGCCAGATAATGATGCAAGGTAAGACCTTTGGGCTCTGGGGGATTCACTTGCATAGATATTGTCACCTCCCAATTGCTTTAATGTAAGCCCGTATTCTCCTGGTCTAAGATATCGAACAGTATAATGGTCCGTGCCAAATGTAATGCCAGACAAGTAATCCGGTACAATCTGATTATTCTGTGACAAACTATCCATATATGCCTGAAGGTTGTGAGCATGAAGTACAGGAATCATTGTGCACTTGTATAATGGTGAGCCACAACTAATATCTATCTTTAGCTTTCCATTATTATCCGAGCCATGAATTCCACAGGTCGCTTTTATTGGTGTGAATTCAGCTAATAGACCGTCATAGGCACCAAACGTGAAATAGCTCGTGCTATCTTTCTTGAAATAGACATTATGGAACATCAACTTCTGACGGTAAATGTCAAAATCCGTGCAAGCGATTCTTTGGTCAACGTCATCGGGGTCACTGAAGTCGGTTGATTCGTTCACAAGCAGGATTGATCGGTTTTTGCGATAGGGCTTGAGACCATTTGCAATATTATAGCTCAGTTCAAGCTGGTTGCCAGTATTGTTGAACCCATTAACTCTGAATGAATTCAAGTCAAAGGGTGCTCCTGGATCCACTTTCACAAAACCAGAATAATCATTTAACAAAATTAGGCCACCACCGCCAGGTATGATACGCTCTGGATCATCTGTATCATCATTAACTGCATTGGTTCCAGTTCCCCCATCATTTGGGTTGAACGGAGAACCTGGATCAATGACTATAAGTGTATCCATTCCAAAAGGACGTGGAACAAAGCTATTAGGCAGAGCGATCATATTATCAAAACCTCCTTCTCCATCTATTTGCAGATAAAGATTCTGACCTTTTTTATATATGTCAATCCTGTGGCCTTTTGCATTATTATAGACAGTCGTTGAAGACAGAGCGTTGGCTATGATCTTTCTGACTGAACCATCCGATTCAAAACGATAACCATAGCTATTTCTATTCAAGTTAGCAGTTCTCCTAACGGTGATTTCAAATGCTGGAAAGCTTTTGGGACAAACAAATGAGTAGTGCAAATCATTAGTAGTTCTTGGACTAAATGCCACAGAAGATACCGTAGCGGAAGAATCGGCACGATGAATCGCATACAAACCGTCTCTATATGTGGTCACATCAATATTTGTTGATGCCACTGTGGTTGCAGATGTAGCTCCTGAAGGCATATTGCTATTCAGTTTCCACTTTCTGTCCATAACATGCCATAGTGATTCACTCTGTGTTTCCAATGAAAGCGCATCGCCATCATCACCCCAAATCATATACGTGTTATTGGGCAAACTATAACCATATTCATGCCCAAGTGTTAACAATCGATGAGGTGTGGGTTTATTGAACGTACTACGCTTATAAAAAGCATCATTAGAAGAAAACACAGTGTTTCTTGGAAGCTCTTCATAAGACGTCGTGGACAACATTTGTGACAGGGAACTGCCAGAATATTTAGCGATGGCTGTCACACGATGATGGAATGCCGAGTCATTGCTATTCCAGATCAGATGATTGTCGGGCGATATATAAGAGCCCCAAAGCGTTATGCCATACTTCATAGCGAGGTATGTTTCTACCTTTCGACGTTCCAGCTGGCTAAGCATGCGGCCATAAACAATCATTTCAGGACTATAGCCCGTGAACTGTCTTCCTATTGCATTTAACAGCAAAGACGATGAGTCAGGTTCACCCCAAACTGAATGATTCGGGACATTTGACCTTTCATACGTGATTGTCCTGAGTGCCGTCTCATTAAATGACGCATAATTGTCTTCAATATATTTATGAGACAAATTGCCGCGGCTTAAATCATATACGCTATCCGTAAACATGGAGATATTCTCGCCTAACCTGCCAAATACACGATAAAACTCAATCGGATTCTCATTTCCTTGACGTATACGCACGGAATCAGGCGCAAACACACCAATTAGGGTGGTTTGAGCCAAATTGGTGTGTTGCAGCAGGGACTTTCCACTGATTGAATCAAAGTGCAATGCAGGATGGAAGTTGAATGATTGCATTTCAGATTGAGGTCTCACGATCAGATAATCGTTCTCAATTGACATAAACCGAGTGCTATCACCAGAATAGTCACGCCACACGTAACTTGAATCGGTGTTATTCGTTGTGGCGGTAGCAATATGCCACAACTCGGCACCAGTGACCCCGCCAGGGCCTTGTGCCAAAACATACAACGTGCTCAGTAAGCACGCCAATAGAAAAGAAAGCCTACCCATAATATTAAGATTTTAGTCAGTTAACTCATTTTCGAAGGCGCTATAATTCAAGTATTCCGTAGAAGGAATGGTTCGCCGACGAGATCCTTATGACATAAGTGTTCTGCGGCTGCAGGTTCACATAATACGAAGTGGGGATCCCGCTCGTGTTGAGCGGACCGGAGTACCAGGTGGTGCCACCGGCATCCTCGACCTCAAGCAGGTAGGACTCCTCGGATTCAAACTCGACCGTCAACGTGTTGGAGTCTGATGAATACGTAACTACCGGAAGGACAATCGCGTTCCGGTTGTGCCCCTGACCGTTGTCACTTACAACAACTACCGTAGTGGTGCTATCATCTGCCAAGACTACAGTCGGCAGCAACAAAACAATTAATGCAAAAAAGATCTTTTTCATACCATATTTTACTAATTTTTGTAGTGATGTTTCATTTGCAAAATTAACCACAAAAAATGTTAATTCTGGATTTTTTCCACCCAAATTGAGTTAACCGATTTTTCTTAATGCGCTCTGAAACAGCATGTTAAAAAACAAAAAGTTAACCACCAGTCAACCAACCCGCGAAATGTTAAATTTACCCCCCCATTTTAACAATAATTAACTACAATCAATGCACTGTGTCGATTTCCGTTAACATCAAAGTGGGTTCCTGAATATGTTTTGATGTTGCGATTTAATCAATTTTTCAAATTTTTTATGTATTTTTGTGCCGACATAACACATTGATCATTACACCTATAACTGAATATAGTATGACAACACGCCATCACTTGTTTGTGCGCTCCGTTGGACTCGCGGCTCTGATTGCATTGGTTGTTCTTTTCTCGGAGTGCTCACAAAAGAGTCCGAGCATGACCGCATTAATGCAAATAGACTCATTGTTGCTGAAGAAAGATTACACTGGGGCTTTGAAAGAGATCAACACCATTGACCCCGCTTCATTGGACGAAGAAGGACGCGCATTTTACGCATTGCTGCTTACTGAAGCCAAATACAAAAATTATGACCCGATAACGAGTGATTCGTTAATCAGTCAGGCTGTCCGTTATTACCGGGACTCCAATGACAGGGAAAAAGCAACCCGTTCGCTTTTATATCAAGGTTGTGTATATGAGGTTTTGGGCGAACCCGAAAAGGCGGTCGATTCCTATAACAAGGCTGACGAATCGGCTGACAAGCACGACATTGCCAACAAAGCCTATGCTAAACTGAGGTTAGGGGTTATTTATCAGGGTTACGCGGTAGGGGCAAAAAAGATTGCCCTTGAGAAGTATTTTGAGGCACTGCAGTTATACAGATTGCTGCCAGACAGGCACTACGAGTTGCTCTGCCTGACGAATATTGGTGCCATTTATCGTGACTTCAAAGAGGAAGAGAAGCAAGACAGTGCACTGTATTATATCGATTCCGCAATTGATTTGGCCCAAAAACAGAATGAGGTGTTCTTTATCTTCTCAAATCTATACCATAAAGCGGAATTCTATGAGCTGTTCAAACAGGACTATCTGAATGCAAAGAATTTTGCCGTGCAGGCTATCAGGATCGGCGGCAGGGAGATTGACCATCCACGGGCTCACTATTGCGCGGCAAAATCATACATCAAACTGGGACAAATCGATTCCGCGTTGTATTATCTGAACCGTTCACCTGAATCAGCGAGTGCGAATGACAGCATCATGTACTATAATCTGTTGGCGGACATCTCCCGATTCAGGAACGATAATGAGTCATGGCTGAATTATCACGACAAGGCTCACGCCATGGCCGATTCTATTCTCATAGGAAGCCTGAATGCCAAGCTGTTAACCATAGAAAAGAAATACGACCTGCAAAAGGAAGAACTGAAAAACGTCACCTTGCGGTCCGAATTGAAAGGTGCATGGTTAACCGTTGCCCTCGCTCTTCTTGCGGCCCTTGCCCTGATCCATTTCCTTTGGCGTTATCGCAACAGGCTCAGGACCAAAGAAAACGAGTACGAGCTATTGAAATCAGATCTGGACACCTCCTTGACCAGCCTTGAACAGATGCGGCTCACAATCAACAACTATGAAGAGGAACTCAGGGAAACCGGGGAGGGTTATAGGACTGAACTGGCCCGACAAGAGGCCCTGGTCTCGGATATGGCCGGCGAGATAGCCACCGTGAAAAGCTCGCTGCAAGAAAAGGAACACGAACGGGTTCAGCTAAAGGACAGGATTGCGGCACTTGAAGCAAAGAAGGCCCAGTCAGACGAGATCAAGGCCATCCTCGATGGCCAGATCAAGGTCGTGCATGAGCTCATCCAGTCATCCCATGAACTGGATGAAGAAAGGTTCGCCAAAAAGTTCGCGTCCCTGATGTCCGTTCCGGAAAGCCCGCGGGCAGCCACCTACTGGTCCAACCTGCAGGTGCTGACGAACGACCTGTACGGCAACATCCTGGAAGACGCCATCAGGCAGGGGAAAGGCAGACTCCGCGAAAGCGACGGCAA
>JAEEGG010020394.1_pt1 | contig 13257 bp, 7 predicted proteins | sample 9134161 | NCBI WGS metagenome assembly JAEEGG01 (sample SAMN16246543, study PRJNA631951) | gut metagenome | biome: gut microbiome; feature: rumen; material: CR-attached | host: Bos | place: Iran: Karaj | collected 2018-10 | reverse complement strand
ATTCATCCCCAAGATCTTTGACGCTTTTTCTCAGGAGGACAGCAGCAACAAGAACAGGTACGGCAGTACTGGCCTGGGAATGGCCATCACGAAGAGAATCGTGGAGATGATGAATGGTACCATCAGCGTGCAGTCTGAGAAGGGTGTGGGAACAGAATTTACGGTCGTGGTAACGCTTCAGAACAGCAACCATCAGGACAAGGCGCAGGAGAATTCCATCGAACTGGGCAGGCTCCGCGTGCTCATCGTGGATGATGAAGAATATGCTGCTGAACATGCGCGGACGATCCTAAACGATGCCGGAATTCGGGCAGACATCTGCATGAGTGGCCAGGAAGCCCTGCATATGCTGGAAATCCAGCATACCAAGCAGGACCCCTATTATCTTGTGCTCATGGACTGGAAAATGCCGGAGATGGATGGCTTGGAAACGGCAAAGCGAATTAGGGAAAACTACGGCAAGGAAATGGTTGTCATCATGCTTACGGCGTACAACTGGTATGACGTCTTGGAAAAAGCATTGGATGCCGGGGTTGACAGTTTCCTGACCAAACCGCTGTTCGCATCCAAGGTAATATCGGAATTTGAGCGAGTTGCCAGGCACAACAACCTGAATCTGTTCAAGGAAAAGCAGCGTGCGGATTTGAACGGTCGCCGTATCCTGTTAGCAGAGGATATCGAAATGAACGCCGAGATCATGATGGACATCCTGGAAATGGAGGGCATGGAGACGGATCATGCCCAAAACGGAAGGATTGTCGTAGAAATGTTCCAAAATAGTGAACCGGGTACCTATTCCGCCATACTGATGGATATTCGGATGCCGGAGATGGATGGGCTGGAAGCAACCCAGGCCATTCGGGCACTCGACAGACCGGATGCAAAAACGATTCCCATTATCGCATTGACTGCGAATGCCTTTGACGAGGACGTGCAGAGATCGCTGCAGGTCGGCATGAACGCGCATCTTGCAAAGCCCGTAGAACCGGATCATTTGTTTAAAACGCTTGGAGAACTGATTTGGGAAACCTCCGGATCGAAAGAGGCGTAGTGACCCTTGCGTACGGGACGTCACGCAGCACCTTCAGATTAGGAGATAAGAAGCCAGTAGAGAATTTCACAAAGATATGGTATAATCATGCCAAAGGGCACGCAAATTGTCTGATTGGTGCGATTTACTTTACTTAGGACGGGCTGACTTTTTGACGGGAGGTCAGAACATGAAAAAGTCTTTCATTATCATTGTCAACGTGGGTATTATGGCTGCCATATTGATCTTCGTCGTTTTCTACTCTGGATATGAAAATAGAGAGTCTTACCGCAGACAGGTTGAACATTTTGAAAACACGACGGTTACCATGGAGCACGTGACGGAGAATTATCTGGAAGGTGAGCAGTGGATTTGCGACGTATGGTCTCAGTATATCAATAGTAAACATATGACAATGGAAGAGGCGACGGCATATATTCGCGCCTCCCACGTGCTTGAGAATACCTCGGCACATTTGATTTCACTGGACACGACCACGGGTCTCTCGACGCGTCCGAGACTCGGAACAACCGATGATTATGCGGTTTCCTATACGCGGCTGGAGCTTTTGAATGACGTGGAATGGATTAAAGAGATTGGTAAGTCGATCAACATATCCCGCGCTTATACCAATCCGATGAACGGGGAGCAGTCATTGGCTTTTTGCAATAATATAACGCTGTATGATCCTGAAAGAGGTATGCCTTATGCTGCAGTGCTTCTTCGGGTCATTCCCATCTCGGCGTTGGAACAGAAATGGATTTTTCCGCAGACGGAGCTGGTAAATGCTGAGCTGTCCATGATCGATGCAAATGGTGATTACATCCTGAAAGGACGTAACTTTAAGAATTCCAGTTTCTTTGAGTTTTACAAATCCTATAATTCAACGGATCCGGAATCATCGAAAGTATTATTTGACAGGATCACTTCGGAGACAGGCTCCATTTTGATGATCAATTCGCACGGACAGGAATGTGTTTTGGCATTTACCCCCGTATCGGCAACCGTCGGCTGGTCGCTACTAGGACTTGTGCCGGCACAGGACCTCAACTTAGATACCGAGAACTGGCTGTTAATCGGGGTGGTTTCGGCAGGTCTGTTGATCTTGTTTTTCTGTGACTTTTTCTATATCCTATATTTTAACAAACGCCTTCAGATCACGGCCAGGGAAGCCGAGTCCGCAAATCGGGCTAAGACGGATTTCCTTTCTGCCATGTCTCACGACATTCGTACTCCCATGAATGCGATTATTGGCCTTACGACGCTAGCCGAGAAAAATCTTGGGGATGAAGAGTCAACGAGGGAGAGCCTTCGAAAAATCGGCCTTGCGAGTAATCATTTGCTGACGCTGATCAATGACATTTTGGATATTTCGAAGGTGGAAAGCGGAAAGCTGAAATTGAGTCCCCTGACGTTCTCCATTGTAGAAACGGTCGAAAATCTTGTGACGATTTCACAGCCGATGATCAAGGAAAAGAATATTGAATTTAGCTTTAACGTCAGTCAGATGGAAAAGGAATATCTGTTTGCGGATCAGCTCAGGCTGAATCAGATTTACATCAATATTCTCTCCAATGCCATCAAGTATACGCCGCCGGGAGGACGCGTGGCAGTAACGCTGCTTGAGGAAAAAAGCACGCTTCCTGAGTGCATACGGCTGACCTTTGTCGTGGCAGATACAGGCATCGGCATGAGCAAGGAATTTATGGAAAACATGTACCAGCCATTTTCGCGACAGGTTGACAGCCGGGTCAACAGTATTCAGGGAACCGGCCTTGGACTGGCCATTACAAAGCAGATGGTAGAATTGCTTGGCGGAACGATTTCGTGTCAAAGTGAACAGGGCAAGGGGACAACCTTTACGGTCGTACTGGATATCCGGGAGGCTGAAAGGCAGCGGGAAGACATGCAGCTTGATCCCATCGACGTTCTGATTATTGATGATGATGAGACCGGCCTTAAGACGGTGGCTCAAACGATAGAATCTCTCGGAGCGTCTGCCGAGCAGGCACGAAAAGGATCGGAAGCACTCGAGATGATCAGACAAAGGCATCTATCCGACCAGGATTATCACTTGATCATTGTTGACTGGAAAATGCCGGAAATGGATGGACTTGAGCTTACTAGTCTAATCCGGTCGGAGATAGGAAAGAACATTCCAATTTTATTGATCTCTGCATATGATTGGTCGGAGGTCGAGGATAAGGCAAAAGCAGCCGGAGCAAATGGCTTTATCTGTAAACCGATTTTCCGTTCAACGCTCTATGATAAAATCAACGAGCTGATCGGGAAGGAGTCCAGGTCTCTTGAACCGGAGGATGATTATTCCGACTTACAGGGTCTCCATATTCTTGTGGCTGAAGATAATGACATCAACTGGGAAATCATCTCAGCCATGCTTGCCATGTTTGGAATCACTACCGACCGGGCGGAAAACGGACGGATCTGTGTGGACATGATGCGGAATGCTTCGGAGGGAAGCTATGAACTGATCTTCATGGACATCCAGATGCCGGAAATGAATGGTCTTGACGCCACGAGAACGATCCGGAAGCTGGAGAACCCTTGGGCGGCCTCCATTCCCATTGTCGCGATGACGGCGGATGCATTTTCCGAAAATGTCACGGAATGCCTGAATGCAGGAATGAATGGCCATATTGCAAAGCCTGTCGATATCAAATTAGTGATCAGGGAAATCCGAAGAATTAAGGAGGAAAGAAGACAATGATGAAAAAGATGGCTTGTAAAGCGTTGGCGGCGCTTATGATACTTGGTCTTACGGCATGCGGCACTACGAAGGAGGATACGACTGTTGAGGAAGGCTTTAAGCCGTCTTTGGAAGCTTCTGTCAGCTGCCAAATCAAAATTGCGGGCGGATACGATAACTTTGAAGCACTGGAGGCTGAGTTTGATCGTTTCAACGGTTTTTACCCTAACGTCGAGTTGGTTTATACCAAGGTTGATGATTATAACAATATGATCGGCATGGTCTTGAACGGAAACGATTCACCAGACATCTACGTCAATTATTCCTGGATGTATGGGCGTGATCAGTATAAGGCATCCATCGATCATGCCGAGAATCTGGCTGATCCGGCGCTTGGCCTTAATCTTGGCTGTATTCGCAACAATATCATTCTGAATACGGGCGATGGAACGCTTCCCATGATCCCGGTATTTTCTAACACCTATGGCATGCTGGTAAACAACAATCTTTTCAAAAAAGAAGGGTTAAGCGTTCCAACGACCTATCAGGAGTTAGTGAAGACCTGTGATGCATTTCGGAGCAAGGGTTATGATAGCCCGATGATGGGTTTTACAAAAAAGGAGACGACCTCGCTATACACATTGACAATGTATCCGTTCTTTTGTAAAGCCGTGGACGGTGACGCGGAAGCAGTCAAAAAACTCAATGCACTTGATTCTTCGGCGGGTGAGTATCTGCGCTCCTCCCTTGAGAAGATCACTCAGTTCTTAAGTGATGGCTGTGTGAACATAGAAGCCTGCGGACAGATCGAAAACAACTATGATGCCGTGATCCTTCGCTTTTTCGAGGGTGACGTGCCCATGATGACCTGCTCCGGAGATACTGTTTCAGGAACAAAGAAGCGGGAGAGCCGCTCTGAGGCATTTATCGCGAACCCGTTTACTTACACCTTTGTACCTGTACCTATGTCGGATGACGGTGCCACCTTCCTTGACATGCCAAATCTTCAGTTTTCCGTCAATAAAGATAGCTCCAACCTGGACATGGCCAATGAATTTATGCGTTTTCTGATAACGACGCAGGAACTGAATGAGATGGCACAAAACAAGGGACTTATGGCACCGACCAAGGATCTGTCTTTTAACAGCATGTATGCTGCATTCGGCGCAGTACCCGAATCCCGGATCCTGTCACCGGAGGAGATGGGACTTACGGATGATGCCGTCATTCAGTTAAGACAGGCGGTATATCGCGTCGCAACTGGGGAATTGTCCATAGATGAGGCGATTGCCGGCTATGGCAAGTTTACGCAGTGACGGAGCCGTTGGAATAGACCTATTGACGTGATGGGTGAATAATGATACTATTTTATCGATAAATCGGCCATCTGCCTGGGGCATATCGATTGCCCCGGGCTATTTTTTGACAGGAAAAGAGGAAGTCATGAACGAGATTATTAAGGGTGAGGAAATCGACCAAATTGTACAAAGGATTTTGGAGAGCTTTGACGGCGAAAAGAACATAGATGAGATTAATATTTTCAACAAGCCTGATAAGATGGAGGTCCATGATCTGATTCAGGATTTGTTTGGAATCATCTATCCTGGTTATTTTCGTGATCGCTCCTATAAGACCTATAATCCAAAGAACAGCCTTGCCGTATCCATTGAGGATATTTTCTATCATCTCGAAAGGCAGGTATATCTGGCATTGGATTATGGCCCAAAGAGAGGTGCTTATACGGAGGAGGAACGGAAGAAGGAGAGCTATCGCATCTGCAAGGCTTTCTTTGACCGAATTCCAATGATTCGTGAATATATCGAGACAGACCTGCTTGCAACCTTGGATGGAGATCCGGCAGCAGGATGCTTTGAAGAGATTATTTTAGCATACCCTGGCTTGATGGCGATTACGGTTTACAGATTGGCGCATGAGCTTTACGTGGAACAGGTTCCCGTACTTCCGAGACTTATGACGGAGTGGGCGCACTCTAAGACGGGAATCGACATTCATCCGGGTGCAACCATAGGAAAGTATTTCTTTATTGACCACGGAACGGGCATTGTTGTCGGCGAGACGTCCATCATTGGAAAGAACGTCAAGATTTATCAGGGCGTGACCATTGGCGCTTTGTCCACGAGAGGTGGGCAAAAGCTTTCGGGCAAGAAGAGACATCCGACCATTTGTGATAATGTTACGATCTATGCGGGAGCATCCATTCTCGGCGGAGATACGGTCATCGGTGAGAATGCGGTGATTGGCGGTAATACGTTCATTACCCGTTCAGTGGAACCAAATACAAGAGTTAGCATGAAGAACCTTGAGATGGAGTATCAATCCGGCAGCAGTAAGCGAAAGAGTGAAGAGTTTTTGCAAGGGGACGCATGGTATTATATCATCTAAATCAGGATGGGAAGAAAAATGCACAAAGAGTTTTTAATGGGAAATGAGGCAATTGCGCTGGGCGCCTTGGCGGCTGGCGTGAATCTGGTGGCAGGATATCCCGGGACACCCTCAACAGAGGTGCTGGAGACCATTGCAAAGCGCAATCCCGGAAATGTCTACGTGGAGTGGTCCATCAATGAAAAGGCTGGCATGGAGGTGGCGGCTGGCGCGGCATATGCAGGCGCAAGAACGCTTGTCACCATGAAGCAGGTGGGGCTGAACGTCGCATCGGACCCTTTAATGAGTTTGGAATACATTGGAGTTAAGGGCGGCATGGTCGTTTTGGTTGCAGATGATCCCGGCCCCATTTCCTCTCAGACAGAGCAGGACACCAGAACCTTCGGCATGTTTTCAAAGGTGCCCGTATTTGACCCCTGCTCAGTCAGGGATGCCTATGAGATGATTCAGGAGGCCTTTGAGGTCTCGGAAACCTATGGAACGCCCGTGATTTTCCGCGCAACGACGAGAGTGGATCACGGCTATGAGGCACTGGAGGTCAAGGACGAGGGCGAATATAAGAACAATCGGCCGGAGGGCTTCGTGAAGGATTCCTCGAGATGGGTCATCTTTCCGAGGCTGTCCGTGAAAAATCATGCCTTGATCGAGCAGAGAAATGAAAGACTTTCCGAGGTGTTCTCTAAATATCCCAGAAATGTCATTCTGTGGGAGAAGAGTCGAAAGGAACGTTGCGCTGGGGAGGAGCTGTCGGTATGCCATGAAGAGCAAGACCGACAGGGCTGCAGACGGGGGATTGCCACGCAGGGCGCAAATTATGGTTACGTGCTGGATTCGAAGCTGGATAGAGACGTTCGGATTTTGCGCGTGGCAACGCCATTTCCTTTTCCGGAGAAGCTTGCACTGAAATTCTTGGAAGGATTAGACGAGGTCCTTTGCGTGGAAGAGCTGGATCCCGTGATCGAGCGTGCTTTGACTTATGTTTGCGGAAAATATGAATTGTCCGTGAAGATTCGCGGAAAGAAGACAGGGGATCTGCCGCTCTCAGGAGAAAACACTCTGGAGATCGTGGAAAATGCAATGAAGAGGTTTTTGGGAGCAGAGAGCAAAGAATGCAGCGGAGAGAAAGCTGCGGCGGATCCTGCTTCTGCGAAAGAACCTGCAGAAAAGAATTTGCTTCCTGAGCCGCCTGCCCTTCCTGTTAGACCTCCGGTCCTCTGCGCAGGCTGTCCTCACAGGGCTTCCTTCTATGCGGTGAAGATGGCAATGAAGGGACAGAAGACCATATATTGCGGCGACATCGGATGCTATACGCTAGGCAATGCGCAGCCGCTCGATATGTGTGATACTTGCCTTTGCATGGGAGCGGGCATCGGCATCGCACAGGGCGTGTTCCACACGGAGCCTGACACAAAGTGCTTTGCCTTTGTGGGAGATTCGACCTTCTTTGCATCAGGAATTACGGAAACCATCAATGCATTTTATAATCAGGCGGATCTAACGCTTGTCATTTTGGATAATTCGACGACGGCCATGACGGGCCATCAGCCTCATCCCGGAACGGGACGCACGGTCATGGGTCAGGCTGTCGAAAAGGTCAGCATGGAAAAGGTACTCCGTGCAATCGGACTAGAGACGGTGGAGACTGTTGATCCCTTGGATTTTCAATTGAGCGTGGAGACCGTAAGACGCGTCGCGGCAAAGCCCGGCGTAAAGGCCATCATTTTCAGGTCTCCCTGCATCGCCTTGACAAAGCCTGTAGGCCGTTCCAGGGTTGCTTCGGAGAAATGCATCGGCTGCGGAAAGTGTATTCGTGAGCTGGGTTGCCCTGCACTCGTGCTGGGAGAAGATGGCAAGAAGGCAAAGATTGACACGTCGCTTTGCACGGGCTGTACCCTTTGTGAGCAGATTTGTCCCGTCGGTGCCATTTCTGGCGGCATGAAGAATGATACGGCAAAAGATGACATGATAAAGCAGTCTGAGATTAGGAATGATACGGCAAAGGAGGGCGCGGCAAATGAGTAAGAATATCATTCTTTGCGGCGTCGGCGGTCAGGGAACCATTCTGGCGTCCAGACTGATCGCTTCCGCAGCCATGAAAAAGAATTTGCCCATCAAGACAGCTGAGACCATTGGCATGGCGCAGCGTGGCGGAAGCGTGTTCAGTCACCTTCGCATCGGTGAGGATGCCAACACTCCACTCATTGCGAAGGGCACGGCAGATCTCATTATTGGTTTTGAACCTGGCGAAACCGTTCGCCAGCTCCCCTTCCTCAAAAAGGGCGGAGCCGTCGTGGTAAGCAGCCGTCCCGTCATGCCGGTCAGCGCCATGATAGGGAAAACCAGCTATGACGCTAACGCAATGCTGACCTATCTGAAAGAAAACGTCGAGCATCTTACCATCGTCGATGCTGACCAGGCGGCTTCCGATCTCGGTTCCGCCAAAACACTCAACGTTGTCCTGCTTGGTGCAGCCCTCCGCAGCGGCGAACTGGGCCTTGGGGAGAGTGAGATCATCGAATCCATGAAAGAACGAATTCCAGAGAAACTATGGCAACTGAATTTTCAATCCCTTAATTGGAGTAGTTGACCCATTGTTTTTATATTTTTCAAAATGTAAGTGCCGGAGTGGGATGATCCCATTGGAACAATTAGCCGGCAGCACTTAGTGAACCTAGACTCTCAAAAGACGCGAACGAGACTTGAAGTCGAGAGAGTGTCTTTGCCTGAGAGTCGACGGTGAACTTAGTGCAGTCCGAGCCGTTCCATGGGATCACCCACTCCGGCACATAACTAGGACAAAAAAATAAAGGAGAAAAGCCATGCAGATCAATGAAACACAGCTGAAGCAGGTAAACACGCAGATCGGGAGACTGATCGCGGCAGACAATTTCTACGGCAAGCGTCTCAAGGCAGCCGGCGTGGACAAGGTTGAGACCGTGGAGGATTTCTTGAACCTTCCGTTTTCCGAGAAGGAAGATCTTCGCGAAGCATATCCCCTTGGACTTATGACCTGTAAGGAGGAGGACGTTGTCAGAATCCATTCCTCTTCCGGAACGACGGGAAAGCCCGTCATCATCCCTTATACCGCGAAGGACGTGGATGATTGGGGCGAGATGTTTAAGAGATGCTATGAGTTCGCGGGCATCACAAACAAGGACCGCATTCAGATCACTCCGGGATATGGCCTATGGACGGCAGGAATCGGCTTCCAGAACGGCTGTGAAAAGCTCGGTGCCATGGCAGTGCCCATGGGCCCCGGGAATACCCAGAAGCAGCTTCAGATGATGATGGACCTAAAGAGTACCGTCATCTGTGCGACTTCCTCTTATGCACTTCTTCTTGCGGAGGAGATTGAGAAGCAGGGCATCAAGGATAAGATCTGTCTGAAAAAGGGCGTCATCGGTTCCGAACGCTGGGGCGACAAGATGCGTCAGCGCATCCATGACGAGCTTGGCATAGAGCTCTATGACATTTATGGCCTGACTGAGATTTATGGCCCTGGCATTGGCATTAACTGTAAGTATGACACGGGCATGCACTACTGGGATGATTATATCTATCTTGAGATCATTGATCCCGCGACGGGAAAGAACGTACCTGATGGCGAGTGGGGTGAAATTGTGATCACGACGTTGGTGAAGGAGGGTGCGCCGCTCATTCGTTTCAGAACGCATGACCTTTCCAGAATCATTCCCGGAGATTGCCCTTGCGGAAGCAAGTATCCGAGAATTGACGTGATCTCCGGCAGAAGCGATGACATGATGAAGATTAAGGGCGTGAACGTTTTCCCGAAGCAGATCGAGGAGATTCTCGCAGCCTTCCCTGAGCTTTCCAGTGAATATCAGATCCGAATTTCTCATCTGGATGGCAAGGACAGCATGCGTATTTACATTGAGGCCAGCGGCAGCAATGACTTTAAGGAGCTGCAAAAGAAGGTGGCCGACGCCGTAAAGAGCAGGATTGGATTTACGCCCATCGTTTATGTCGTTGAGCTTGGCTTTTTGCCTAGAAGTGAGAAGAAGACGAAGCGCGTGATTGATGAGAGATTTGATTGATCAGTTGACATAAGCAAAGTGACTGATTGCAAAGTGGCAGCGAGTTGATTAGGGCTTGTAAGAAAAGGAGAAGAAGCTATGCCGCCAAGAGGAGGTGGGCCAAGAGGCCCGATGGGTGGAGGCTTTCTGACGGAGGAAGAGAAAGCAAACCGCCCCAAGGTCACGTGGCCGTTATTAAAGCGCGTATTTCGTTATCTGCTTCCCTATTGGAAGCAAATGTTCCTGGTGCTCTGTGCCATTGTGCTTTCTTCCGTGTTGGGACTTTTGCCCTCCGTTTTGACTGGACGGATCATTGATGAAGGCTTGATCGGACGGAATCTGGACATGCTGATCAAGCTGATTATCCTAAGCCTGGGAGTGACGCTTGGATCGAACCTGATCGGTGTCGGAGAGAATTACTTAAACAACTGGATCGCACAGCATATCACCTATGACATGCGAAACCAGATGTATCGTCATCTGCAAAAGATGAGCCAAAAGTTTTTTACCTCGAATAACCAGGGCGACGTCATTACGCGAATGACCAGTGACATCAGCGGCGTGGAGAGAGTTATTACGAGCACGTTCACCTCCATTCTTTCCAACAGTATTACGCTGGCTGCAGCCGTAGTCATTATGTTTCGGCAGAACTGGATTCTGGCATTGGTTGGTGCGGCGATCGTTCCTCTTTTTGTCATTCCGACGAGACTGGCAGGAAAAAAGCGATGGGAGCTGACGAAGGAATCTCAGGAATGTAATGACGAGATCAATGGCATTTTGAATGAGACGCTGTCCGTTTCAGGTCAGCTTCTCGTAAAGCTCTTTTGTAAGGAAGAGCAGGAATACGAGAAATACAAGAACGTCAATCACAGGATGATTCGGCTGAACATTCGTGAGAGCATGGCGGGGCGATGGTTTTGGGTTGTCATTTCGACGTTCTCCAGCGTGGGTCCCATGCTGTTATATCTTGTCGGCGGCATTTTGATGATTCAATACGATTCCGGTTTGACCGTCGGTGACGTGACTGTCTTGGTGACGCTGCTGGGAAGAATGTATGGTCCCGTCAACATGCTCTTAAACATGCAGGTGGAATGGATTCGTTCCATGGCGCTGTTCACGAGAATTTTTGAATACTATGACATGCCCGTTGAGATTCAGAACAGCCCTGATGCCATTCATCCGGCAAAGGCGGATGGCAACGTAGAATTTTGCAACGTGAATTTCTCCTACAGTGAGGAACGGCAGATTCTGAAAAACGTGAATTTCAAGCTAAACAGTGGCCACAGCATCGCAATCGTGGGGCCATCGGGAAGCGGAAAGAGTACCATTATCAACCTGATCCCCAGATTATATGACGTAAGCTCTGGTGAGGTCAAATTCGATGGCACGGACGTAAGAAAGCTAGACCTCACGTTCCTTCGGGACAACATTGGCATTGTCAGTCAGGAGACCTATCTCTTTAACGGAACCATTCGTGAGAACCTCCTGTATGCAAAGCCAGATGCAACGGAAAGCGAGCTCATCGAAGCCTGCAAGAAGGCGAACATTTATGACTTCATTGAGAAGCAGGAGCTTGGGCTGGATGCGGTTGTTGGGAATCGTGGCTTAAAGCTCTCCGGCGGTGAAAAGCAGAGAATCTCGATTGCGAGAGTGCTGCTCAAGGACCCTGCGCTGTTGATTTTTGACGAGGCAACCTCTTCGCTGGATTCCATTTCTGAAAGTAAAATTCAGGAAGCAATTGACCCGATCATTGAATCGCGTACGAGCATTTTGATCGCGCACAGACTGTCCACCATTCTTGCGGCAGATGAGATTTTGGTAGTGAAGGATGGAGAGATTGTAGAGCGTGGCGTGCATTCCGATTTAGTGAAGGCGGGAGGCACTTACACGGAGCTATATGAGACCCAATTCCGCCGTGCACTTGAAGCTTAAAATGACCATGTGACTCCTTGTAAGATAAGGAGTCACAATTTTTTTAAAAAAGCTCTTGTGTTTTTATCCATTTGGTATTATGATAGGCACAATAAACTTTTTGATAAATTATTATCAATCCTGCGACGTGAGAAAGGCGATAGTGCTGGCCCATGTACGCAAGGGAGAGGAGAGACATGGAAAAGATTAAGGCATTCATGAAGCGCAAGGACATCGAGATTTCCCTGAAGCGTTATGGAATTGACGCATTGGGAGCAATGGCACAGGGACTTTTTTGTTCCCTTTTGATCGGTACGATCATTAACACGATCGGTACGCAGTTCAAGATCCCGTTTTTGACGCAAGCGGTTGCAACGATTTCGGGAACGGAATATACGGTTGGAGGACTTGCATCGGCAATGAGTGGTCCTGCCATGGCTGTCGCGATTGGGTATGCATTAAAATGTCCGCCCCTGGTATTGTTCTCCATGATTACGGTTGGTTTTGCATCGAACGCGCTCGGCGGAGCAGGCGGCCCTCTGGCAGTACTCTTTGTGGCGATCATTGCTGCTGAATTTGGTAAGGCTATCTCCAAGGAGACTAAGGTTGACATTCTGGTAACGCCGCTTGTAACCATTGGCGTCGGTATTTTCTTCTCTTGGCTGATCGCACCGGCTTTGGGACAGGCAGCCATGAAGGTTGGTGATTTCATTAAGTGGGCGACGGAACAACAGCCGTTTATCATGGGTATTTTGGTATCTGTAGTGGTCGGAATGGCGTTGACCCTTCCTATTTCCTCTGCTGCAATCTGTGCGGCATTGGTGCTTACGGGACTGGCAGGCGGTGCGGCTGTCGCAGGCTGCTGCGCGCAGATGGTAGGCTTTGCCGTGATTTCCTTTAAGGAGAACAAGTGGGGCGGCCTGGTATCTCAGGGCATCGGTACCTCCATGCTGCAGATGGGGAACATTGTAAAGAATCCAAAGATTTGGATTGCGCCTACCCTGGCTTCTGCAATCACTGGACCGATTGCAACCTGTGTATTCAAACTGAAGATGAATGGTGCTCCCGTGTCCTCCGGTATGGGAACCTGTGGTCTGGTAGGTCAGATAGGTGTTTATTGCGGTTGGGTTAAGGACGTTGCAGAAGGCACCAAGGAAGCCATTACCGCTATC
>JAEEGG010020392.1_pt1 | contig 13258 bp, 8 predicted proteins | sample 9134161 | NCBI WGS metagenome assembly JAEEGG01 (sample SAMN16246543, study PRJNA631951) | gut metagenome | biome: gut microbiome; feature: rumen; material: CR-attached | host: Bos | place: Iran: Karaj | collected 2018-10 | reverse complement strand
AAGCAAACTTCACCTGCAACGCATTATAGTACGGATTCTGACGTATCTCTCGCAACCGGTCCGCCTTATGCGGAAGCTCGGCATAATCCTCCATCACAGCATTATAGAAGCGCTCCGACTCCTCGGCAGTGAGCGACGGCGACTCCGAACGAAGCGTACTGAGCAGCAACTTGCAGTCGCGTGACCCCTCGTCAGGATAGTCAACAAAACGCACTGTAGCGTCGGCAAAGCGGAACCCATAGATTTCTTGAGTGTTACGCACACTGAGTACCTCCACAATATCGCCATTGGCGATAAAACCTATCGTACTCTCCTCGTCGAGCCAGAAATAATTATTCTTCACCACCATCAAGTAGTCTCCGGCATTCACTTCCTCCTCTCGAAAAAGCACGCTGTTGCGTACTCCCTGGTTGAAAAGATTGGCCCGCTTGTTAGAGCGACAAATCATCGCCACCTGCTCGAGAGCATAATCGCCGTACTCCCGATAAAGCGTCTCCATCAAATCCTCTCCCGACAGCCTGACAACATCATTATCATTGGCGACAAATAGCGGCAGAGCCGCCTCTTCTCCTTCCGCAAGGACGGAAATCTGATTCCTCAACGCCGTAGCATTGGCGAGAATACCCGACAATTGCTGCTGACGCACCACCTCGGTAAGTTCCGACACAATCACATTCAGGCCGAAAGCCGCCGACAGGTAACGCTCGTCGAGGGCTGGACTCTCGCTCTGTCCCACAGGCGGCAACTGTGCGGTGTCCCCTATCAGCATCAGCCGGCAATGGTTGCCATCGTAGACATAATCTATCAAATCCTCCAGCAGACTGTGCCACGACGAGGTAGGCTCCAGCCCTATCATCGATGCCTCGTCAACAATAAAAAGAGTATAGGCGTGCTTATTGATACCCCTGACAGTGCGCACCACACCATTGGCATCGGTCACAGTCATATAGATTTTCTTATGAATCGTATAAGCCGGACGTCCGGAATAGGTAGAAATCACCTTGGCGGCACGTCCCGTGGGAGCCAGCAACAGCGTCTCCACACGCAACTGCGGCAACGTCTGGATAAGAGCCGACACCAACGAAGTCTTACCCGTACCGGCATATCCTTTCAACAGAAAAACTGAACGAGAATCCCCATCATATAGGAAACGGGCCATACAAGCACAGGCATCCCGCTGTCCACCAGTAGGGTCATGTGGAAAGCGGGATAGAATAAGTCGTTGAACTGTCGGACCGTAGCCTGACGTTGTCACTCTTGCCTTTTATTCTTAGTATTCGGCGGTAGAATTACCACCCTGCTGGGTGTTGCCAGCATTCTGTTGCTGCTGAACCTGTTCCGTTCTCTTGGGCTTGCCGTTCTGATTGTGGTTGACGATGGGAGCCATCAAGCTAAGAACCACAAGGATACCCACAAGCCACCAAGTGGCTTTCTCAAGGAAATCAGCGGTCTGGCGGACACCCATCACCTGTGTGGGAGCCGAGAAATTAGCTGCAAGACCACCACCTTTTGAGTTCTGAACCAGCACAATAAGTCCAAGCAGGACGCAGACAACAATACAAAGGATGACGATAAACGTATACATATTTTATTATTATTTATTTACTATTTATTAATGATTCCAATTCTTTAATTCGAGGTGCAAAAATACTACTTTTTTCGGGATTATTCGCCAATAAATTCTTATAAATTGCCAGAGCTTTGTCGAAACGACCTTGCTTCTTTAGTATAATAGCCAGAGTTTCAGTACCTAAAGAAATATCCGCCGTCAAACTTTTTTTGTCGTTAAAAATACGTTTTTCACTTCCTTTGGTCCCCGAATTTCCGCTTTCCGAAGCCTCGTTAGGAAGAAAATTCGACAAAATAACACTCTTGGGAGCCGTCTTGAATGACACCTCTTGGAAGGTATTGATTTCATTCAGTACGTCGAACGATGGTTCTTCCGTCTCTGTCACAGTGGGAGCCACTTCCTCGACAACACCGGAGCCTGCACACGCACCCGACATCAACGTGTCCAGCACGGAAGGGGCACACATCGACAACGCCACAGCACGACGCTCCTCTGGCGTATCAAAGCCATGTGCATGATCTGCCAGCAGCGCCAGCGTACCCACAACCGACGAATAAGGATACTTCGAAAACATGGCTTTCAGCCACCCACGATCCTGCGAAGTGAACCTCACCGGATTCGACACCCTATCGGTAAACTGTCTCTTGTCCATTTTAACAAATATTCACATTCAAGATTGGATTTGCAAATGTACAAAAAATTTTTCTAACAGCAAAAAAAGAATTTATTTTAAATGCAAATATTATTGTTTTACAGTTAATTAAAGAATGAAAAGTTTTTTTAGGAATAAATTTTTATCAACAATTCAAAAATAATTCGTACTTTTGCAAACTCAATTTTGACCGTTAAGAGTAGAAAAAAGAACAAATAATATAGTTAAAAATGAAAAGAACATTCCAACCGTCACTGAGGAAAAGAGCAAACAAGCACGGCTTCCGCAAGAGAATGTCTACCGCCAATGGTAGAAAAGTGCTCGCCGCACGTCGCAGAAAAGGCAGAAAGAGACTGACCGTTTCTGACGAGAGATAGCAGGTGCTCCCATCAGCATGGCGAAGAAAAAAGAATTACCCCTGCTTGAGCAGGTAACCATCGCCGATGCAGGCGCAGAAGGTAAGGCCGTTGCCAAAGTCAACGGCCTTGTTGTGTTTGTACCCTTTGTGGTGCCTGGCGATGTTGTCGACATTCAACTTTACAAGAAGAAAAAGAGCTACGCCGAAGGCCGTGTCGTAAAATTCCACCGTCTGTCCGACCTCCGTGTCGAGGCGCGCTGCCCTCATTTCGGAATTTGCGGTGGCTGCAAGTGGCAAACCATGCGCTATGAGGCGCAACTCGAAGCCAAACAGCGCCAGGTGCGCGACAACCTCGAGCGCCTCGGCAACGTCGACTGCTCGGGCATGCGCCCCATTTGCGGTTCCAACGACATCTACTACTACCGCAACAAGCTGGAATTCACTTTTTCCACCAAATCCTGGCGCACCGCCGAGCAAATCGCCTCCGGTGCTCCCCTGCCCATCCACGGCGCCCTCGGATTCCACATCCCCCAACTCTTCGACAAAGTGCTGCCTATCGAGCATTGCGCCCTCCAGGCTGACCCCAGTAACGACATCCGTCTTGCTGTCCGTCGTTATGCCGAAGACAATAACTTGGAATACTACGACATCCGAAACCATACGGGATTCCTCCGCAACCTCGTCATCCGCAACACCTCCCTCGGTCACTGGATGGTCATCGTCATTGTAGCACAAGACGACCCCTCGCGCCTCTTCCCCCTGCTCGACACACTCTCAGCCCGCTTCCCACAAATCACCTCGCTCCAATACATCGTCAATACCAAATTCAACGATTCCTACAATGACCAGCAGGTCGTTACCTACCGCGGTGCCGACCACATCGAGGAGCAGATGGCAGGTTACAATGGAGGACGTCCGCTGCATTTCATCATCAATCCCAAGTCGTTCTACCAAACCAACTCCGCCCAAGCACAACGACTCTATAGTTTTGTTGCCGAACTCGCTGAACTTCAGCCTACCGACACCCTTTACGACCTATATACCGGCACAGGTACCATTGCTCTCTTTCTTGCCGACAAATGCCGCCAAGTGGTAGGCATTGAATATGTCGAAGAGGCCATCGCCGATGCCAAAGCCAACGCCCGCCTCAACGGCTTCGACAACACCCGCTTCTATGCTGGCGACATGGCACAGGTGCTCACTCCCGACTTCATCGCCGCCAACGGCCGACCCGACGTGGTGGTCACCGATCCTCCACGTGCCGGCATGCACGAGAAGGTGATTGAGCAACTCCTCGCCACGGCCCCTCGCAAAATAGTCTATGTCAGCTGCAACCCTGCCACACAGGCCCGCGACCTCCAACTCCTTGCAGCCCGCTACACTGTCCGGCGCATCCAGCCCGTCGACATGTTCCCCCATACCCAGCACGTCGAAAACATCGCCGAGCTGATGTTAAAAAACTGAAAAAAACATTTTTTTTCAACAAGATTACACACATTTTCAAAAAAAGTGTTACCTTTGCATGTTGTTCCATCCAGCAGCGCAAACGCTGTTTTATGTGCAACACCTTAGAAAATAAAGAAATAAATAATATTAATATAGAATAATAATAAATAAAAATACAAACTGACATGATGAAAAAAGTATTTTTGAGTCTGCTTTTGGCCATCGCCTGCATGCCTGCTGCTTTCAGCCAGACCAAGGCTGGCGATTTGGTCATCACCGACACTGCCGTATGTGGCTCGTTCACCTGGGACATCAACAACGTCACCTACACCAGAGACACTACCGTCGTCGTAACCAACTCGACCGCCACCTACGTGCTTCACCTCTCCACAGCTGGTTCCACCTACGATACCGCCGTTGCTCATGAGCTCACTGGCTACTGCTTCGCCAACTGGAACAACAAACGCTACGTCGCCAACGGTACCTACTTCGACACCCTCCATGTCGCCGGCGGCTGTGACACCATCGTAAAAGTCAATGTCAACCTTACCATCGCCCACCCCGACACCGCCAGCAGCACCGTCAACGCCGCTTGCTCCTACCTCTGGGACGATGAAATCATCACCGAGCCCGGTCTCTACACCCGTACCCTCACTACTGTCGAAGGTTGCGATAGCATCATCGCCATCAACGTCATCTTCTCCGGCAACCTCTATGCCGACACCACCATCGTGGCTTGCGACAGTTACATCCATGGTAACGACACCATCACCGCCGATACCACCTACGTTCTCGAGACCGTCACCGCCACCTGCCATATCTATGACACCATCCACGTCGTCATCGCCCACGGTGTCACCGACACCACCCTTGTCGACACCATTGGTGGCTGCAACATCGTCTGGGGCGGCCAGACCTATGGTTACACCACCGTTGGCAATACCTACTATGCTAACATCCATACCGTTAACGGTTGCGACAGCGTCGTGGGTATCCACATCGTTGCATTCGATAGCGTCGATCACGTGACCATCGTCTCCGACAATGAACGCTGCGGTTCCTACTCCGAGCGCTATTCCAGACTCAAAGCCGACGGAAGCTACGAAAACAAGGTGGCCGAATTCACCGCCGACGGCACCTATACCTCTACCCCCAACGGCGATACCCTCATGTACTGGGACCGTTACGCCAAATGTCTTACCTACAAGACCCTTGTCCTCAACATCATTGAGATTGAAGAAAGAACCCGTAGTTTTGTCGTCGACACCACAGTATGTGACAAATTCACCTTCTCCTTCAACGACAACGAAGGCAACTTCATGCACTTTTACCAAACCGTCGACACCATCCTGAGAAGTGCTGGTGCCCACGAAAGCGCCAACTCCTGCTACGACTCCATCGCTCACTTCATCGTTGTGGTCAACCACAAACACTATAACGACACCACCGTTTCCGAGTGCGAAAGCTTCACTTGGGCTGCCAACGGCACCACCTACACCTCTTCCACCGTCGACTCCATCCGCTTCTCCGAACGTACCGTCGGTGAGAACTGCGACTCCATCGGCCGCCTCCGCCTCACCATCAACCGCAAACCCGAGGTTCATATCGAGGGCAACTGGCATGTCCAGCCCGGCGAGACCGCCCACCTCAAGGCTGTCTACAACACCTCCGACCACCCCACCTTCCAGTGGTATAAGAACGATGTGGCCATTCCCGCCAGTCAGGGTGGTAAAGCCGACTCCCTCAATGTCACCGAGAGCGGCAATACCGACATCCGCCTCGAGACCACCAGCAACAAAGGCTGTACGACCACCAATTGGATTACCGTCACCTTCCATGTGGGCATCGATGATGTCGAGACCCTTCAGGTGAACATCTACCCCAACCCCGCCAGCCGCTTCATCAATGTTGAGAGCGCCGACGCCATCAGCCAGGTGATTATCTACAATACCATTGGCCAGCAGGTCATCACCCGCACTGTCAACGCCAACGCCACCCAGCTTGATCTCGGCAACCTCGCCACCGGTGCCTACACCATGGCCATCCTCTCTGCCAACGGCGACCGCGCCACACGCAAATTCATTGTCAATAAATAATGAATATACAATGTAAAAACAGAAGCGTTCGGCACCTCCGTGCCGGACGCTTTTTAATAACCCTCCTCGCCGCCACCCTCGCCACGGCCTGCACCCCTGCCAACCGCGGACAGGAACCCGTACACATCAGCGGCGAAGCCCAGGGCACCTACTACTCTGTCATCTACTACGACAGCCTGCAACGGAACCTACAGCCTCAGATAGACTCTCTGCTCGATGCCTTCGACCAGTCGGCCTCCCTATGGGTCGACAGTTCTCTCCTGCGACGCATCAACGCCGGAGAGACCGACACGCTCGACGACATCCTGAAATTCCTCCTCGAAAACTCCATGCGCATCATGGATTATACCGACGGAGCCTTTGACATCCGTGTGGGAGGATTGGTGCAGACATGGGGTTTCAGCTTCAAAGAACGCACAGAACCCGACAGTGCCACGTTAGCCCATCTACTGTGTGCCGCTCACGGCACCTTGGGAAACAATAATTACCATTTCTATCGTGAAAACGACGATACCGAACTCGACTTCAATGCCATAGCCCAGGGCTATGCTTCCGACCTCGTGGCCAACTTCCTTGACGGACAAGACATCACCTCCTATCTCGTTGACATCGGCGGCGAGGTCGTCTCCCGTGGCGTCAAGTCCGACGGCAGCCCCTGGCGCGTGGGCATCGAACGCCCCTCTGAGAACCGCTACAGCGAGCCCGTGGTGCAGACAGCCATAGCCCTCCAAGACCAGTCCGTCGTCACCTCCGGAAGCTACCGAAAATACTACGAACGCGATGGCGTCAAATACTCCCATACCATCGATCCTTCCACCGGTCGTCCTGTCACCCACTCGCTCCTCAGCGCCTCCGTCGTCGAAAGCATGGGATGGCTGGCCGACGCCATGGCCACGGCTTACATGGTCATGGGCCTTGAGAAAGGCAAAGCCTTCATCGCCACCCACCCCAACGGTCCCGGCACCGAGGCCGTCTACTTCATCTACGACTCCTGCGGCACCCTGAAAAGCTACGCCACCCCAGGCTTCGAAAAGATGATAATAAAGGAATAGAAAAAAAATAAAACGATATGAAATCAATGACTGGATACGCCAAAGTGCAGTCCACCTTTGGCAACAAGAAACTGAACATCGAGATTAAGACCCTCAACAGCAAACAGCTTGACCTCATCGTCAAGGTTCCCGCCGCCTATCGTGCCAAGGAGCTCGACATCCGCGCCATGCTTGGCCGCCTCGAACGTGGCAAGGTGGAATGCATCCTCAGCGAGGAGACCGGAAGTGCCTCTGCCACCACATTCAACAGCGAACTCCTCGTGGCACGCTTCAACGCCCTCTACCCTGTGGCCGACAGCCTCGCCGCCATCGACCTCGACAGCCGTCCCGCGCTCTTCAACTCCATCGCCACAATGAGCGACATCTGGAATAGCGGCAATGACGGTGAAATCACCGATGACGAGTGGGCCGTTGTCAGTGCCGACCTCCAGCGCGCCATCGATCTCTGCGACCAGTTCCGCTCACATGAAGGCGACGTGTTAGAGAAAGACTTCCACCGCCATGTCGACCTCATTGAGGAGAAGCTCCGCCAGATTCCCGCCCTCGAAGGCGAGCGTATCAATACCGCCAAGGAACGCATCCGCCGCTATATGGCCGAAGCCGCCATCAAAGAGGTTGATGAGAACCGCTTTGAGCAGGAACTCATCTACTACCTTGAAAAACTCGACATCACCGAGGAAAAGGTGCGTCTACAGAAGCACATCGACTACTTCCGCCAGACCATGGCCAACGAGCCTTCCTGCGGCAAAAAGCTGGCCTTCGTGGCTCAGGAGATGGGCCGTGAAATCAACACTACTGGTTCCAAAGCCAACCACGCCGAAATCCAAAAAATCGTCGTCGAGATGAAAGACGAACTGGAGAAGATTAAAGAGCAGTTGGGGAATGTTTTATAGAGTCATCGTTATAACGTAATAACGTTATTCCGTTATAGCAACAACATAAAAAAATAGGCTCCCGTTGGGGAGCCTATTTTTTTTATCAAACTATCGTCAAACTTACTTGATGATGAGTTTCTCAATCTTGCTGAAGGTGTCGTTGGTGACGCGCACGAAGTAAGCGCCGGCGGGGATGTTGCTGACGTTAATCATGTGCTCGCTTTCAGCATTGATGTTAGCGTTGTAAATCACGCGGCCGCTCATGTCGAGGATGCTGCAGTTGACCATGCCGGTGACACCCTTCACATTCAGTTTCACCATGGAAGTGGCGGGGTTGGGAGCAAGGGTGATGTAGGACTCAGGAGCGACGGGGTCGATACCGACATTGAAGGGAGCCCAGTGGCTGTACACGGTGAACTCGTACTCAGCGTTGGCCTCGATGCCACTCAGGAAGTACACCCAGTAGTCACGCTCGAGAAGAGTGTTAGGATTCTCGGGATCAGTCTCATCAACAACGTTGTACTCGTAGGCGATGTAACCATCGGTACCCTCTTGCTCATTGTATTCGGGAAGCTCAACGCCGTTGAGAAGGACGCGGTCGATAACGGTGTGATCGGTAGTGGGCTCGAAGACGAAACGAACCTGAGAACCAGCAGTGACCTGAATCTGAGTGCCACAGATATCATCATCGTTACGGGTGACGCTGACAGCGTGGTCAACATCCTCACCCTGACCTTCGACGTTGTCATCGCAGATAGCGCCAACGAGGGCGTGCTCAACGGGACGGGCGGGTCCGACGATGGGGCGAATCATAGGATAGTTGTCGATATTATAAGCGGTGATATTAGGACTTCTTACACTAGCAGGGGCGTTGGGGTCGTAAGCAATAACCTGGAGGTAGTTACCATCATTGGGAGCGGGGACATAGCGATAGTCGCGGGAACCAGCAGCAGCGTTGGCATACTGGGTCTCTTCACCATTGTAGCCGAAACCGACGTTCACATAAGCACCAGTGTCGTTGAGGAAACGGAAGGAGCTGCGGGTACCGGCGAGGGCGAAGTTAGCGTCGTCGTTCAGACGATAGCCGAAACGATAGGAGCTATTGGGCTCGAGAGCAGGCTGGTCGATGAACTGGATGTTGATGGCCTTGTAACCGGCATCGGGAAGGATGTAACCACCAGCGCTGTAAAGCTGGTCATTGATCTCGTTCTCCTGAACCTCGAAAGCCATACCGTCGATACCGCAGGAGAGAGAGCTGAAGTAGAGGCTGGAGGAACCATCTTCGTCCTCTTCATAACGCTCCTTGTAGGTAACGGGAACGATGGAAGCGCCTTCGATGTTATCGGCCGTACGGTCGGTAGCAGCGATAAGCTCGAGGCCACGGAAGACCCAGCCTTCGGGGATGTCGTTACCGGTGGTGTAGCGGACCCACACCATGTAACCTTCGTGGTCGTAGTTACCATCGTCGGTGATGTACCAGCGCTGGTCTTCCTCGTCCCACACATAGCCGTAGCTGTAGATGGTGCCAGAGGGGATGATGCCGTTGTCGCGGCCCCAACGGTAACCTTCGATAGCCAGGGTGGAACCCTCGCCGCCGGTCGGCTCAACAACATTGTAGGCGATAGTGTCCCATTCGGCGGGATCGGCACCGGGCGAGCTCAGGTGAGCGGCAACATAGTTAAGACCGGTGGTGGTGGTGGGCAGGCCACGAAGACCATAGGAACCGGAGATGTTCTCAGACTGATAGTTGGGGGCGCTCCACCACCAACCAAGCATGTCGTAATCGTCGGGAACGACGAAGGAGGGATCGGCAGAGATCTGGCCGCTGATGAAGCCACGCTCATCGATGATGGCGTATTTTGCAGTGGTGGGATCAGCGGGCATGTTGTCCATAGCGGTGGTGATGACGACATCGCTCGTGGAACGGTCGGCACCGAAGTGCTCCATGGTCAGGTTGACATTGTTGCGGGGGTTGGCACCGTTGTTGTAAGCAACACCGTACCAGGACAGAGGAATGCTCATACCGGCAGGCATGATGCCGTAGCCACCGTCGAGGTATTTCTGGTCGTTGGTGTACCAGCGGTCGGCATCGCCACCGATGATGGTCACGTTGTCGACGGCCCACATGTAGCCGTAGCTGCTGATACCGTCACGTCCGGGAGAATAGTAGCGGAAGCGGATGTTGATCATGTTTTCATTGGCAAGGGCGAGAGGCATGGTGAACACGGGAACGGAGTTGCCAATGTAGTTGACCGAGATGTCAACGCCAGTGACGTTGATTTCGCGGGCGACCCACTTGTCACCGATCTTGTAGTCGATGTAGCAGAAGTCGTAGTACTTCACATAGAACTGGTTGAAGGCGACATCGATAACGTCGGCACCGGCGGGATCGACACCAGGCAGCTGGAAGTAGGCGTTGTGGACACCAGTACCATAGGTGGCACGGAGGGTCATGAACATGAAGCCGTTGTCGTCTCCGACGCGTGTTTCAGACATGTAGTCCTGGACATAGCTGAGGTAAGGCAGTCCGTTGTAGGGAGCCGAGGTCACGGAAGCAACGTCGTTGACGCGCTGCCAGTTGGAGATGGCGCCGGACTGACCGTGGGCGGTGAGGGTGTCCTGAATGGTCAGGTTGCCGTTGGCGTCATAGCGCCAAACGATGTCGTTGGCCTGGACATGACCATCGGCACCCTTGATGATACCGGTCATATCGTTGGCCTCAAACTTGAACTGACGCAGGATGGTGTCATCCTTCATGAAGAGAGAAGCCTTGTAGTCAACCGACTGGGCCTTGGGGGCCTCAACAGTTTGCTTGCAGTCGCTCTTGGTCTTCGGAAGAGCGATGCTGGTCTGTGCAAAGGCGAACGAAGCGCACAGTGCAAAACCTAAAACCAATAATGCTTTTTTCATTGTGTTTTTTGATTTTGGTGATTAATAATTTTGTCCTTTTTAATTTTATTCAAAGCACTATCCCACAACTTCTTCAAGCGATGGAAGGGTACTTTTTCAGTTTTCTTTTCGAATGCAAATATAAGTCTTTTTTTTGACATGGCAACATTTTTTTGTTTTTTTATGATTTACCGCCCTGCTGTATTGTTGCCTCGCATGGCAAGAATAATGTTCTCTCGCGCCTGTAACTAACTATAAAAGGCCGCATTCCCAAATGAACACAAGTGGAAAACAAGGAGTGCCTGAGTCGGCAGGGCGCGATGCCGGCCTTGTGGCGAGGTATAAACACCTACTGTTCTCCGCTTGTTGTCCGCTTGTTCTCCGCTTTAGAAGCGGAGAACAAGCGGACAACAAGCGGAGAACAGACGGAACCAATACTGACCCCGATGGAAGGCAGGCACTGCCATGTTGCACTTGGCTGTTGCGTCTGCGGCACTTTTTTTCGGGCTGGCGGCACAATAAAAAGCGGCTAGCAGCGTTAGAGCCATAAAGACAACAAGTTTTGCAATGCGAACGAGAAGATATAAATATATAATGGTTATGGCGGCCGTAGGCCTTGTGCTCGGCGGATGCGCCGGCCGCAAGACGGCGGCGACCGACGGCGGCGACGGCAGTCGCATAGTCAGGCCGCCCATCAAGGAGGTGAGCCAGCAGCAACTGGAGACCGAGGCGGCGCTGATCGACGCCCTGTCGCTGCAGGAGAGCGGCCGCACCGACGAAGCCATGGCTGCCTACGCCAAGCTTACGGCCAAGGATCCTGCCTGTGCGGCGGGATGGTACGAGCTGGGGCGGATGGCCATGCAACGCGGCTGGACCGACAGCGCGCAGGCCTGTCTCGACCGCGCTGTGGCGCTGCAGGGCGACAACACATGGTATCTGCTCGCCAAGGCTGCCTCGGAGCGGCAACGGGGCGACGTGGCCGCTGTGGCACGCACTTGGGAACGCATCGTCGACATCAACCCCGAGGTGCTGGAGAACCACTACGAGCTGTCGAACGCCCGGCTGGCGGCCGGCGACATCGAGGGAGCCGTCGGGGCGCTGAACCGCGTGGAGCGCATGGTGGGCGTCACCGAACAGGTGTCGCTCCAAAAACACCGCCTTTGGATGGCGGTGGGCAAGGAAGACAAGGCGCTGCGCGAGGTGGAAGCCCTGGCCGCCGCCATGCCCAAGGAGAAACGCTACCAGGCCATCCTGGCCGAGAGCTATATGGGGCGCAAGCAGTACAAGAAAGCCAAGCAGTGCTACGACCGCATAGCCGCCCTTGACCCCGACGACGAATACATACACCTGCAGCTGGCCGAATACTACAAGCGCACCGGCAAGACCGCCGACGCCGACCGGGAGATGGAGACCGCCTTCGCCGACCCGCGGCTCGACTGCCGCACCAAGCTGCAACTGTTAGGGTCGTTCTATACCGAGGAGGAGTTCTACGGCGACCGCAGCAAGGCTGTGTTCAGCATGCTCGACAAGGCGCGGGCGAGCTGCGGCTCCGAGCCCGGCTACGCCCTCGTCTACGGCGACGCCCTGCTGCGGCAGGGCCGCTTTGCCGAGGCGGCACGCCAGATAGAGACGGCGCTCGCCGCCGACAGCAGCCGCTACGAGGTGTGGGAGGCGCTGCTCATCAGCCTCAGCGAAGACGACAGCCGCGAGGCCGACCTCGAACGCTATGCCGCACGCGCCGCGCGCCTCTTCCCGATGAAGACACTCCCCTGCTACCTGCAGGCCCTCTGCGCCGCACGGCGCGACGACTACGGCGCAGCCCTCACGCAGCTCGACAAAGCCATGAAATGGGGCTTCGCGAACGGCTACCTCGAAGCCGAGACCTACGGCCTCGCCGCCGAAGCCTGCTACCGCACCGGCAACTACGACCGCGCCTGGCACCTTTTCGACCGCTACCTTGAACTGCGGCCCGACGACTGGGGGATGATGAACAACTATGCCTACTACCTGGCCGAACGCAACATGGAGCTCGACAAGGCAGAACGCATGAGCCGCCGCACCATCGAGGCCGAGCCCGGAAACGCCAACAGCCTCGACACCTACGCCTGGATTCTGCACCTGCAGGGCCGCGACCGCGAGGCGATGCCCTACATGGTGCGCGCCCTGAACCTGAACCCGTCGAACGAGACGTTCCTGAAACACATGGAGGCAATCAAGGAGGCACAGCCATGAGACAAAAACTGACACTGACGCTCTGCCTTGCCGCGCTGCTGCTCGGAGGCTGCCGCAGCACACGCCACACCGCCGCCCCCGCCGCACC
>JAEEGG010020387.1_pt1 | contig 13259 bp, 14 predicted proteins | sample 9134161 | NCBI WGS metagenome assembly JAEEGG01 (sample SAMN16246543, study PRJNA631951) | gut metagenome | biome: gut microbiome; feature: rumen; material: CR-attached | host: Bos | place: Iran: Karaj | collected 2018-10 | reverse complement strand
CGCAGGCGCATACTGCCCGCGGGGGGATGACGCATGTACAGCGTACACATCGCGCCGGGGGGCAGCCGGAAGACCCTGCCCTATCTGGAAAACGCCATCAAAAAAGCCAGCCGGGAAGGGCTGGTGAACGCGGCCCTCTGCGCGGGAAAGGCGGACCTGCTCATCGTGCCCCGAGGCGCGGCGGCGGACCGGGAGGCCCGATGCCGCCTGACGGTAGGCACGGAGGGGGGCGGCAGCGGGGACGTCCGCTGCGGTCTGGGGGAAGGGGACGACCTGACCCTCAGCAGCATCCGTTCCGACGGGGCCATGCTGAGCCTGCGGCGGGACCTGCGCACCCTGGGCGGCGCCCTGCTGGAGCCCCAGGAGATCCCGGTGAAGCTGGAAACGGCGAGGGAACCGGAGCCGGAGGCGGTGCTGGCCGCTGCTGGGGGCGGACGCCAGCGCAGGGCTGCGGCTGTAAGCATAACAAGCGAGCCGGGGATAACCCCGGCTCGCCTTTTGCATTACATCAGCGCCTGGCCGGATTCCCAGGCCATGCCCACCTTTTCCCCAATGAGATGATAGCTGTGGTTGAAAGGGTCGATGCAGATGGGGGCCACCTTGCGGATGTCCACCTCGCCATCGGTGAGGGCGCTTTCGTCCACGCTCACATTCACGATCTCCCCCCGGAGGATGCAGGTCTCCGTGTCGAAGTCGATCACCCGGCACTCCAGGCAGACGGCCAGCTCGTTGATGATGGGGGCGTTTACGAGCTCGCTCTTCGTGGCGGTGAAGCCTGCGCGGGCGAATTTGTCGGGGACGTCGTTGCCGCTGACGATGCCCACATAGTCGCAGGCGGCCGCATGGGGCGCGTCCGCCATGCTGACGGTGAAGGCCCCGGTGACGGCGAAATTGGCGCAGGTCTTGTGCTCCGGGGACAGGCAGACGGCCACTTCCCTTTCCTCGCTGATGCCGCCCCAGGCAGCGTTCATGGCGTCGGGTACGCCGTCGGCATCGTAGGTGGCGATGATCCACACCGGCTGGGGATAACTCAAGGGCTTTGCGCCGAAGCTTTTTCTGGGCATGATGATTCCTCCTATGTAAAAATGCGATTTATCATTTTCACTTTTATCCGGGACAGGGACTTTTCAAAAAACAGTGCAGCAATGCTATGGGCAGCCGGTTAAAGGTCCTCCCGCAAAGTAACCGATGATTAAATCGGCGTGTGCGGATTGTCGAGCAGGTTTTTCGCCTGATGAAGGCAAAAAATCGCAGGAATGCTCTGTGTATTGCAAGATTTTTTGACAAAATCAGACGGAAAATATGCCGGCAAGACGTGCGCGGCGATTTAATCATCGGTTACTAAAGCATATCCTCCACCCCCGGCGCATACCCTCTTATTGCCCGCGCCTGCGGGCAGATGAAGGAGGGTTGCCCCTTGGCTTGGCAGAACAATACCGCCCAGCTCTGCGGCATGGTGGACGCGTCCGGCGTCTTCAGCCACCGCAGCCGCGGCGTGGACTATTACAGCTTCCCCCTGCTGACCCGCCGCCTCTCCGGGGCGGCGGACCGGCTGAACGTGACCCTGCCGGGGCCGATGCTGCCGCAGCTCCCCCCGCCGGGCTGGCGGCTGGCTGTCCGGGGAGAGGTGCGCAGCTTCAACAACCGCAGCGGGGAGGGCAGCCGCCTGCTGCTCTACGTCTACGCCCAGGAGCTGCTGCCCGCGGAGGAGGAAGACCGGAACGAAATCGAGCTGGCGGGGACCATCTGCCGCGACCCCACCTGGCGCAGGACGCCCATGGGCCGGGAGATCTGCGACCTGATGCTGGCGGTGCCCCGGCGCTACGGGCGAGGGGACTACCTTCCCTGCATCGCCTGGGGGCGAAACGCCCAGGAGGCCGCCCAGTGGAAACAAGGGCACCCCGTCCGGCTGACGGGGCGCTTCCAGAGCCGCAATTACATAAAGGTCACGGAGACGGGCAGTATCCAGCGCACCGCCTACGAGATCAGCGTCACGAGTTTTCTTCCGGAGGCGTAGCGTTTCTCTTTGCGGCGTTGGCGCGGAGCTCCGCCTTCCGCTCGGCCAGCATGGCGTCCAGCTCTTCCGGGGGGAAGAAATACCTCTCGCCGCAGAAGCGGCAGACGACCTCCGCCCCCTCCCGGCTCTGGGCCATATCCGTCAGCTCCCGGATACCGATGCTCTTGATGCTGCGCCGGTATTTCTCCCGCTCGCAGCTGCAGCGGTAGCGGGCTTCGCTCTCCCCCATGAGGTCATAGGGGACGTCCCCGAAGACCAGGGAAGCGATATCCCCGGCGGTTTTCCCCTCGGCGATGAGGGCGGAGAGGGAGGGCAGGGCCCGGATGCGCCCCTCCAGCTTTTCAGCCAGGCTGTCCGGCGCGCCGGGCAGCAACTGCAGAAGGAAGCCCCCTGCGCTTTTCAGGCTGCCGTCTCGATTCACCCGCACCCCCAGGGCGCAGACCGTGGGGGTCTGCTCGCTGACGGCATAATAATTGGTGATATCCTCAGCGATCTCCCCGGAGACAAGCTGCACATGGCCCACGTAGGGCTCCCCGAAGCCATAATCCCGCACCACATAGAGTTCGCCTTCCCTGCCGATGACGCCCCCCACGTCCAGCTTCCCCAGAGCGTTGGGAGGCAGCTCCGCCGTGGGCTCGTCGGCGCAGCCGCGGACGTTGCCCAGGGCGTCGCAGACGCAGGTGAGGCCCCCGGCGGGGCCGTTTCCCCGGAAGCGGAGGGTGAGGCTGCCCGCCTCGTCCTTCAGAGTGGAGCCCATGAGGGCGGCGGCGGTGAGACCCCGGCCCAGGGCGGCGGTGACGGTCTTGGACAGGGTGAAGCGCCCGGCGGCCCAGGCGACGATGCCCGTGGTCTCGCCGTAGATAAGGCGGGCGAAACCGTCCTCCGTCAGGAATGTGGTGATGGTTCCCTTGTTCTCCATACTAACTCCAAATCATTCATCGGCCCTCCGCCTCCCGGCGGAGGGCCGATGCTTCGTTTCGTTTATTTCACTTTCAGCAGTTTGCCGTATTTGATGAAGTATTCCGCGCCGGACCAGACGGTGGTGAGCAGCATCACCAGGACGCACAGCCAGTCCAGTGTGAAGGCTTCTGGGATCAGGACCAGGCTGTGCAAGGGGGTCATCATCAGGCAGAGGCAGACAAGGCTGGAGAAGGTCTTGACCTTCCCGGAGATGCCCGCGGCGATGACGGTGCCATTGGAAGCGGCGATGAGCCGCAGGGCCGTGACGGCGAATTCCCGCGCCAGGATCACGAAGGCGGCCCAGGCGGGGATCTGCCTCCACTGGACGAAGATGACCAGCGCCGCCATGACCAGCAGCTTGTCCGCAAGGGGGTCCATGAACTTGCCGAAGGTAGTGACCTGGTTGTATTTCCGGGCGATGTGCCCATCCAGATAATCCGTGACGCTGGCCGCGACGAAGACCAGCAGGGCCAGCCACATATGGCCGGGAAAAACCAGAAGCATCAGCAGGAAAAACACGGGGATCAGGACCACCCGCAGGATGGTGAGCTTATTGGCCGTCGTCATGCTTCTTCCTCCACTACGCCCACCAGGTCGCCCTCCAGGGTGTCGGTGATGCGCACCTTGATGAATTCGCCGGGCTTCACGCCGCTGCCGGTGAAGAATACCTTGCCGTCCACCTCCGGGCTGTCGGCATAAGTCCGGCCATACCAGCAGTCGGCAAAGCGGTCAAAGCCCTCCGCCAGCACTTCCTGCACCGTGTCCAGGCGGGAGGCGTTGAATTCATCCATGATCTCCGATTGGATATCCACCGCCAGCTCGGCCCGGTGGGACGCCGTCTCGGCGTCGGGCCGCTCCATACTGTAGGCCGGGGTGCCCTCCTCCGGACTGTAGGCGAAGACTCCCGCCCGCTCCAGCTTCGCCCTTTTCAGGAAGGCGCAGAGCTCCTCGAACTCCTTTTCCCCCTCCCCGGGCAGACCGGTGATGAGGCTGGTGCGCAGTACAAGGCCGGGGATGCGCTGCCTGAGTTTCGTGAGCAGGGCCTCGATCTCCGCGCCGGTGCCCCGGCGGTTCATCTTCTTCAGGATGCCGTCGCTGATATGCTGGATGGGGATATCCAGGTATTTCACCACCTTGGGTTCCGCGGCCACCAGGTCGATGAGCTCATCGGTGATAAGGTCGGGATAGAGATAATGGAGGCGTATCCAGCGGATGCCCCGGATCTTCGCCAGCTCCCGCACCAGGGCCGCCAGCCTGGGCTCCCCGTAAAGGTCGGTGCCGTAGCGGGTGATGTCCTGGGCCACCACGATAAGCTCCTTGATCCCCAGCTTCGCCAGCGCTTCCGCTTCCCGCAGGATGCCCTCCATGGGACGGGAACGGTACTTTCCCCGGATGGAGGGGATGACGCAGTAGCTGCAGCGGTTGTCGCAGCCCTCGGCGATCTTGAGATAAGCCCAGCCCGGTCCGGTGGTGACCTCCCGCTCTTCTTCGCTCATCGGGGCGGAGATATCCCCGAAGTACTGGGGCGTTTCCCCCCGCAGGGCGGCAGCCACGGCGGGCACGATCTCGTCATAACTGCCCGTGCCCAGGATGCCGTCCACCTCCGGCAGCTCCTTCAATATCTCCTTCCGGTAGCGCTGGCTGAGGCAACCGGCAACCAGCAGCTTCTTCAGCCGCCCCTCCTTCTTCAGCTCCGCGAATTCCAGGATGGTGTCGATGGCCTCTTGCTTGGCGGAGTCGATGAAGGCGCAGGTATTGACGATGAGCACCTCCGTTTCCGCCAGGTCGGCGGTGATCTCATAACCCGAAGTCCGGAGAAGATGGAGCATCTGTTCTCCGTTGACTAAATTCTTTGCGCAGCCGAGGGATACCATCCCCACTTTTACGGCCATATCCTCTTCCTCCAAATATGTTCTGCTCAGTCTTCCGGGGCGTCGATCCGGTTCCGGGCGATGGATGCGCGGACCTCCTCCCAGCTGTAGCCCCGGCGCAGGAGGCTCCCCGCCAGCTTGTTGAGGCCCTGCCGGTCCAAAGGTTCATTGCCCAGGCGCTTGCGCACCAGCTCGTCCAGCTGCTGCGCGCTGTCGGGCAGCTCCTCCAGAGCTTCTTCCCAGAGCTCTCTGGACAGCTCCCTGCGATGGAGCTCCGCTTCCACGCGTTTCCTGCCATAGCCCTTGGCGGCGTAATGCCGCACCACCATGGCAGCATAAGCCCTTTCGTCCAGCACTCCCAGGTCCAGGAGCCAGTCGGCGGCCCGCCGGGCATGGTCCGGGTCGACCCCCTTTTGGCAGAGCTTGCGCCGCAGCTCCCCGGCGGACATGGCTTTTTCGGCCGCCAGGGCCGCCGCCTTCCGGCGCACCGCCCAGTAGGCGCAGGCCTCCCGCAGCCTCACCAGCGCTTCCTCCTCCAGCTCCATGCCGGAGCGAAGGCGGAAATCCAGCATTTCCTGGGGCCCGCAGCGAAGGATGCCGCCGTCCTCCAGGTGGAGGAGGAGCTTATCCTCCGTCAGGACTTCGATCTTTTCCAGGCGCATTTAGTCCTCGAAATCGTCGGCGCTGATGCTCACGGCCCGGCCTGCGACGGTGGGGGCTTCGTCCTCTTGACTGTCGCTGCGGGAGCCGTTCAGGAGCCGCTCCTTGATCTCATCCTCCAGCTCGTCGGCGATCTCCGGGTTCTGTTTCAGGTAGTCCTTCATGCTGTCCTTGCCCTGGAGGCGCTGGTCGCGATAGGTGAACCAACTGCCGCCCTTTTCGATGAGGCCCAGCTTCAGGCCCGTATCCACCAGCTCACTGGTGCGGGAGATGCCCTCGCCGTAGATGATATCGAATTCCGCCTCCCGGAAGGGGGGCGCGACCTTGTTCTTCATGACCTTGACCCGCGTATGGTTGCCCACCTTGGTGCCCCCCACGCTGAGGGTCTCCACCCGCCGGACCTCCAGGCGTACGCTGGAATAGAATTTCAGGGCGCGGCCGCCGGTGGTGGTTTCGGGATTGCCGTACATGACGCCGATCTTCTCACGCAGCTGGTTGATGAAGATGACGATGCAGTTGGTCTTGGAGATGGAGCCCGCCAGCTTCCGCAGGGCCTGGGACATGAGCCGGGCCTGGAGGCCCACCACGCTGTCCCCCATCTCCGCCTCGATCTCGCTCTTGGGCACCAGGGCCGCCACGGAGTCGATGACGATGGCGTCCACCGCGCCGGAACGCACCAGAGCGTCGGTGATCTCCAGGGCCTGCTCGCCGGTGTCCGGCTGGGAGATCAGCAGTTCGTCGGTGTTGACGCCCAGGTTGCGGGCGTAGACCGGGTCCAGGGCATGCTCCGCGTCGATGAAGGCGGCGATGCCCCCCGCCTTCTGGGCGGAGGCCAGGATATGCAGGGCCAGGGTAGTCTTGCCGGAGGACTCCGGCCCGTAGATCTCGATGATGCGGCCCTTCGGTACGCCCCCGATGCCCAGGGCCAGGTCCAGGGACAGGGAGCCGGTGCTGATGGCCTCGATATTGAGGGTGGCGGAATCGCCCAGGCGCATGATGCTGCCCGTGCCGAAGGTGCGCTCGATCTGCGCCATGGCGCTTTCCAGCGCTTTTTTCTTGTCTGCCGCCGGGGCGGCGGGTGCAACTGCGGTCTTTTTGGCCATGGGTCAATCCTCCTGTATTTCTGGCATTTCGTTTTCTTCTGTTTTTCTAAAAGTCAGGGCTCGTTCCGTGCCGCCGGTATCCCGGAAGACGTCCTCCTCCTTCAGCCCCACCTGGCTGCCGAAGCGCCGGAGGGCGCCGGCTTGCCCCTCGCCGCATTCCAGGGCCAGGCAGCCGCCCGGCTTCAGTGCGGCGGGCCAGCGGGCGAAGATCGCCCGGTAAAAGTCCAGCCCGTCGGCGCCCCCGTCCAGGGCGATCCAGGGTTCATAGTCCCGGACGGAAGCATCCAGCCTCTCCATCTCCCCCGTGGGGATATAGGGCGGATTGGACACGATGAGGTCGAACAGGCCCAACTGCCGGGAAGGGGGCGCCAGGGCGTCCGCCTCCAGGGTCAGGACCCGCTGGCTCAGCTTTGTTTTTAGGGCGTTGCGCCGGGCCAGCATCAGGGCCCGCCGGTCGATATCCGCCAGCACCACCCGGCAATCCGGCACCGCCGCGGCGACGGCCAGGCCGATGCAGCCGCTGCCGGTGCACAGATCCAACACGCGGGCGCCGCTTTTTCCCTGCAGAAAGGCGATGGCGGCGTCCGTCACCGCTTCCGTATCGCTGCGGGGGATGAGGACGCTGGTGTTCACCTCCAGCTCCAGGCCGTGGAATTCCCAGCTGCCCGCGATATAGGCCGCGGGCTCCCCCGCCAGGCGGCGGCTGAGATAATCTTGGGCCCGCATCTCAAAATCCCCGCCGGGATACAGGCGGATATCCCGCAGAAAGTCCTCCACGCTCTTGTCCGCGGCGGTGGCCAGGAGGATACGGGCTTCGATGCCGTAAGCCTCCACCCCGGCGGCGCGCAGGGCCCGCCGGGCTTCGATATACACGTCGTTGTAGGTCTTCACCAGCGGTCCGCCCCTTCACGCTCCGGGATGACCAGGGTGAGGGCCCTGGCGGCGCACTCCATCATGCTCTCGTCCGGCTCGAAGACCGTCAGCTTCTGCAGGGCCCTGCCGGGGGCGGAGAGGATGCGGCTCAGGAGATTGTCGTGCCTGCCCGTCCAGCGATTGATCTCATAGCTGACGGCCACCACCACCGGCAGGAGCAGCAGCCGGAGGAAGAAGGCCACGATCTTATTGCGCCAGCTCACCACGCTGAAGACCAGGAAAGAAACGATCATCACTACGAAGAGGAAGCTGGTGCCGCAGCGGGGATGCTCCCGCGGCTGGGGACGGATGTTCTCCACGGTCAGAGGCAGGCCCTTTTCATAGCAGTGGATGCTCTTGTGCTCCGCCCCGTGGTACTCGAAGACCCGGTGGATATCCTTGGAAATGGTGACCAGGCGGATATAGATAAGGAAGATGATGATCCGCAGCACCCCGTCGATGACGTTCTTGACAAAGGAGGAGCCGATGGCTTTGGTGAAGACGCTGGTGACCAGGTAGGGCAGCACCATGAAGATGGCCACCGCCAGGAGGATGCCCAGGGCCACGGACACCCCGATGATCAGCTTCTTGGCCTTCTCTCCCTCGAAATGCGCGTTGATCCATTTATCCAGCTTGTCCTCCTGGGCCGCCTGCTCCTCTTCCGGGAGGCAGTCGGCAGAATACATGAGGGCCTTGACACCGTTAATGAGGGAACTGAAAAAAATCACCACGCCCCGGACCAGGGGCCAGCCCAGGATGGGATAACGGTCCTTGATGAACTTCAGTTCTTCTACTTTCTCCTGCAGGGTCCCGTCCGCCAGGCGGACCACGATGGCCTGCTTTTCCGGGCCCCGCATAAGGATGCCCTCGATAAGTGCCTGACCGCCGATGGTGGTGCGGAAGCACTCCGTTTGCTTATTCTTCATTCGATGCTTTTCCTCCAAGGTTTATTGAGGAAGCGGCCCCGTCGGCAAAAAGACGCTGACCACGCAGCCCCCGCCGGGGGCGTTGTCGATATCCAGGATGCCGTTGTGCAGGCGCACGATCTCGTCGCACACCGCAAGGCCGATGCCGCTGCCCCGCGCCTTGCTGCTTCCCCGGTAGAATTTCAGCTTGACGCTGCCCAGCTCGTCCGGCGGGATGCCGGGGCCGTAGTCCCGCACCCGGATGCAGACGAAATCCCTGCCGGAAGCCTGGTAATCCTCCTCCAGGCTCAGATCCACGGTGATGCGCTTGCCGCTGCCCCCGTGCTTGGCGGCATTGTCCAGGATATTCAGGATGACCTGCTTGAGCCGCTCCGGGTCGCCGGGGATGATGGGCATGGGCTCCTCCGGCGGGGTGTATTCCAGCTTGATGCCCTCCTGCTTGATGAGCTCCCGGCAGGTAAAGCAGGCTTCCTCCAGCTCCGCCTCGATATCCAGCTTATCGATGCGCACGGTGAAGCGCCCGTCCTCGATGCGGGTGAAGACCAGGAGCTCCTCCACCATATTGGTGAGCCGCCGGGCCTCCTCCAATACGATGGCCAGCCCCTTCTTCCGCGTATCCTCGTCCAGGCTCTCGTCGTAACTGAGGGTCTCTGTCCAGCCGGTGATGGCGGTGAGGGGGGTGCGCAGCTCATGGGAGACGGAGGAGATGAATTCCGTTTTTACCTTTTCCGACTGGCTGATCTGGATGGAAAGGTCGTTGATGGCGGAGACCATCTCCCCCATCTCGTCCCGGTATTTGTTCTGGATCTGGCTGCCGTAGCCCCCGTCGGCGATACGCCGGGTCATGGCGGTCACTTCCCCGATGGGGGTCACGATATTGCGGATGAAGACCAGGTTCGTGAGGAAGACCGCCAGCAGCAGCCCGGCGGCAATGGCGACGGCGATGAGCACGTTGCGCACCACCTGCCGGTCCACCAGCTTCAGGCTGCTGACATAGCGGATGATGCCCATGATCCGCCCGTCACCGTAAATCAGAGGGGTGGACACCGCCACGATCCGTTCCCCCGTAGAGGGGTCCCGGCCCATAAAGGAGCGCATCTCCTTCGTGTCCAGGGCGGCGCTGATGTCCCCTGTGCCGGGCATGGTGCCGGCGGTGAGGCCGTAGGTGGAGACCTCGATGCGCCCGGAGGGGCTGATGAACTGCAGATCCAGTTTGTCCCGCTCGTCGAACAGGGCGGTGAAGCGGTAGGCGCTCTGGTAGTATTCCGCGTAGGTCCTCGTCACGTAATTGGAGAAAAAGGCCGATGAGGAGCTGGCCTTGGTCTCCAGGCCCGTGCGCACGCTGCTGTAGTAATAGCTGCCGATGGCCGCGGCATAGGCGATCAGGGCCACCAGGGTCAGCAGCAGCATGACGGCCATGCTGCTCAGCATCCAGCGGTTGCGCAGGCCCCGGACCCGGAAGAGGCGGAAACGCTCCCTGACCGGCATCAGAAGCCCCACTTATAACCGAAGCCCCAGACGGTGGTAATGCAGCTGGGGGTCTGGGGGTCATCCTCCACCTTCAGGCGGAGGCGGCGGATATTCACGTCCACGATCTTCAGGTCCCCGTCGTAATCCGGGCCCCAGACGGAGGCCAGGATCTCCTCCCGGCTCAGGGCCTTGCCGGGGTTGTCCATAAAGAGCTTCACGATGGCGTATTCCACCTGGGTCAGGCGGATGCGCTCCCCATTCTTCTCCAGGGTGCGGTTGCGGGTGTTGAGCCGGAAGGGGCCCCGCACCACTTCCCCCGCATCGGGCATATCGTCGCCCCCCACCCGGCGGTAAAGGGCGTCCACCCGCGCGGTGAGCTCGGCGATGGAGGCCAGGGGCTTGGTGACATAGTCGTCGGCCCCGGTCATGAGGCCGGTGACCTTGTCCATCTCCTGGGTGCGGGCAGTGAGCATGATGATGCCCATTTTATTGCCGGAGGCCCGGATCTTGCGGCAGACCTCGAAGCCGTCCGTGTCCGGCAGCATCACGTCCAGCAGCGCCACCTTGATATCCGGGTTATTGCGCAAAAGCTCAAAGGCCTCCGCGCCGGTGCCCGCCTCCAGGGGCTCATAGCCGGAGCGCTTCAGGTTGATGACGAGGAAGCTGCGGATGCCGATCTCGTCCTCCAGGACCAATACTTTTTTCATAGCCATCCTCCGCTTTCATGCAGGGTGTTGATCTGATAGCAGCTATAATCGTTACTGCGGAGATCATTTTCGTCGAGACTAGGCGAGTCCCGCAGACAATATTCATTTATTATCAAGGGGCTCAACGACGTATCGGCGGAAATGAGCCCGCAGGAACCCTCACTGCGTCGTCCACTCCGAATAGATCGGGCGGAAATTCTGCCGCAGCCAGTTCATATCCGGCCGCTCCGGCCATTCCTCCGCGCTCAGGGGCAGCTCGGCGGCATAGATGGTCTCGCCTCCGGAGATGATGACGCTGCGGCCCTCTCTGGAGGCCAGCTCCGTGCGGTTCTCCCCGGAGAGGGTGTAGATCACCAGGAAATCCGTCACGCTCTCCCCCTCCCCGTTCCAGAAGGAGAAGACCACGGCACGCTCGCCCACGTCGCTGTCCTCCCGGCGGAGGCTGATCTCGCCCCAGCTGTCGGGCAGGATGAGATACCAGCTGTCGGAATAATTGTGGTAGGTGGTGGTGACGATGGTGCGCTTGCCCCGGCTGTTGTAGCCGTACCAGTCCAGGACGCGGTAGACCGTTTCCCCCTGGGCGGGCAGGGCCCGCGGGATGGGGATCAGATAGTTCTCGTCCCCCGAAAGGTCCTGGAAGGCCGCGGTGGAGGAGCGCAGGTTCCCCTCGCTCACGCCGGTGGCGGGGTCCAGGGTGATGTTCTTCAGGCTGCCGTCCTCATAGGTGAGGATATCCGTTACCAGTCCGCCCTGGCAGCTGCCCTCCACAAAGAGGGCGCCGGGCTTGTCCTTCAGGGCGCCCACGGCCAGCTTGGTGATGCCGTCCAGTCCCACGGAGAGCCGTTCTGTGGCGGTGGTGGTCTCCCCGTCCCCGGCGACGGCATAGAGGGTGACGCTGCCCGCGGCCTCCGCCGAGCCCCGGCGGACCGCTACCAGCTCCTTCCTCCCGTCCCCGTTCATATCGTCGGTGAGGTAGCGGCTGTAGTCTGCGGCGGCGATGGAAGCCGCCTGGTAGCCCTTGAGGGTATAGAGCTCCAGCATCTTCAGGTCGCCCCCCATGCCCCAGCCCACCACGGCTTCCATCCAGCCGTCGCCGTCCAGGTCCTCGTAGTCGATGCTCTCGATGCTGCTGCCCACCCCTTCGATAACGGCAGCCTTCTCGTATTTTCCGGCGCTGCGCCGGAAAATATAGATCTTCAGGGGCTTTTCCCCGGCGGTGGCGAAGAAGGCCACCGCTTCCTCCTCCCCGTCCCCGTCCAGGTCGCAGAGCTGCACGCTCTGCCGGTGGACCCCGTCCACCGGGGCGGAGTAGACCGCGCCGCCGCCAAGGACGGCGTCGATGGCCTTCTGAAGCTCCACATATTCGTCCGCCGTCTGGGGCAGGCTGTACAGCTCGTCGATGCTGCCCCCCATGCCGCAGCCGCAGAGGGCCAGCAGCAGCGCGCCGAAAAGCAGCAGGAGGATTCGTTTCATGGGCTTCTCCCATCCGCCGGATGCCGGCAATTTCCCATCTTCCTATTTGATGATTGTACCACAAAATATAGCCGCTGGGTAGCCTTTTCGGAAAGAAATGATGCAAATGCGCATGTGATTTTGGCAGGTTTTCTCGCACACAAAGCCAGGCTGCCTCTTGACAGCACCCGTCGTCGCCTCTATAATATCGTTATTTGATATCGTTAATCGATATTCAAGGGGGAAGCAAGATGCCGAAGAAGGCGCTGGAGAGCATGACCGAGAGCATGTTCTATACCCTGCTGGCTCTTCTCTGGGGGCCGAAATGCGGGATCGAGATCGCTGCGTTCACGGATAAACTAACGAAAGGGAGGGTGCAGCTGGGCCCCGGCACCTTGTATACCATCCTGTCCAGGTTCCTGGAATGCGGCTATCTCAGGGAGGTGGCCACGGAGGGGAGAAAGCGGACCTACGCACTGACGGAGGAGGGTCGCCTGGCTTACGTGGGCGAGGTGGGGCGGCTGCGCCAATGTCTTCGGGATGCGGAAGCGGCCGTCGCCTTTCTTCCGGCGGAAGGAGGTGATCCCCTTGCGGATCAAGGACCGGCTCTTCCGCCTGCCCCCCTGCCCTCCCTATGACGTGGAGGCCACGGAGAGCTGGCTGGAGGACATGGCCGCCCAGGGCTGGATGCTGGAAAAGGACAGCATCTTTCTCGGCGTAGCGGCCTTTGATAAGGCGGAGCCGGCCTCCGTCCGCTACCGGCTGGAGGCCTCCCCCCGCCGTGTCGGCGACTTCGACGACAACGGCGGCGCGCCGGACCCGGAGGCGGAGGAAATGAACGCCGAGTTCGGCTGGGAATACGCAGCCCGGCGGGGACAGTTTCACATCTATCGCAGTCCGGCGGGCAGCGGACCGGAGCTGCACACCGATCCCCGGGTCCAGGCCCTGGCGATCAAGGCCCTGGAAAGAAGACAGATCCATCAGCTTCTGAGCCTCCTCCTCATTCTCGGGGTCAATCTGTTCGCGGTGCATCTGCGCGGAGGCTCCCTCCTGCTGTCCGCGGCGGCAGCGGGGCTCCCCATTACCCTGCTCACCGCATTTCTCGCCCTTTGGCTCCTGGCCGACCCGGTGCGGGAGGCGGTCCACCTGGGGCGGCTGAAGAAGCGCTTGGCGGCGGGTCA
>JAEEGG010020383.1_pt1 | contig 13261 bp, 13 predicted proteins | sample 9134161 | NCBI WGS metagenome assembly JAEEGG01 (sample SAMN16246543, study PRJNA631951) | gut metagenome | biome: gut microbiome; feature: rumen; material: CR-attached | host: Bos | place: Iran: Karaj | collected 2018-10 | reverse complement strand
GACAGCCCGCACTTGCCCAACAGTGAGTGCTCTCTCTTCTCTTGTCTCACGGCTCAAAAAAGACATAAAAATATGTAAAACCCGCTGTTCTACGCAGTAGACAGCATAATTAATTTTCGTATGAAAAAGAAATTCTTTATTCTGTGTGCAGCCTTGGTGTGGACAGTCGCACTGATGGCTCAAAGCATCGCCGTGGTAAAAGCTGACGGCAGCACCACGCTCGTCCGTACTTTAGACGAAGCTATCGCCGTTGTCAATGAAAACGACGGCTGCGTCGTCTATCTTCCTGGCGGCGGATTCTCTGTCTCTGACGATTCGAAAATCACCAAGAAGGTGACTATCATCGGCATCGGACATAAGGCAAATAACGATAATGTGGATGGAGTAACCACCATCAGTGGAAACATCTTTTTTAACGAAGGAAGTGATGGAAGTGCGTTGATGGGATGCTATCTCACGGGCAATGCACGTATAGGTAATGATGATTCAACCGTTAATGATGTACTCATCAGGTATTGTAATCTTAATGTAGTTGATGTACTAAATAATCATTGCTATGGAACAATTGTGAATCAAAATTTCATCCGTGACTATATTTCTGGCGGTGGTTCTGCAATAGAAATTACCAATAATGTTTGCAATAGGATAAGTTCAATAAATGGAGGTCTCGTGTCTAATAATATAATTACACAATCAGTAAATACCGTTTGGGATAATCCATTAAAAGATGCTAACAATTCACTCATAAGCAAAAACGTTTTTTTACATAAAGAAGGATCTTCCACTTTAAAAAATTGTAACTATAATACTTTTAATAAAAACTTGGTATTTATAAGTCTTGGCGCAACGGACGAAGAACTAATAGATTTATCAGGAGTAGCTTGGAGTGATGTGTTTGTCACGCCAGATGGTGCGAACTCCTCATCCGACTACCACTTCAAGGAAGACTACAAGCAACATGAAAGCGAAGTGGGCGTGTATGCCGATGGGGTAAAGTTCGACAAACAACTGGCTCCCGTGCCCTATATAGTAGCCAAGCGGATTGATGAGCAGACCGATGCCTCTGGTAAGCTGAACGTCAAGATTCGCGTGAACGCAGGAGGAGAAGAAGAATAAAAAAGAATAGCTATGAGTAGGAAATTATTTATCAGCATCGTCGCCTGCCTGCTCTGTCTGCTACCCGCCCTGACCCTTGCGCAATCGCTGACAAGATATGAATACTGGTTCGATGATGATTTCGCCGGTCGGGTTTCTGGCAATCTGAGTGGTGCCAGCGACGCGGTGAGTCTCAGCATCGGCACTGACCAGTTGGAGAACGGCGTCCACAAGTTCAGCTTCCGTGCCCGACAGTCAGACGGGAAATACTCCGCCATCACCAGCTCGCTATTCCTGAAGCGGCCGATGGTGCAGAGCAGCCAGATGGAATACTGGTTTGACGACAAATTCGACCAGCGCGACGTCATCAGCATCAGCAACACTGATGAGGAGCAGACCTTCGACCTTGATTTGCGCAACAATGCGAAATATCCTTGGGGCTTCCATAAGCTCAACATGCGAATCAACATCGCGGGCGAGGGCGTGAGTGCGGTCTACTCAGCAGGTGTGTTGAAACTCTCTGCCGGTAAGGCCACACAGCTCGAGTACTGGGTTGACGGCGACTATGAGCACGCCCGCACCATCAGCGGCGAGCTGGCTTCCGACGGCAAGGACTACAAGTTCATCACCGACCTCGACCTCGGCAATGTGTCGCCCGGCCATCATCGCCTCTATTGTCGCCCCGTGAGCAGCAGCCGCATAACGGCTGGTGCCGTCACCTCCGTGCCCATCATCGTGAAGTCGCGGTACAATGTGGAAAACATAGAGGATTTGACGGTGACGGAGCATGCGTATTGGTTTGATGACGATGAACCTGAGATTATTACCATAACAAATCCAGAGAATATTTTCAGTAAGCAATACACATTAGACACCCGTAAACTGGCAGATGGCCAACACACTCTCCATTTGCAATATTGCAACTCTGCAGGCGTGTGGAATAGTCCTCTCACTCAAACTTTCACCAAGGCGCATGTGAATGCTCCTTTGATTGTTGCAAATGCGAGTGCAGAAGATGGCATTGTGACTGTGAATTTCGCAACTATTCCATGGGGGCAAGGCTATACTGTAGTTCGTAAATACCCAAGTGGCTCGATAAGGAAAGTTGAATTCATTCCAAATACCCAATATCCTGCTGCTTTACGATCCACCGACCAACCTGGCCCAGGAACTTATACCTATTATGTGGTGGGCAAATATATCGATGAAGACGGAGAGCTTCAGGAAATATGTTCCGGAGATATGAGCGTAACCGTTGAGCAAGCTGCCGTTGCCGTAAAGCGAGGCACCATCCATGGTGAAATCACACTTGATGGAAAGCGCGGCGTCACTCATGGGTATTATAGGGTGGAAATAAAAGGTGAAAATGCACAAAATTTAGGGTATCAAATTTGGCAAGATCCATACGGACGATTCGTGATTCATGATGTGCCATTTGGCGAAATAACCATTGGCGTAAATAGTGATAACTACAATTTTAATGATGTCACGCTGATTGTGGATGAAAACACAAGCCATAACACTTATTTATTCAACGGCACAAAGGAAGGAGATGAATTGCCAGACAATTCAACCTATGACCTCAAAATGACGCAACCCGTTAAATTAACACCCAATGTGTTTGAGGTGGCGGTGAAGAATCTGTCGAGTAAACCTTGGAATGGTAACTTGATTGTGATGGTCATCAATAAAAAAGCAAAGGACAAATACGACGAACGTATGAATTCGGATGATCCATCCTATTGGGATAAATTAAAAACATTCTTTGCTACAGAAACAAGCTGTGAAGACGTTCCTCTCTATACGACGGCTGCAAATATGCATGTACACGTTGATGGTAAATTGTATCAGCAAGGGTCTAAAGTTTATGAGCTGGATATTGTTGATTTGCCTGAAACGAATAAAAACGAAGACTATTATGTGTATGTTTTTTCCCAGAAAGACGGAACCGGGCAGTTGAAAGAGTTGGATACTTCGTATCAAAACCCTCAAGTTCTGAATTTCAATCCCTTTAATTGTGCCATAGCTCAGGAAAAAGATTACAAGTCATACATTGAAGAGTATAAAACTGTACTACGGCACTTGAAGGAACTGTCAAAATGGGGCGATCCATTCGCTCTGGAGATAAAAACCTTCGGAGATGATTACGAGGCCATAATAGACAATTTAGGAAGTGGCAAGTATGTGGATTATGATGGATTTGCACAAGACCTCATTGTCAACACTTCACATTCGGCAGGTATGCTGTTGAGCGTTTTTCTGAGTGATGTACATAAAGAAGTAAAGAATGCAGCAAAGCTTGTCACAAATTCTGGTCCCATACAGGTCGCTAATGGACTCGAAAAAGTTATTAATCGTTTGGAGAGCATTTACGGTTCATACACAAACGTAGATGACAATCAAAAGTTCTTCGAAACAAGCAAGCAAGTGCTTCGGCTTTGTGATGATCTGGATTTAAAGCTATTTCCTGCATTGAAAGTTTACAAAACGTATTTCGATGTAGGTGCTGCGATGGCTTCTGCCGTTAGCAGATTAGAGAACAATTATTCAGGCTGGTATATATGGGAAAGGCTTGTCTCTGGAAAGGGCATCCACAAGATTATGGTGCGTAAGTATTCAGCAGGTAAGAACTGGGAGGGATACTTCTCTGGATCGGATCTGGATGGACAAATAAGGTCAATAGATTTCGTGCTAAAGGCTCCTGGCATTGAACTGCCAAGCTTATCTTGCAAAAAGGAACCAATGAGTGACGGGATTATTGTAAAAGATGTGGTTTTCCCAGGTGTCAATAACTCGAACTATGCAAGTACAGAAGCATGGATGATTATTACTTGGAATAACAATCGTGTCACCCGTGTCCCCTTGCTTGATGGGCATTTTGTGAAGAAAGAGAATTTTAATCAGACCAGTTCACAACCTCCCATCATGACCGTCGAACTACAATCAGAGGCAAATTTGAATAATGAGAGTATCGCTAATAAATTAACTTTCGTAGAACAAGATTAGCTATGAGAAAATATATAATGATTATATTTGCCTGTTGGCTGTCGGTGTCGGTAAAAGCCCAAGGGCAGGAATTGACTTTCGTTTCATCTGCCGTGGAAGAAGGAATACGGCAACACCTCAATATTACTGATGATGAAAGTATCACTTTCTTGCAATTGGATACTATTACTACACTCGACCTTTCCCGACGCGGTATTTCCGATATCCATGATCTTGTGCTTCTTCCTAAGTTGCGTTCTTTGGATTTAAGCGACAATGTTGTGGACGACTTGCGACCGCTCGTAGTCCTTAACTCCTTAGAATGGGTTGACTTAAGCTACAACAATTTGAAAGGTATCAATGACTTGTTTTACTCCACGTCCAAGAAACTTACCATCAATGTGGCTTTCAACTACATTCGGGATTTCTCCATATTTGGTTCAATCTCATCGTGCAATTTCACTTTGGAAGGAGCAGGGCTTCAGTTAAACGATGATGCTCCTTATTTCGATGTATGCAAGTTCGTTTGCGATGCTACGGAATCTCCTGCTGTGGTTTATTGTCTTGTGCGTACAAACATGGATGAAGCTGTACGGTTGCAATGTGTTGGAGAAGAAACGGAAGTGCCAATTGATGGAGAGTATTTCAAACATGAACTTCAGTATGGTGGCGAGGAACCACTTCCTATAGTTCTAACTAATGGTATGGTAAGTGAAACGGCCTACTTGGTGCTTCCTAAATATAAATGGGCGGGTGATGGTGAGACCGTCACACTGGCGACGGGACTCCCCGATGGCTACACGTTGAGCCACGCCTTTGCTGGCTATGGCACGGTGGAGGTGGCTGGCAACACGCTGCAGTACACCGCCCCTGCCGAGGCCGTGGAGGATGTGGTGAACTTCTGCTATTACGAGGGCGAGACGCTGAAGGGATTTTCACGCTTCTATGTGAACAAGGACCGTATGGGCGACGTGAACCGCAATGGTGTGGTGGACATTGCCGATGTCGTGCTGATCATCAATCACAACTTGGGCCAACAGCCCGTCGGCACCTTCGTGCCACGGGTGGCCGACGTGGACGGGAATAGCAGCATCAATGTCAACGATGCCATACGCATAGCAGAATACATCGTGGGCAAGGTGAAAAGCCTCTCCGTTCAGGCGACGGAGCCGTAGCATCGGGGGCCTTGCTGCCATTCATCGTGTAGGAGGAGGTAAATGATTTTGGTTCTCCTCCTCCTCCTCCTCGATGAATGGCAGCAATACTGGCCCAGCCAATTTGCGTCAGATTGGCGCATATTATCGTAGTGCCGCAGACAAAGAATAATCTGCAACTGTGCGTGAATAATGTGGGATTAATCGTGGCGGCGTTCTTTTTTGCAAAAATTCTTTTGCAAATGTATTCGTAATTGAGGGATTTTCAGTAAATTTGTGCCCACATTATGAACACTAATTAATCCGACATGAAAATGAAGCTATCTTTCGGGGCTGTTCTTGCCCTCCTGCTCTGTGCCACCATTGCCCGCGGCCAGTATCAGCAAGTGAACGACATCCCTTACACGGAGTCGACAGATGCCTACGCCAAAGAGCGCTGCAAGCTCGACGTGTATCATCCCACCAACCTGCAGGATGCCCCCGTGGTGGTGTGGTTTCATGGCGGCGGCATAGAGGGTGGCAACAAGCACATCGACGCGCAGCTGAAGAACAGCGGACTCGTGGTGGTGGCGGCCAACTACCGTCTGCTGCCTAAGGCACACATCGACGACATCCTCGACGATGCTGCGGCCGCCGTGGCCTGGACTTACAAGAACATCGAGAAGTATGGTGGCAGCAAGCGCAAAATCTTCGTGGCTGGACACTCAGCCGGCGGCTATCTGCTCGACATGATTGGGCTCGACAAGCATTGGCTCGCCAAGTACGGCGTGGATGCCGACTCGCTGGCAGGCCTCATTCCGTTCAGCGGACAGTGCATCACCCACTACAACATCCGCAAGCAGCAGGGCATCCCGCCCCTGCAGGCCACCATCGACAAGTACGCCCCGCTCACCTTCGTCCGTGCCGATGCCCCGCCCATCATCATCATCTCTGGCGACAGGGAGCTGGAACTGTATGGACGCTACGAAGAGCAGGCCTACTTCTGGCGCATGCTGAAGCTCGTGGGGCATCAGGATGCGACGCTCTACGAGATGCAGGGCTACGACCATGGAGCCATGCCGCAGCCCGCCTATAAGATAATGAAAGACCACATCAAGCGGATTACCAGTAAGATGACCTCGGCCTTGCCACAGCCCACGATTAAGGCCGAGCAGCAGGCTGAGTGGCGCTTCGTGTGGCAACCCGAATATATTAGGAATGGTGCCAAGATTGACGATGCGAACCCCGCCGTCCTTCATCTGGGCAGCAATAATGGCTATTATGACCTGACGGCTGCGACGGGCGCACTCGTCAAGGACTTGCGCGACTTCACGGTTTCTGTGTGGATGAAGGTCAGCTCGGAGAATCAGCTCGACGGCTACGGCCATTTCCTCTTCGCCTTCTCACAACTGGCCGAGAACAATGCCCACGAAGGGCCTTACATGGCCATGCGGCTGAACGAGCAGCGCTTTGAGACCTCAACAGGCGGCTATGAGCACGAGGAGATCATCATGCAGGGTGGCAAACCCAAGCGCGACGTATGGGTGCACGCCCTCTATCGCCAGCAGGGGCACTGCGGCGAGCTGTTCCTCGATGGCAAGCTCATCGGGCGCAACGAAAAGATGCCCATCCTCGCAGAGATATTCCACGCAGCCCCAGCCAACTGCTGGATAGGGCGCGCCCCATTCCGTGGCGACAAGTATCTGACGCAAACCGACGTGGCCGACTTCCGCATCTACAACTATGCCATCAGCAATCAGGAGATGAGCAAGCTGAGGAAGACCACTATCATGAAGTGATGCTCCGCACTTGCACGAATTTTCCGATTTGTTGCTTTCGTATAACAAAGGCCTATCGCGTGCGGTAGGCCTTTGTTATAAGCGTCACAGATAATTGTAATGTCTTCTTCGTTTCAGGTAAGACAGGTCGCCTTGGTGCTGATAGGCTTCTTTCTCAAACCTTATGTGGAAGTAGGCTTTAGTCCAATCACGATACTTGAAATAGAGTATCAGCCACTCAATACCGTACCAAATAAAGAATGGCAGATAGAGTAGTTCGCGCTGTTGCTTGACGTGAATCATCTCGTGGTTCAGGTCATAATTGTTAAGGGGTGCTACGGTAAGTATGAACTCCGTCAGCGTAATAGCCAGGAAATTCTTGCCAAACGGGTGCTTCTTTATATATAATACTTTCGGCATGCTCTCCGTTTTTGTTGTCAAGGTGCAAACATTGTGCCAATATCCTGGCAATGCCATTAGTACAGTCTCTTTTTGTTGCCATCATCCGCAGAAATAGGGAAATTCCCTTTGTGGATGAAACAATAATTCGTAACTTTGCGGCAAAAGAAAGGAACAATGCTATGTTTTACTATTTCCCTTCGTGGCTCGGCGCGTTAGTGTTTTTGGCTATTGTGGCTTATTTTCTGTACCACGGTGCGAAGCGCCTGTTCAGTAGCCTGGCTTACACGCCTTCACAATCACTCACTAAACGGCTGGATATCCTGCAGCTTGACGTCAGACCCGTCTCTGATGGCGATGAGGTGTTCTTCGTATATTGCGAAAAAGGAAAGTTCAAAGCCACCATAAGGAACAAACGCAAGCATGCAGAACTCACCCTGGAGGCTTACAGTAAGAAGGAGTTGGAGGAGAAGGTGAACGACACCTTTCGAGCATGGGCGATCACAGGGAAGAAGAAGGCTGGGCAATTAGGTGTTTTCATAAAAAAGCAAAACGGTATAATTGCAAAAAATCGCTAAGTGCTTGATGTAAGCATCTTAGCGATTCTTTTGGTCGGGATTACTGGACTCGAACCAGCGACCTCGCGCCCCCCAGAAGGTAATACGTATGCGCTAAATCCCGATGAAAATCAGTTGATTACATCTTATTGTTCTCTCATGGGTGACTCCTTGGTTGACTTTAGTCTCCCTTCTGATTAAACATTACAGTATTTCAATTCTCGCTTTGATTCCTTGGAATCGGTTGTAAAGTTACTAAGAATAATTCAGAAAAACGCAGATTTAGTCTTAATTTTTGTTATCAGCCAGATTTAATTTCAGTATCTTCACTTGTGATATATCTTTAATTCCTATGTAAAAAGTATCGAGTAAAAGTGTCTCTATAATTGATTTTTTTGTCTGGAGCAACTTTTTTAAAAAGGAGTATATAAAACTATTATTTCTCAGAAAATGTCACCTAACATGGAATATCCAATAGAAGTGGGTCTAAAGTCCGATTTTTCACATATAGCCTAATCTAATAGGTTTATCACCTTATCAGCTACTTCTTTTGTGATTCCTGTCATTGGGTCGGTTAAAACGAGGTGGTCAGAATGGGCTTCAAGGTAACAGTCTTCATCATCAAGTATGGCATATTTAAATGGGAAGGTCGCGTTGTCTTGTAGCCATGCTTCTATTTCCATTCCTCGTTGGCCATACCAGATTGTTATTGTTCCAATAGCTTTCTCCTTTTGAACCGTTGGGGTAACACCAACAACTTCACCAGCTAAGTTCCTGTTGCGCCATAAGGCTTGCATGTCCCCATCAAGTCGCCATGTTGAGGTAATGATAATCTTAGCGTCAGTAGATTCTATTATATATTCCAAATTCTGTACGGCTTCTGGGTCAAACAAGTAGCCGTCAGCATCTGTCTCGCACAGTCCGTTTTCTACGAGATAGTCACTATAGCGTCCTGTGTTAAGTACACCGTCTATGTCAAGAAATAGGTAGTTCATAGATAATTGTAATGTCTTCTCCATTTTAAATAGGACAGGTCACCTTGGTGTTTGTATGCCTCTTTCTCAAACCTTATGTGGAAGTAGGCTTTAGTCCAGTCGCGATATTTGAAATAGAGTATCAGCCATTCTATACCATACCAAATAAAGAATGGCAGATAGAGTAGTTCACGCTGCTGCTTGACGTGAATCATTTCGTGGTTCATGTCATACTGGTTAAGGGGTGCTACAGTAAGAATGAGCTCCGTTAGCGTGATGGCCAAGAAATCCTTCCCAAACGGGTGCTTCTTTATGTATAAGACTTTCGGCATAATTCCTACTTTGAGGGATTCTCAGATGAATCATAATTATCTTTTGCTTGCAGCTCTTCTGTTTCCTGTGAGAATGGCTTTCCGCTTTTCGTTTCGTCTATTGTATGAAATAAATCTTCTGGCACTTGGAAAGGTTTCAAAGGTTTGCCATCCATGTAAAGTGCATATAGTCTTTCAGCCTTGTCTATTCTTTTTATATCGAATTGAGGCCCAATTGGGTGCTTCATCCCATTAACAGCAAACCATAAACTGGAAAAGCAAGAAATCAAATCGTGTGCAAATGGTGCTACGGCTTCCTTTTCAAGTTCTGTCAAACTCTCATGTTTACTTTTTCCCATTTTTATCAACCATTCTTTCTCTCGTGCTTTTTCATCTTGAAGTTCTTGTTCAACTTTATTATAATAATATTCAAATACCTCATCTGAGGCATTTAACGCCTCTGGATAACGTTCTCCCAGTTCCATGCCAATACTTAATACGCTCCAATCTGCTCCACTTCCAAGATAATGGCTGGGCGTGAACATATCTGGACTTAAATTATGTTTTTTCCTAACTTTCTTTTTTTTATTACTCATATTCTACTATTTAAATGGTGATATTGCCATATCATTATAACGGAATTAGTTTCGTTTTGTTATATCAAAGAATATTTGTTCGGGCTTTACCAGGTCAATGAACAAATGGCCTTCTCTTCCCATAGATTCACGCCATGACCATCTTGCAGTTCTAAAATGGACGTGGATAATCTTCTTGTCTTTATTCTCTTCTCTTTTCCTCTCTTTATATGCTTCATCTACGGGAAACCCCAAGTATACAAATGGGTCAAATGTGTATTCTACCGATTCAGGATAGGTGAGCATACTCATAAACGCATCAGTCCATAAGACGTCTGCCCCTTTTACTAAGTTATAGTCTGCTCCTGTAAACACCCTTATGCCTTTTGCCTTACCATCCTCAAAAATGGCATTGCTTTCTGCATGTGTGGCAGCATTATAGCGTTGTAACTCAAACTCGATATTCGTATTGAGATTAAGTTTCTGGTCTAACTCCTTTACTATTTCTAATACTTCTTCTTTGCTCATAATCCTATTTAAATAGTGAAACTGCTTTGTTATTAACTGAACTGACACGCTGATTATTATTCTTCTTTGATGAATCGTTGGGAAAAATTTGCGAATAAGATTAGTGTGAACACATATTGATTAGTACAATTATACAGGCAACAACTCCTATTATAGCTAAACATCCCCAGATTTTTAACTCTTTATCTGTATCTTTTGAAAATGCCCCAGAACCTAAGAAAAAGAGAGCAAATAATCCCAAACCTACTAAGCAATATATCACTAATAGATAATCATGTGCATTGGAATTATCTGTGTCTGCTCTATGGCCACTCATGTCTAACAATAGACTTGATACATATAATAATGTATTCATAACTTTTCAAAATTAGTAGATTAAGAAGCCATGAGGGGAATTAGTTTTTGCAACACTATACAGTCCATTGATTTTTTCCAAACCAAACTCATATCTGAATGACCTATCCCAATATGTGACTCCCTCTGCAATAAATAAGAACCTTCCATTATCCATATTCAATTGGTCGGCGTATCGCACAGTCAATGTTTTTATAGTTTTATTTATAGTCTGATTTGGATAAACATTTATATCAACGACAGCCGCATTACTGGATGCCTCCATAATTCTGTTATATAACCATGATTTTGCCGATTGTACGCCGAAATCATATTCTTTAGCAGATTTTTGTTTTTGATACTCACGCTGCGCTTTAAGATTGTTTTCATAATCCAAGCGTCTCTGTTCCTCCATTTTCTGCTGTTCTTCTTGATAGGAACTGTTGTTGTTAGAAGTGTTGTTACACCCAAGTATGGCAACGGTGCATAACAGTAGTAATGTGACTTTTTTCATAGTTTGATTTTTAAATGTTTGACACACTCATTTGTTTGGTTTTACAAATCATCCTTAGTAATTGTAATATCCAAAATTTTTGATGAATAAATATAATGAAAGTTGAAGCCATTATCTATGTAATCTTTCATTGATGCAGTTTCTCTCAGTTCGTTTATTAGTACGTTTTTCATTTGGCCTGAATCAAGGTTATCAAACCTTTTATTGCAATTGTCATTCACAAAATAGTTATAACAAATCGCGCGCGTTGAGCGTTCAAAATACATACTTTCTAAAATTAAATCGTCTGTAATCAGCATAGGGCAATGCCTTTCGGTGTATTCCTTGCACTCTTTTTCACAGCGGTCTTCTATTGTTTCTTGGTTTGAAACGACTACGTCACTGTTTTTAGTAGCTCTTTGACAAGCGTTTAGAAAAAACATGAGAAAGATAATTGTGACTGCAATTGACGGTAACCCTTTCATACCAATATTATTCATATTCATATCCAGATAATTGGGAGTTTTTTATTATGGTCTTACATGAAGTACCCCTATATCCTTGCCTTGACCCAGCAAATTCGTAGTCGTTTTCTCCACAAGAGTTAAGCGACACCAAACTTACTATTAAAAGACATACAAATAGAAATAGTTTCTTCATACCAATAACATTTTGTGCCAATCAGCCCCAAGAAATCAGCGGATTATTGTTTAAGAGTGTGGGACTATTGCTCACCACTGCCGTACAGGTTCTGGACTACCTCTCTATTAGTAACAAACAATAGCCCACACCTTTAGATATACTATTCCCATAGGGTATAATAATCTAATGATGCGAGCGTATTGTCTACTATCTAAATAGAGATGCGAATTGTCCAGATTCGTACTGCTAAATAGTATTCAATCACTCTTTTTACTAAGTGCTGAGCCATTAAAACGCGCCCCAACTCTATGGAGCACTTGAAACTCGTTACAAAATTAGTGAATCTTTGTCTAATAACGTGCACAAGCCTTTAAATCTTAATAAATATTAGCACTACCTACAAACATAAAGGAGGTAGGAGCTTTAGCCCCTATCCCTCTCTATAGATTAAAGTCTTTTTTGATGCGTTGTACTGTTGAAGTTCCTTTGTTGGTCAGTTTGGCTATAGTTCTAACGCTATACCCTCGTTTTAGATAGGAGATAACATCTTTGTACTGCTCTTTCTTCTGCTCAATGGTCTTTACAGTTCCAACTCTACGGCCTAACTTTCCGCCACGCTCTATGTAGAGTTTACGGCCACTGTTCAAACGAAACTTTATATTTTCTCGTTCTAACTGTGCACAAGTTGAAAGTGTCGCTATCATTATAGGGGCAAATAGAGTTGGTTTCCCTTCACTGTCTAATAAGGTTAGTTGTTCTTTCTGTAGGTAGAGGTTAATTCCACTGTCTATGAGGTCTTTAACGGTGGCCAGAACTTCAAAGGCATTTCTTCCAAGTCTGGATAACTCACTTACTAAGAGGATAGAAACTTTGTGCTGTTTGCAATAGTCTATAGCCTGTAATAATATAGGTCTCTCTGTGTTCCGTTTCGCTCCAGAAATATGCTCCTCAAATACCTTTGAAACCTGTATTTTCTGAAACGCTGCATAATCCTGTAGGTCTAAGACTTGACGCTCTGTGTTCTGTCTGTCACCGATAGAAGAAACACGGGCGTAAATTACTGCTGTTGTATTCATAATAGTCTTTGGTTAAGTTAAACACGAAAGAAGTGTACCCAAATGCCACTTTATAGATTTATTTGGGTACACTTCCATTTTGATTACACTCTCAGCCTACCAACTGCACGGTAGTCTGGCATAGAGGGTTAATTTGTCACCAAGTATATAGAATCCTTCTCCTTTTATATATTCCAGATACTTGATACCCCAAACGTTTTTCTTTACTTCATACTTGATATACTTCATTCCCTCAAAGATTCCGCTGGTAATAGTTTTGTCCTCTATCACTTCTATTGCCTTAATTTCTATTTGGCAATTTCTTGTAAGAGGATTGTCTAATCTCACTCTTTCCCATCCGTCTAAACATCTGTTTTCCTTTTTGCTATATAGATAGCTAACG
>JAEEGG010020382.1_pt1 | contig 13262 bp, 10 predicted proteins | sample 9134161 | NCBI WGS metagenome assembly JAEEGG01 (sample SAMN16246543, study PRJNA631951) | gut metagenome | biome: gut microbiome; feature: rumen; material: CR-attached | host: Bos | place: Iran: Karaj | collected 2018-10 | reverse complement strand
TGTTGACCGTGCGGGTGAGCGCGGACTGGAACCCGGTCATGTGGGTGCCGCCCTCGCCGGTGCAGATGTTGTTCGCGTAGCTGAAGATGTTTTCCTGGAACTCGGCGTTGTACTGCATGGCAATCTCGACATCGATGCCGTTGCGCTCCTTGTGCATGTAGATCACGTCCTGATGCACCAGTTCCTTGTTCGCGTTCAGCATCTTCACGAACTCCACGATGCCGCCCTCGTAGTGGAACGTCTCGGAGCGGACCGGGTTTTCGCGTTCGTCGGAGAGGTCGATGCGGATGCCGCGGTTCAGGAAGGCGAGTTCGCGGAGGCGCTTCGCGAGGATGTTCCAGACGTATTCCGTGGTTTCGGTGAAGATGGTCGGGTCGGGCTGGAACGTCACGGTCGTGCCGCGGTCGGACACCGGATGCAGCGGGTGCAGCTTCACGGCGGTGTTGCCGCGCTCGAAGCGGATCTCGTACGCCATGCCGTCGCGATGGATTTCGACGGTCATCCAGGTGGAGAGGGCGTTCACGCAGGACACGCCGACGCCGTGGAGGCCGCCGGACACCTTGTAGGCGTTGTGATCGAACTTGCCGCCGGCGTGCAGCACGGTCATCACGACTTCGACGGCCGGAATGCCGAGTTCCTTGTGAATGTCGACCGGGATGCCGCGTCCGTCGTCGCTGACGCGGATGCAGTTGTCGGGGAGGATGGTCACGGAGACCTTCGACGCGAATCCGGCGAGCGCTTCGTCGATACTGTTGTCGACGACTTCATAGACCAAGTGGTGCAGACCGCGCTGGGACGTGTCGCCGATGTACATGCTGGGACGCTTGCGGACGGCTTCCAGGCCGTCCAGAACCGTGATCTCGTCCGCGGTGTAGTCGTCCGGGTTGCGGTCCTCGGACTGCGACGTGAACGTGCTGTCAATGCTGGACTCGTTGATGGTGGAGCGCGGCGGCTCCGGCTTGCGGACGTCCGCGGGCTTCGCGGCGGTTTCCGGCGCGGCGGGCGCGGTGTTTTCCGCAGGGGTTTCGGGTGCGGACGCCTGGGAGGTGATTTCGTCTTCGGACATTGGATTCTCCATGAGGTGCGGCCGGGGTTGACCGGACGCGGGTTCGTTGCTTCAATAAGTTTTCAATATAATATACACCGCCAAACACTATTTTCAAGCGCGTACGCGTATACGCGCGTAAAAAAAAGCCGATTTTTTCGAAAAAAATATAGATCAATAAAGACAGTCGAATCGGATACGACAGTAAATATAAAAGATTATGACCGGCAATAAATATATCTATTATGACACAAAAAACGGGACCTGGCGATAAGGCCAGGCCCCGGATGTAAGACTAGCGCAAGACGCTGTGACGCTTACTCTTTCTTCTTCCAGTCGAGTGCGCCGGTGGGGCATTCCTTCACGCACGCGCCGCAATCGACGCAGTAGTCCGGGAGGCCCTGTCCGAAGGTCGTGTCGACCATGGTGTGGAAGCCGCGTTTCATCATGCCGAGGAGGGACTTGTTGATGATCTCGGAGCAGACTTTCACGCATGTGCCGCAGCGGATGCATTTCTGCTTGTCGTGAATGATGTATTTGTGGCGGACGTCGACGGCGGAAATCGGCTTGGAGCCCTTGTAGGCGTCGGGGTTCACGCCATAGGCGGTGGAGTGCTTTTTCAGCAGACAGTCGTGCTTGCCGGTGCAGCTGCATTCGATGCAGCGGTCGGCTTCGCCGGAGACCTGCGCCTGCGTGAAGGTCGGGTACAGCTCGTGGAACGTGGTCTTGCGTTCCTCCAGCGGGATGTATTCGGGCTGGATGCGTTCGGCGTCGGAGACCTGGCGGATATAGACGAGGTCTTCCTTCGCGAGGGAGCGCCAGTGGCCGCGGGAGACGTTGAACTCGAACGGTGCCTTGTGCGGGACGCCGTTCAGGAAGTCGACGACGGAGAGCGCGGCCTTGCGGCCTGCTGCGAGGGCTTCCACGACGGTGGCGGGGCCGGACACGCAGTCGCCCGCGGCGAAGACTTTCTTCCTGCCGGTGCAGGTGAAATCGCTGTCGGAGATTTCGAAGCCGCGCTTGGAGGCGGCGAAGCCTTCGGGCACGACGGTGCGCTGGCCGATGGCGGAGATCACGGTGTCGGCCTGGAGCTTGAACTCGGAGCCGGGGATCAGGACCGGGGAACGGCGTCCGGAGGCGTCGGGTTCGCCGAGCTGCATGCGGGCGCAGGAGAGCGCGAGCGAGCCGTCGGCGTTCTTCGTAAGGGCGGCGGGCGCGGTGAGGAATTCGAACTTGACGCCTTCCTCCATCGCCTCGTCGACTTCGACGGCCTGCGCGGGCATCTCGTTGCGCGTGCGGCGGTACACGATGGTCACGTCGCCGCCGAGACGGAGCGCGGTGCGGGCGCAGTCGATGGCGGTGTTGCCGCCGCCGACCACGATGGTGCGTCCGGGGTTCGGGCAGTCTTTCCAGTTCTTTCCGGCGATGTCGCCGAGCCACTGGATGCCCTTCTGGGCGGCTTCTTCGCCGTCGATGCGCATGGAGCTGGAGGCCCAGGAGCCGACCGCCAGGATCACGGCATCGAAATCCTGCTCGAGCTGTTCGATGGTGAAGTCCTTGCCGAGCTTCTGGCCGGTGCGGATTTCGATGCCGCCCATCTTGTCGAAGTGGGCGAGCTCCTTGCGGAGCGTGTCCTTCGGCAGACGGAATTCCGGGATGCCGTAGCGGAGCATGCCGCCGGCTTCGGGCATCTGTTCGAACAGGAACGAGGCGACGCCCTGCAGGCGCAGGTAGTAGGCGGCGGAGAGACCCGCGGGGCCCGCGCCGACGATGGCGACGCGCTTGCCGTTGAGGGCCGGGAGGTCCTCCATGTACGTGTCGTAGTACATGTCGGCGGAGAGGCGCTTCACGTCGTTGATGGAGACGGGCTTGCCTCCGATGTTGCGGCGGCAGTCGCGTTCGCAGAAACGCGGGCAGACGCGGCCGACGGACATCGGCAGCGGGATGCGCTGCTTGATGATCTCGAGCGCCTTTTTGAAGTCGCCGTTGCGGCCGGCGCGGACGTATTCCTCGACGGTGGCGTGGGCGGGGCAGGCGAGCGTGCAGGGGGCTTCGCAGTCGCCGGTGTGCTCGGAGACGAGCAGGGAGAGGGCGGTGCGGCGCATGTCCTTCACCTCGTCGGACGAGGCGTCGATCTCCTGTCCGGGGGCCGGGCATGCGGAGCAGGACGGCAGGAATTTGCCGGTCTTGCAGTCCTTCACGACGCAGACGAAGCAGCTGGTGGTCTTGGAGATTTTCTGGTTGTAGCAGAGCGTGGGGATTTCCACGCCGATGCGGGCGGCGGCCTGAAGGATGGTCTCGCCCGGCTGTGCGGCGACCTCGCGGCCGTCGATTTTGAAGATGATGTCAGACATGGACGTTACCTCAGGCATTGGCGGATTGTTTGCGGACGCGGGAGACGGCCTTCTTCGGGCAGACTTCGATGCAGGAATTGCACTTGGTGCACTTGGCGTTGTCGACCGAGAAATTGTTGGCCGGGTCGATGGCGCCGACCGGGCAGGTCTTCACGCAGAGCTTGCACTTGATGCACTTGGCCGGGTCGATGGCGACGTCGACGAGCGCGGGGCACGCGAGCGCTTCGCAGACGTGGTCCTGAACGTGCGCGAGGTATTCGTTCTTGAAGTAGCGCAGCGTGGAGAGCGCGGGATTCGGGGCGGTCTGGCCGAGGCCGCAGAGCGCGCCCTTCTTGATCTTCGGCGCGATGTCCTCCAGGAACGCGATGTCGTCCATGGAGCCCTTGCCGGAGGTGATGCGCTCGAGCGCTTCGTACATGCGGGTGGTGCCGACGCGGCAGAACGTGCACTTGCCGCAGGATTCGCGGCGGGTGAAGTTCAGGAAGTAGCGCGCGGTCTCCACCATGCAGCGGTTGTTGCCGATCACGATGAGGCCGCCGGAGCCCATGATGGCGCCGAGCTTGCCGAGGGAGTCGTAGTCGATCTTCACGCCAAACTCGGAGGCGGGGATGCAGCCGCCGGAGGGACCGCCGGTCTGGACGGCCTTCACTGTGCCGGGCTCGGCTCCGCCGATGTCGTACACGATCTCGCCGAGCGTGATGCCCATGGGGACCTCGACGAGGCCCGGGGTCTTCACGTCGCCGGCGAGGGCGAAGATCTTGGTGCCCTTGCTCTTTTCGGTGCCGATGGCGGCGTAGGCTTCCGCGCCGATCTGGAAGATGATCGGGATGTTCGCGAACGTCTCGACATTGTTGATGGCGGTCGGGAGCGTGTTCCAGCCGCTGTCGGTCGGGAACGGCGGGCGGAAACGCGGGGTGCCGCGCTTGCCTTCGAGCGAATGGATCATGGCGGTCTCTTCGCCGCAGACGAACGCGCCGGCGCCTTCCTTGATCGTGATCTCAAGCGGGGCTTCGCGGCCCGGGAGCTTGTTGAGGCCGGCCTTCTTCATTTCCTCGATGGCGATCGTGAGGTGCTTGATGGCCAGCGGATATTCCGCGCGGCAGTAGATGAAGAGGCGGGTCGCGTCGGTGGCGTACGCGCCGATGAGCATGCCTTCGAGGACCTGGTAGGGGACGCTTTCCATCATGGAGCGGTCCATGAACGCGCCCGGGTCGCCTTCGTCGGCGTTGCAGATCTGGACTTTGTCCGGGACCTTCTTCGCCGCGAGGAAGCTCCACTTCATGCCGGTGGGGAAGCCGGCGCCGCCGCGACCGCGGAGGCCGGACGCCTTCACCGCGTCGACAACCTGTTCCGGGGTCATGGAGAAGACCTTTTCGAGGGCGGAGAAGCCGCCGTTGGCCTTGTATTCGTCGAGGGAGACGGGATTAATGCGGCCCGCGAGACGGGTCACGAGGAGTTTTTCGAGCTTGGAGCGCTTCTCCGGGAAAACGAACCGGCCTTCTTCGCTCTGGGCGAGGATGGCGGCCGCTGCTTCGTCGGTGCCCTTCACGCGGGCGTAGAAGACGCTGGTGCCGTCGGTGAGTTCGAGTTCCACGATGGGTTCGGCGTAGCAGTGACCCATGCAGCCGGCCTCGTCGACCGGGATGGAGCCCGCCTGTTTGCGGAGGGCTTCCAGGACTGCGCCCGCTCCGGCGGCCAGACCGCAGGAGGCGGTCCCGACTTTGATGCGTTTGATGTCTGCCATGGCGGATCAGCCTTTCGCTTTGTACTCGTTGAGGATCTTCGTCAGGCTTTTGCGGTCGAGCTTGCCGTAGACGCGTCCGTTGATGGAGAGGACGGGGGCGAGGGAGCAGCAGCCGAGGCAGGCGACGGTCTCGATGGAGAAAAGGCCGTCTTCGGTGGTCTCGCCGTCGTTGATGCCGAGTTCGGCGGAGACCCAGGCGCGGATCTGCGTGGAGCCCTTGATGTGGCACGCGGTGCCGTCGCAGACGCTGAGTTTGTACTTGCCGGGTTTGGTGCGTTTGAACTGGGCGTAGAACGTGAGGACGCCTTCGACTTCCGCGGCCGGGATGCCGAAATGCTCGGCGGCCGCCAGGATGCCGTCGTTCGAGACGTACCCTTCGCGGGTCTGGATGAGCTGGAGCCCCTTGATCAGGTTGCCCTTGTCAGGCTCCACTTCTCCGAGGTAGGAAAAAGCGCTGTTCATGATTTTTCCCTGTGGGTGTGTTATGGGTATGGGTGTGAAAAAAGTGCAGGTTGTTTAAATGCGCAAACTATAATATAGCACGCTTTTCCGAATAAACAAGCCGGAAAACGTCTTTGTGAACGCGGATATGCCGAAAGACAATGATTTTTCCCTCGGTCCCGGTTCAGTTTCCCGGCCGGGGCGAGATCTTCGGGGAGATTTGCGGCGAAATGAGGCGTTCGGGGCCGGGCGAGATCACGAGCGGGACGTCTTCCGGCGTGACGACCTCGAACTCCGGCGCGTCTTCCGCTCTCAGGAACGGGTCGTACATGGCGTCGTCGGGGGCCAGGTAGCCGACGCGCGTCTCCCAGCCGGACGAATCCGCCGGACGCGGCGTGAACGCGGTCCAGGCCGTCGCATGGCCGTCCACGAAGGACACGACGCTTTTGCCGGAATGCCGGAAGTCGGAGTAGCCGCCCAGGCCGGACGTCGGATTGTAGAGGAACGCGGTCGGCGAGGGGCGGCTGCCGTTTCCGGCGAGGAAGCATGCGGCGTCGGAGAGCACGATCAGCTTCGACGGGCTTTTCACCTGCGTGATGCGGCAGGGACGGAAGTTCGGCGGCTGCGCCGACGGACCGGAGAACGAGAGCTGGTAGTTCATGCCGTACCCGGCGAAACGGGCGGTCCAGGCCAGGTTGATCGTGAGTTCGGACTTCGCGGAGGGACATTCGAATACGCGGCCGTTCGCGGCGCTGGAATCCGGGACCAGGCGCGAGAGGATGCCGGGGCCGCGGTGGTTTGAGGACGACTCCCAGCTGTCGAACGAAGCGTCCCACGCAGGGCAGAAATACCCGCCGCTCGCATCGACATAAAAAAGGTGCATCAGCGTGACTTCGCGGATGTTGCTGACGCACTGCGCCAGGCGGGCGCTGTTCCTCGACGACGACAGCGCGGGCAGGATCAGCCCGGCCAGGATCGCGATGATCGCGATCACGACCAGGAGCTCGACCAGGGTGAACCGCCGGGATGCGCATTTGCTTCTTTCGGAATGAAAGCGGCTGACGTGTCTCATTGTTCCTCTTTTGCCTCGGGTATGAATGCCGGAGTTCCTGCCCGTCCGCCGAAAAAAAGTCAGCGAAAATGAACAGGACCATCCTAATACCATACACCCGAATACGGCAAAAAGCAAGCGGAAATCCGTACCCCGAGAGCACACCTCCGGCCGCTTCAGGGCCCCCGGCTTTCCGCAAAAGAAAAACACAGGTCAATGACCGAGGCGAACGCGGGCCACTGCTCCGGCACGTCCCCGGTCCCGCCCAGACGCTTCACGGGTTGTCCCCCGCGGCAGAGGTCCAGGCTCCATCCCGGGCCGTCTTCTTCCGGCGCGGCGCAGACGTCCTCCCGTGCCCCGAAATCGCACGCGTCGAGCTTCATGCGGAGCACGTCGCCGCGGTGTCCGGCGAGGCGGCACCACATGACTTCGCCGCCCGGCGCGGACTGTGCGGTGATCTCGCCGATCCCGAAGTCAACGGTCACGCGGAGGCTCCGGCCGGGCCGCTTCGATTCCCGGAAAACAAGCATGTCGAACTGCATGGCGGTGTCCTTTCCGCTCAAACGCAGCCGAGTTTCAGGAGGAAGGCGAGGGTCACGGCCCAGATGATGACGATCCCGAGGTTTTCCGAGACGAGGGCGCGCAGGAGACTCAGGGCGGCGAATGTTTTTTCTTTCATGATGTCAGCTCCTTGTTACAATGATTCGATGTCGAAAAGATTCCGTTTGCGGCGGAGAAAACCGCTTTTTCCGGCTTGTTTTTTTCTCCGTCCGCGAGTATACTATACCATGCGATCTTGCCATGGAGTGTCAGTTTAAACCGCGGGGAACAAAAAAAATGAAAAAAAATCCGCCTCAAAAATCGCCGGAAGGACAGAAAAAACGCGTTTCTTCGAAAAAAACGCTTCCGGTCCGCACGATGCCGCCGCGCATCCAGATCTTCCGTCTGGCGCGCATCGCGGCGCTGCTGAAGAAAAACAGCTGCCCCACGGCGGAACGCCTGCTCAAGGAATACGAATCGCTCGAATTCGAGGAGGGAAAGACCGTACGGGCGAAATACAGCCTCCGCACCGTGTACCGCGACCTCGACGCGCTCCGGAACGACTTCGGCTGTCCGGTCAAGTACGACCGCGCGAACAAGGTCTATTACCTCGAGGACCGCAACTGGGAGTTCAACTGCCCGGCGCAGCTGCCGGAATCCGCCATGCTCGCGCTCATCATCGGCGGGCGCATCGCGGAGGACGTGTTCCCCGATCCGGTGCGGGCGCGGATTTCGAGGGCGGTGGACGAGATTTTGAAGGGCAACAGCCCGGATTTTCTGGAGACGACGCTCATCCGTTCGCTGAAGGTGTTCGCCGGGGCCGGGGCCGCCGGAGGGGAATCCCGCGTGTTCGCGGTCGTGTTCGAGGCGTGGCAGAAACACCGCCGCCTGCACATCGTGTACGACGACATGAAAAGCGGCGTGGTCGAACGCGACGTGGACCCGCACGTGCTGTTCCTGTACCTCCGGGAATGGCGCATCAAGGCGTTCTGCCATCTGCGGAACGCCCCGCGCACGTTCGTGATCGACCGCATCCGCAACGCCTGGATGCTCCAGGAAACGTTCACGCCGGACTACGGGATCATCAACTCCGTCACGCTCGATAACATCGTGAGCTTCGACAAGCTCAAAAACGTGAAGATCCGCCTGGCCGGGGACGCCCCGAAGTTCGCGAAGGCCAACCGGATGCACTCGAAGCAGACCGTCCGGCGGAAAAAGGACGGCACGTGGATGTTCGAGATCCCGGAGGTCGCCGCGGAAGTCGTGGTCCCGTGGGTCCTCGCCCAGCGCGGCGACGCCGTGCCGCTGAGCCCGCCGGAACTGGTCGCTGCCGTCCGGCGCGGCGCGGAAACCGTGCTGAAGAAACTGGATGCCGCCGATCAGACTGAATCCGTTTGAAAAAGAGGATTTGCATGATATATTATTCCTGCTCAAACACACGGAAAACGGACCTATGATAGAGATCAAAGACTTCGTCAAACAATATCGGGATTTCAGGCTGGAGATTTCCATGGACATCCCGGACAACCGGGTCGTGGGGATCATCGGCAAAAACGGCTGCGGCAAAAGCACGGCCATCAAGGCGATGCTCGGGCTGATCAAGCCGACATCGGGAAGCGTCCGGGTCTTCGGAAAGGAAGCGCGGGAGCTCACGGCGCAGGACAAGGAGAAGCTCGGCGTCGCGCTGTCCGATTCGATGTTTTCCATGCAGCTCACCGTGGAGGACGTCATCGCGATCCTGCGGGCGATGTACCGGGATTTCGATGAAACGTTCTTCCGGGAGATGTGCGGCAAGCTGAGCCTGCCGCTCAAAAAACAGATGAAGGATTTCTCCACCGGCATGAAAGCGAAGGTCAAGGTCCTGACCGCCATTTCCCACAAGGCAAGCCTGCTGATCCTGGACGAACCGACGTCCGGGCTGGATGTCGAGGCGAGAAACGAGATCATCGGGACGATCCGGGACTATGCCGCCGCGAACGACTGCACCATCCTGATCACATCGCACATATCCACCGACCTGGAAGGGCTCTGCGACGAGTTCTATCTGTTTTCCGGGGGCCGGATCGTGCTGCAAGAAACGGAAGAAAACATCGGGAAGCGCTACGGGACCGTGCAGATCCCGTTCGAGACGTTCGAGACCATTGACAGAAGCCGTATTTCCGGGTTCAAGAAAGAAACGTTCGGATATGCGTGCGTCACGAGCGACAAGGAGTATTTCGCAAAGGAATACCCTGAACTTACAGTGAAGCCCGCGACGATCGACGACCTGATCATCCTGCTGGGAGGCGCCGAAGAATGAAAGGTTTACTGATCAAAGACATCAGACTTCTTCTTTCCATGAAGCAGCATCTGCTCATCTTTCTGGCGGTCTGCGCGCTGATTGCGTTCACCACGGACGGGAGCTTCATCATCGGGTATACAGCCGGTCTGCTGGGGATCATGGGGTTGTCCACGCTGGGCTTCGACGAACACGACAACGGATTTCCGTTCCTGTTTTCGCTGCCTGTCGACGTGAAGACATACGTCAACGAAAAGTACCTCTTCTGCATTCTGCTGGACCTCTTCGGCGCGGCGGTCGGGACCGTCCTGTTTGTGCTGGCGTGCCTCACGAAAGGCAAGGCGGACGCGATCTCCGACGGCATCGTCTATCTGGCGCTTTATCTGCCGATGACGCTTCTGCTGATTCTGTCGATCCTGCCGGGCCAGATGGTGTTCGGGCGGGAAAAGAGCCGAATCGTCACGATAATCGTGTACGGGATATTGTTCGTCCTGTCCGCCGTGATCGTGAAGATCGTCGGCACGGTCGATCAGCTCAAAGCGCCTCAGAACCTGCCGGAATGGCTGAGCAATCCGTTCGTCATTGCGGCGGTGGCGTGCGTGCTCGTGCTGGCGTTCTGCGCCGGGATGTATTGCTTCTGCCTGAAAGCCATGCGGAACAAAGAGTTCTGAGCATGGGACCCGGTCAAATGAAAACGGTCATCATCCACGGACAAAGCCATGAGGGCTCGACCTGCCACGTCGCCCGCACCCTGGCGGAAAAGATCGGCGGGGAAACGACGGAATTCTTTCTGCCCGCGGACTTCGGCGAGTTCTGCATGGGCTGCAACCAGTGCTTCTTCAAAGGCGAAACGGAATGCCCGCATCACACTAAACTCGCTCCGATCACGGACGCGATGGACGCGGCGGATGTGGTCATCCTCGCAAGTCCCGTCTACGTGTATCATGTCACGGGCGCGATGAAGGCGTTCCTGGACCATCTCGGATTCCGGTTTATGGTGCACCGGCCGGAGGAATCCATGTTCCGCAAACAGGGCGTGTGCATCTGCACGGCCGCGGGCGGCGGCATGAAACCGGCCCTGAAGGACATGGAGCACAGCCTGTTTTTCTGGGGGACCGGCAAAATTTACAAGTACGGACCCGGCGTCGCCGCCGCAAACTGGGAGGGGGTCGGCGAAAAGAAGAAAGCAGCCATCGACAAGGCGACCTCGCGGCTCGCGGGAAAGATTGCGCGTCGGCAGGGAAACGTCAGCCCCGGGCTGAAGACCAGGCAATTTTTCAACCTGATGCGCCTGTTCCAGAAAAAAATGCGCATCTGCCAGCGCGACGTCGAGTACTGGACGGAAAAAGGCTGGCTTGGAAGCAAACGTCCGTGGGACTGAGCTCTTCCATGTTCAGTGCATAAAGGAATCGGGGCTTGCTCGACCTCGTCGCCATGACCTTTGCGAGATGGTCTGCCGTTCGCGTCACGCGGTAGTTTCCAAAGAACAATTTATCCCCATGTCGCGAGAAAGTCAAGCCGCTTTTCGCCTTTTTTCGGATTTTTTAGGAGATTGAGGAGAGAAAGGACGCGTTCGCGTCCCGCTTCGCTGGGGGCGCGCAGATGCGCGCCTCGGTAGCCTCGCCACGCTCGGCGATTCTTTTACATATACGCGAGCCGCGAACAACAGAGGAATGTGAAGGTGGAGGTGGGTGAGGATCGGTCATTTCTTTTTGCGGCGGCCGCACTACAGCTGCGCGCGGCGATATGCTGTCGCCGGAAAAGTCCTTACGGAAAAATCAAAAAGGCTCTCTCCGCGCGAACGGAGGGAGCCTGATTCTTTTTTTGATCGTTCCAGCAATAGAAATTATATCTCCGGGAACGAGTTCAACTTTAAACACGCGACTCCATTTTATGCACAGATGATGTTTGTTTGAGTTTGGAAAAGTACCACAAAATATGATCAAAAGCGTATCTAGATATTTTATTGCCGCTGCATTTTTCTATGATGGTATCAATGATACGTTGATATTGTTCATAATATTTTGAAAGATCCATCTGCGGGTCTTTCTCTTTCGTAAATGGCAGTAGGCTCTCCTTAATTCCGGCTGATTCCATATACTCAGGCAAACAATTAATTACAATATTGTCATAAATAGAATATGAATCCTGATATTTGTCATCGAATAGATAAAAACACATGTAATGGCAAAACTTAGTTGCAAAAGAGAAACGCCTCTTGCCAGATTTCGTTTTTCTCGCAAGCTCACCTATTAACTGATAATCTTTATTCTGATTTTTCAGTAGTTTCAGCAATTGCTCCATATCTTTTGCTATATTATCAATCCTTTGGGCAAGTTCATCCATTTCAGCATTGCTTATCCTTGTAGAATTTTCGAAATTGATTTGTCTGATTATGCTTTCTATATTCCTTTTATTATAGCATAATGCACCCTCTTTCAATCGTTTTATTAAAGACATGGCAGATTTGTGATTGCTTTCATCCACGACCTTACCATATCTGGGATTAAAAATGATTAAAGAATCAATTTTTGTCGCATTGTCTTGTGTTAAGCAAACACGTCCTTTTTCATCTAAATCGATAAAATTCTCTAAATACTCCTCAACACGTTTCTTTTCCTGTTGAATTAAACTCTTGAAGCACTTTTCCATCTGCTGATCTGTTGTATTCTCTGTTAACGCGGCGAGGGATTCCTCGACGCGGGCGAGCTTGTCCTTCAGGTCGGCGAGCTGCGTCTTCACGTCCTCGACGACCTTCGCCGGGGCGCGGCTGACGAACTTCTCGTTGGAGAGCTTCGCCTCGGCGGCCTTGATCCAGCCGGTGAGCTCGGCTTTCTGTTTCGTGAGCTTCTCGCGTTCGGCGGCGGGGTCCACGAGGCCCTTCAGCGGCAGGAAGATTGCACCGGCGTCGCAGACGATGGAGGGCGCGGGCGTGCCGTCCTCGGAGGCGTAGTTTTCCAGCGAGACGCTGATGAGGGAGGCGTTCAGCATGGCCGTGAGGGAATCCATCTGCTCGCAGAGGGAGTCCAGAATCTCCTGCGAGGCCGCGCGGATGTGGTACTCGATGTGCTTGCCGGGGGCGATGTTGTTCGAGAGGCGCAGATTGCGGCCGGCGGAGATGAGGGCGTACTTGTCGGCGGTCATCTCGGAAATCTTGTCGGCATTCGCGGGGAGCGCGAGGTCGGCAACCGGGAACGCCGCGGTCATGATGGACTGGCCGTCGGCGAGGAATCCCATGCGGTGTGCGAGCTCCTCGGTGATGAACGGCATGAAGGGATGCAGGAGGCGGAGGAGCTTCCAGAGCGCGTAGTCCAGCACGGCGAGCGCCTGTTTCTTCGCCTCTTCGTCGGCGTTGAAGCGCGGCTTGCACGCCTCGATGAACCAGTCGCAGAAGTTGTTCCAGACGAGCTCGTAGATGTCGTGTGCGGCGGAGTGGAAGCGGAACTCGCGGAGCGAGGTGTTCACGTCGGCGCACGCTTTTTCCAGTGTGTTGAGCAGGTGGAGTTCGTCCTGCGTGAGCTTTTCGACCGGGATCGCGAGCTTGTCGAACGAGGCGGAGACGGGGCCCTGCATGGTGCGGAAGCGGCAGGCGTTCCAGAGCTTGTTCGCGAAGTTGCGGCCGAGCTCGCATTTCTCGTTGGAGTAGCGGATGTCCATGCCGACGGGGGCGATGTAGACGATGGAGAAGCGGAGCGCGTCGGCGCCGTAGGTCTCGATGACCTTCAGCGGGTCGGGCGAGTTGCCGAGGGACTTGCTGAGCTTGCGGCCGAGTTCGTCGCGGATGATGCTGGTGAAGTAGACGTTGCGGA
>JAEEGG010020381.1_pt1 | contig 13263 bp, 11 predicted proteins | sample 9134161 | NCBI WGS metagenome assembly JAEEGG01 (sample SAMN16246543, study PRJNA631951) | gut metagenome | biome: gut microbiome; feature: rumen; material: CR-attached | host: Bos | place: Iran: Karaj | collected 2018-10 | reverse complement strand
TTTAAAGATTTATGGGCTCGTTTCACTTATAATGGAACAGTACCAAAACAACAAGCAGTATTCTATATTAATGCTAAAGAAATTTTGGATAATAAGTTTGGAACACCTGCACCAGTTCCATTCCAAGATTATTCACATCCAATTCCAAATGAAATGACAGGAACTATTACACCTCTTCGTGTACAAGTTAAATGTTTCGGTAAATATACATATAAAATTACTGATCCAGCTGTATTCATGAGAGAATATGCAGGAACAGGTGATGTAGTTACTAAAGATGTTCTAAATGAACAAATGAGAAGTGAAGTTATTGCTTCATTCCAAAACGTATTAAATGAACTAGGAACAGAAGCTCATAAAGTTCCAGTTCTAGAACTTCCAAGTAGAACTGATGAAATCAAGACTACAATGGATGAAAAAGTTTATGATGAGCCAATTCGTAAACGTGGAATTCAAATTACAGGATTCGCTATTGAATCAGTAACATTAGATGATGAATCTAATAAGAAGATTGATGAATACGAACACAATTCTAACGCTAGAATGCAACAAGGTCGTGTTCTTAACGTTATGGAAACTGCAGCAGGTAATGCTAATGGCGCAGGAGCAGGCTTTATGGGTCTAGGTATGATGAATATGGCTACTGGTGGAATGAACACAGCAGTTATGCAAAATGCTTTCACTCCACAACAACCAGTTGCTCAACCAGCAGCACCAGCTCCAGCAGCAGCACCAGGTGAAGCACCTGCAGCTCAAGGAGAAGTTGCTTTCTGTCCAAATTGTGGAACAAAATCAAGTGGCGGAAACTTCTGTACTAATTGCGGAACAAAATTACATGATTAATTAATATAGAAAGAGGTTTTCCTCTTTCTATATCATTCTTTTAACGGGAGGATGTATGAGCGTAGATGATTTAGTTAAAAAAGATTCTTCTTTTGGAATATCTAATTTTATTTCTGCAGCTAATAGCATGTATGTAATGTTACAATCTGCAGTCATGCTTGGCAACCTTTCACGCGTTAAAAGTAAAATTAGTGATAAAGTTTTACAAAAATATCAACATATTATTGACGAATTCAATAATAATAATCTTCGTCAAATGTATGAAGATATTAATATAAAAAAAACAGAAGTATTATCAATAACAAATAAAGATAATGATTATTACATTCAAGTATTAATCACTAGCTTAGCAAAAGATTATGTTGTTGATAAAAAGAATTTAGAATATCGATATGGTGTTAATAATCAAAAGATTACGAAAAGTAATTATTTAACTTTTAGAAAAGATTATAATGATATTAATAATCCATGGATTCTAGATGATATTTATACTAATTAAAGAAAATTATAAACATTTTTGTTTATAATTTTTTTTTATAAAAATATATGTTATAATATCTTGGATTTGTGGGTGATATTATGGATAAAATAATCATTAAAGGAGCAAGAGAAAATAATTTAAAGAATATTAATCTTGAACTTCCTAAAAATAAATTAATTGTAATGACAGGTCTATCTGGTAGTGGAAAGAGTAGTTTAGCTTTTGATACTATTTATGCTGAAGGTGAAAGGCGTTATGTTGAAAGTCTTTCTAGTTATGCTAGACAATTCTTAGGAGGAACTGAGAAACCTGATGTTGATAGTATTGAAGGTTTATCTCCAAGTATTAGTATTGATCAAAAAAGTACAAATAATAATCCAAGAAGTACTGTAGGTACAGTTACTGAAATATATGATTATTTAAGACTTTTATTTGCAAGAATTGGTGTTCCATATTGTCCTCGTCATAATAGACCTATAACAAGTCAATCTGTTGAAGAAATTGTTAATAAAATATTAGAGTATCCAGAAGGAACTAAATTAGTTATTCTTTCACCAATTGTTTATGATGAAAAAGGTACTCACAAAGATCTATTTGATGATCTTCGTAAAGAAGGATTCATCAGGGTTAGAGTTAATGGTGAAATGTATGATTTATCAGAAGATATTAATTTAGAAAAGAATCTAAAAGATAAGATTGATATTGTTATTGATCGTATTGTTATTAAAGAGAATATTAGGACAAGATTATTTGAATCAATTGAACTAGCTACTAATAAATCAAATGGTAAAGTAGTAGTTGATATTGTAGGTGATAAAGAAGTATTATTTTCTACTAAATATGCGTGTCCAGAATGTGATTATTCACTACCTGAACTTGAACCTCGTATCTTTAGTTTTAATAGTCCATATGGGGCTTGTCCAGAATGTAAAGGTTTAGGAACTAAATTAAAAATGGATCCTGATCTTGTTATTCCAAATAAGGATAAAAGTTTAAATGAGAATTGTATTCAAACATTATCAGACGATAAAGAAAGCATTGATTATAAGAAGTTAGAGATTGTTTGTAAGCATTATCGTATTGATATGAATAAACCATTTAAGAAGTTATCCAAAGATAAACAAGATATTATTTTATATGGTTCTAATGAATTAATTGATTTTAAGATTACAACTAAAAGTGGTAATGTTAATAAAAGCACGACTTTTTATGAAGGTGTTATTAACAATTTAGAACGCCGTTATATGGAAACATCTTCTGAATGGATTCGTGATTGGTTATCTAACTATATGATTGAACTTGAGTGTCCTGTATGTCATGGAGCAAGACTTTCAGATGCTATTCTTAATATTTTCATTAATAAGAAAAATATTTATGATATTACGTTAATGTCTATTTCAGAATTACTTGATTGGTTTAAGAATATAAAACTTACTGATTATCAAAAAGATATCGCTGGTTTATTAATTCAAGAGATTGTTAATCGATTAACTTTTTTAAATAATGTCGGATTATCTTATTTAACATTATCAAGACAGGCAGGTACTTTATCTGGTGGTGAAAGTCAAAGAATTAGATTAGCTACCCAAATTGGCTCAAGACTAACTGGTGTACTTTATGTACTTGATGAACCAAGTATTGGTCTTCATCAAAAAGATAATCAAAAATTAATTAATTCTCTTCTTGAGATGCGTGATTTAGGTAATACTTTAATTGTTGTTGAACATGATAGTGATACAATGCTTGCTAGTGATTACTTAGTAGATATAGGACCAGGTGCTGGTGATGATGGTGGTTACGTTGTAGCTTGTGGAACACCTTCTGAAGTTATGGCAAACCCTAATAGTATTACCGGACAGTATTTATCTGGTAAATTAATGATTGATGTTCCTAAGAAACGTAGAAAAGGTAATGGTAAATATTTAGAAGTTTTTGGTGCTAAAGCAAATAATCTAAAAAATATTGATGTTAAATTTCCTCTTGGCAAATTTGTTTGTGTTACCGGTGTATCAGGAAGTGGTAAGAGTAGTTTAGTTAATGAAATACTTATGAAAGAAATTAGTAGTAAGTTATATAAATCTAAAGAGAAACCGCTTGCTTTTGATAAGATTAAAGGTATTGATAATATTGATAAATTAGTCTTTATTAGTCAAAATCCTATTGGTAGAACTCCACGTAGTAATCCAGCTACCTACACTGGTGTATTTGATGATATTCGTGACTTATATGCAAGTACAAAAGAAGCGAAAGCTTTAGGCTATGGAAAGAATAGATTCTCTTTCAATGTAAAAGGTGGACGTTGTGAAGCTTGTTGGGGAGATGGTGTTAAAAGAATTGAAATGCACTTTTTACCTGATGTTTATGTGCCTTGTGAAGTATGTCACGGAACAAGATATAATAGTGAAACACTAAGTATTAAATATAAAGATAAGAATATTGCTGAAGTTCTTGATATGCGAGTTACAGAAGCTCTTAAATTCTTTGAAAACATTCCTAAGATTAAACATAAATTACAAACTATGGAGGATGTTGGTCTTGGATATGTTAAACTTGGTCAATCTGCAACTACTTTATCTGGTGGTGAAGCAGGTCGTGTTAAACTATCTAAGGAACTTCAAAAGAAACCTACAGGTAAGAGTTTGTTTATTCTTGATGAACCTACAACCGGTCTACATACTGATGATATAAAGAGATTGTTAGTAATATTACAAAGAATTGTTGATAATGGTGATACTGTTATTGTTATTGAACATAATCTTGATGTCATTAAAGTAGCTGATTATATTATTGATTTAGGTCCAGATGGTGGTAATATGGGTGGTACTGTTGTTGCAATGGGTACACCTGAAGAAGTAGCTAAGGTAAAAACAAGTTATACTGGTGAATTTTTAAAGAAAATATTGTAAAGTTCTCGAAAGAGAACTTTTTTATTTGTTTACGATTGATTATTAATGTGATACCCTATTATTGTAGGTGATAATATGAAAGAACAAGAAGAGGCTTCAAAGGCAATAAAGAGTTATTTTGATAACTTAAAGTTTATTGATGATGAAGATATTAAAAAAATGAATTTCTATGAAGCGTGTTTATATCTAGAGAAACTTAATGTTCTAGATGAATTTATAAAAGATGGTGATAATGATGAGTGAAGCAATCGCAATAAATTATCCAACTTTTAATACTAAGGTTAAAGTTAACAAGAGAAAAGTAATTAAAGAATTAGAGAAAAAAGTAGAAGAGGGTAAACTAGAGATGTTAAAAGCAGCTCTAAAAGAAAAGAACCTTCCTTTTAATGATGAAATAACAGATTACTATAATTTTACTAGTGATGTTCAAAATAATCTTAAAGATAGAGAATTAGCAGAAGCTAATAATATTATTAACAATCTAAATAGAGAAGTGGATAGAATGGTTCTAGCACTTAAAGATGGTTCAACAACAGCTTTTACTAAGTTCTTACAAACTGTTAATGAAAAGGTATTATCACCAGTAGGTAATGCTGTTACTAATGCTTTAGCGATGAATACTGTAATGAGTTTAATACCATCTATTCCAGTTAAAATAGGAGCATCTATTGTTCTTACTGGTATATCACTACATAATATTAGTAAAGTTGATAAATATAAAGTTGAAACAAATAGAACTTATGAATTAAATAAAATATTACAAGAACAAGAAGTAACTTATGATAAAGATGGTAATATTGTTGATACAAGATTTAATGAAAATGATCAAAATATTATAAGAGGTTTCTTAAAGTCTAATAATATCATTTATGAAGATACTGGTTATCTATCTCTTCGTGAAGCAATATATAGTCTTGATAATGAAAAGAAAGAAGAGTTATGTATTAAGTTAGATATTACAAATGAACAGGAAGAAAGACTTGCTAAACTTAATGATAATATTTTTACGAGATTCTCAAAGAAAGTAATTGCCCCAGTAGCTGCAGCCGCAGCTGGTGGAACAGGTATTGCTACTGCTGTTAATGCTGTTGATCCAACTATCCTTTCAGGAGTTTTAAATACAGGAATTGTAGGAACGATTGTTTCAAAACTATCTAATAGTAAGGTAATAGGTTGGATTACTGGTGCTGTAACAGGTATTGTTAATGTTATAGGTAAACATATCCCTATTATTGGATCAATTATTTCTAAAGCATCTGCTATTGAAAATGTTGCTGTTTTAACAGTAGCAGGAGCAGGTGTTGGCTTAATAGGAGCAATTGGTAAAGGTATCTATAATGCTATTAAAAACAAGAAGAGTCGTTTTGAAACTCAAGAATTACAAAAACAAATAACTAAAAAAGATGAAGAATTATACGGAGAAAATGATATAGAAGAAATTCAAAAGATGAGAGAGATTCTAAAAGAAAGATCTCAAAAATCAGAAGATTTTATTATCAGTATAGTTTGTAAATATATGGATGAATTAGGTATTGAATATAATGTAGTACCTAAAACTATGGAAGAATTAAAGAAATTAGTTAACGAATTACCAAGAAAAGAGAAGAAGCAAGTTAATAAATTCTTTAATGAATTAGAAGAATTTTTAAATAGAGATCCTAATACTTTTAGAAGATGCTTAAAGAAAGCAGGTAAGTTTATAAGAACTGTATTTACTTTAGGCCTTGCTGGTATGAATGTAGCTAATATTTTAACAAGTGGTGGATTCTTTACCATGATTAAAGGAAAGTTATTTGGTGAGACTTTAAGTAAAAAGGATTTACTAGCATTTGATGATTCAAAGGGTAGAGAAGCTTATAAAAAGGCTAATAAAGTAGTAGAGAAAAAGGTTGATGTTAATGCAAAACCAGCACCACAACCAGGTCCAACACCAGCACCTGCTGCAAAACCAACTCCAGGACCTACGCCAACGCCAACGCCTACCCCTGCACCTACACCTACACCAACACCAATGCCATCTCCAGATGAAGTATTAGATGAACTAGCAACGAATGCACCAAAGGCAACAAAAGCCGTTAAAGCAGCATCACAAATACATAATATTCCATTAAATACTGATGAAATGCCTAGAGGTTATATCTTAGGAGAAATGAAGAATACTAATGGTGTATTACCTAAATTAAATTGTAATCTACAAGATATTGTTATGCTTAATAAACCAGACTTTGATTTTTCTAAGTACTTTGATGGTCTTAAAGATGAAGACTTATTATCATTAATTGTTAATTCACCTGATGAGAAGTTCACAAGATTAGTAATAGAAGAAAAGATTAATCGTGATGCTTTATTAAGAATTAAAGATCTAGTAGAGAATAGTCCACTAATAAATCGTGATGAAATATGTTATCGCTGGGTAGAAACAGCAATGAATAATAGAATAAAAATAGAAAATGGTTTAGTAGAAAAAGCATTAAATGCTGCTAAAGTAGATAAGGCTATTAATAATGTTAATGCTGGACTTGCTGGAATAGCTTCTTTTGAAGAAGAAAGAGCTAAGGAATTACAAAAATAAGACTTATTTAATAAGTCTTTTTTATTGGAAAAATAAGGGTTTTGGTATATACTATCAGTAAGTGGAGATGTGTTATGGACATTTTAATGAAAAATTACATTGATTTAGGATTTGTAAAAATATATTATTATTCAATGATGATCTTAATAGGTATTATTTTAGGTATTTTCCTTGTATATCGTGAATTTAAAAGACAAGGATATGAAATAAAAGTATTAGATAACATGGTTTTTTATACAATTATTTGTGGTCTTATTGGAGCAAGAATATGGTATGTATTATTTAATCTATCAGAATATAGTGATAATTTATTAGAAATATTTGCTGTATGGCATGGTGGCCTTGCTATTCATGGAGCGATCTTTGGTGGACTATTATTCTTATTCTTTTACTCGCGTAAAAATAATTATAAATTCATTAAGATTGCAGATATTGTTATGCCTGCCGTATTAATTGGTCAAATAATAGGAAGATGGGGTAATTTCTTTAATCAAGAAGCTCATGGAGGTATTGTAACTCGTGCTTTCTTAGAAAAGATACATATTCCAACATTTATTATTAATGGTATGTATATTAAAGGACAATATTACCATCCAACATTCTTTTATGAATCAATATTTAATTTTTTAATATTAGTATTTATCCTTATATTACGAAGAAATAAAAAGATTAAAGAAGGATGTATCTTCTCAGTATACCTAATTTGCTATGGAATACTACGTTTCTTTATAGAAAGTATGAGAACAGATAGTTTAATGTTAGGTAATATTAGAGTAGCTCAATTAATATCAATACTATTCTTAATAGCGGGTATTGTATTATTAATAATATCTATTAAAAAGTTTGATTATTATAATAAAGAAGAAGTAAAAAAAGAAATTAAAGACAATAAAGAAGTAAAAACAACAAAGAAAGTTCAAAAGAAAAACAGTAAAAAGAAGGTGAAATAATGCTTTCTTTTACAATGAGTGTTAAAAATGAGATTTCCTTACAAGATAATGAGAGAAATATGGAAATGATTGAGTTATCTGCCTTTATTCGTAATAATGGTAAATATGATGATTCAAAGATTTTTTTAAGTACAGAAAATAATAAAGTTGCTAAACATATTTATATTTTAATTAAAAAGATATTTAATGTGGTATCTAATATTGATGATAAGAATAATGCTTTTAATCGTAGTAGATTATTATTAATAGAAATTAATCAAAAAGTTAATAATATTTTAAAAGATTTATATGTTATCGATGAAGATAATAAATATTTAGAAGTAGTACCTGAATTCTTTGTAGATAGTGAAGATGAAAAAAGAGCTTATCTACGGGGAGTATTTTTATCAACAGGTAGTGTTAATGATCCTAAAACTAGTAGATATCATTTAGAATTCTTTATAAATGAACTAAAAGAAGCAGAATATATATCAAGTTTATTAAATGAATTTTATTTGAATAGTAAGATTATTAAAAAAGATAAAAAGTATATGGTCTATGTTAAAGAAGCAGAAAAGATAGGAGATTTCTTACGTATTATTAATTCTCCACAAGCTGTTATGTACTATGAAGATATTAGAATATATCGTGATCATAAAAACATGACAAATAGACTTAATAATATGGAACAAGCTAATATTGAAAGAATTATTAATACTTGTAATGAACAAATAGAAGATATTAAATTAATCTTTGATAAACTAGGGGAACAATTTCTTGATGATAAAACTTTAGAAGCAGCAACATATCGAATGAAGTATCCAGAATCATCATTACAAGAATTAAGTGAAATAATAGCTTATGAAACTAATAGACCTATTACCAAGTCAGGACTAAATCATCGTTTTCGTAAGATTAAGGAAATTGCTAATAGATTAAGGAGTGATGAAAAATGAGATATTTTAAAAAATTAGAAGGTGAAAAAGTATATTTATCACCTATAAACTTAGATGACTATGAAACATATGTTAAATGGCTTAATAACCCAAGAATTACGCAATTCTTATCAACGAATGATAGTTTAATAACTTTATCTAATGAAAAAGAATTGTTAGAGAAGATTGCTAACGAAGAATTTACTTACGCCATAATAAGAAAAGAAGATGATACTTTACTAGGTAATGTAGGTTTATTAAGAATTGATTATAAAGATGGTAAGGCATCCCTTGGAATCTTTATTGGTGAAGAAGATAATTTATCTAAGGGATATGGTAGTGAAGCTATTAAGCTAATAACTGGTTTTGCTTTTAATGAATTAAGACTTCATAATATTGATTTAACAGTACATGCTGATAATGCAAGAGCTATTAAAGCATATACAAAATGTGGCTTTGTTGAATATGGAAGACGTCACGAAGCATTATATTATAATGGTAAATATATAGATCTAGTTCACATGGAATTAATTAATAAGAACTCTTTATAGAGTTCTTTTTTGTAAACAAAGAAAAATATTACTATAAAACACTTATTTTTATAGATTTCTATGGTATACTTATATAGAAGGATAGTGAAAAGGGTATGTTTTCTGATAAAATAGAGGTTAGTGTTAATGGAATGGCTATGGATGTTGCTAAAGGCACGACATTACTAGAAGTAAGTAAAATGTTTAGCCCTGAAGGAAGATCTAGTATTATTGCTAAAGTAGACGGTCATTATACAGAAATGTATGAAGTAGCTCGTCCTAATACAGAGATAGAGTTATGTGATTTAACAGATTATTATGCTAACCGTGTATATGTTAATGGACTTATATATTTATTAAATTATGCTTTTAATGAATTATATAAAGGTAAAAACATGATAGTTGTTAAACACTCTGCTGATAAAGCAATATGTATTGAAACAACAAAAAAAATAACAAAGGAAGAGTTAAAACAAATATCTGCTAAGATGAAATCAATTGTAGATGCTAATTTACCTATTACTAGAGTAACGGTATTAAAAAGAGAAGCTGAAGATTATTTCACAAAGATGCATGATGATACTAAGGTAAAATTACTTCAATATATAACGAATACCTATGTACATTTATATAAAATGGGTAATATGTATAACTATATTTTAAGTAAGATGCCTGCTGAAACGTCATGTTTAAAAGAGTTTGCTTTAACATATCTAGATGAAAATCAATTTATGTTAGGTTTCCCTACAATATATGAACCTGAGGGTATAAAGAAATATACACATCATGAGAAATTATTTGAAGTATTTAGTAGAGAAAAAGAGTGGGGTAAACTAATTAAAGTTAATACTGCAGCTGACTTAAATAATATTGTTTCAATTGGTCATATGAAATACTTGGTACAAATAAGTGAAACATTACAAAATACACATTTACTTGAAATAGCAGGTGATATTGCTAAACAAAGTGATAAAATTAAAATTATTTTAATGGCTGGGCCAAGTAGTAGTGGTAAAACAACGACTTGTGCTAAGTTAGCAACGTATTTAGCAAGTTATGGTCTTAATCCAAAAATGATATCAATGGATAATTTCTTTGTAGAAAGAACTGAAACTCCTAAGAAAGAAAATGGAGAATATGATTTTGAATGTTTAGAGGCTGTCGATTTAAAACTATTTAGTAAAACAATGAAATCATTACTTTCTGGTAAAGAAACACCAATGCCAACTTTTGACTTTTATTCTGGTGAAAAGAAATTTAAATCAAAGATGAAAATGGAATCTAAAGATATCTTATTAATTGAAGGTATTCATGCACTTAATCCAAAGGTACTAGGGGATATTGATCCTAAAAATAAATTCAAAATATATTTATCTCCTTTAACAGCAATTAATGTTGATAGAGATAATCGTGTATTATTGACTGATAACAGATTATTAAGAAGAATAGTAAGGGATAATAGAACAAGAGGATATTCTGTTTCTGATACATTAAGCCTATGGGATGATGTAAGAGCTGGTGAAGAGAAAAATATCTTCCCATTCCAAGATGAAGCAGATGTTGTCTTTAATACATCTTTAATATATGAATATTGTGTATTAAAAACTTATGTATTACCACTTTTATTTGCGGTAAAACATGATGATCCAAATTATGATGAAGCTGTAAGATTGATGAAGGTATTAGATATCTTCTTACCAATACCTAGTGAATCAATACCAGCAGATTCTTTACTAAGAGAATTTATAGGAAATAGTAGTTTTGAATAGGAGGATTTATGAAAGTAGCTATTAATGGATTTGGAAGAATAGGAAGATTAGTATTTAGATTAATGGATAATGATCCAACATTAGAAGTTGTTGCTATTAATGATTTAACTGATGCTGAACAATTAGCTTATTTATTAAAATATGATACTAATCATCGTAATTATCGTATAGATGATATTACTAATGATGAAGAAAATATTATTGTAGGTGGAAAGAAAATAAGAGTATATTCTGAAAAAGATCCTGCAATGTTACCTTGGGGAGAATTAGGAATTGATTTAGTATTTGAATGTACTGGTCTATTTACTTCTCTTGAAAAGGCAGAAGCTCATATTACTGCAGGAGCAAAACATGTAATTATATCAGCTCCAGGTAAAGGTGATATGAAAACAGTAGTTTATAATGTTAACCATAATATCTTAGATGGAACAGAGAAGGTTATATCAGCAGCTAGTTGTACTACTAACTGTTTAGCACCTGTTCTTAAAGTGCTTGAAGATAATTTAGGAATTAATAAAGGATATATGACAACTGTTCATGCTTATACAAATGATCAAGTAACTCTTGATATCGCTCATAAAAAAGGTATTAAAGCAAGACGTGGTAGAGCTTGTGCAGCAAATATTATTCCAGCATCTACTGGAGCAGCATCAGCTATTGGTTTAGTTATTCCAAGTTTAAAAGGAAAATTAGATGGTAGTGCTATGCGTGTACCAGTACCTACAGGATCTGTTATTGATTTAACTCTTGAATTAGGTCGAAATACTAGTGTTGAAGAATTAAATGCATTATTCAAGAATAATCAAAATGAAACACTTAAATTTACAATGGATCCAATTGTTTCTAGTGATGTTATAGGAAGTCACTATGGAGCAGTAGTTGATGGATTATGTACAAATATCCTTGAAGTAGATGGAAAGCAATTAGTTAAAGTAGTTGCTTGGTATGATAATGAAATGGGATATAGTACACAAATGGTTCGTACAGCACATTTCTTTGCCAATAAGTAGGTGACTTATGGAAGCAATCGTTGGATTCTTTAGAGATACTTTAAGTGGTAAGATGTATTTTATTACTGTATGTGTAAGTGTGTTTTTAATATTTGCATGTATTGGTTATCTTGTTACAAAGAATATCGAAGGTAAAGAAAAGAAACCTTTAGCTCAACAAAAATTAAAATAGAAGTGTATAACACTTCTTTTTATTTTACGTTTTATTTTTATTTTAGATTAATGTATGTTATAATTTTAATATGAAAGTAAGGTGATTATATGGGATTTATTGAATTTGATAATGTCTCAAAGCAATACAAGAATGGTGTCACGGCCTTATATGACTTGAATCTATCAATAGAAAAAGGAGACTTTGTATTTATTATTGGTGGATCAGGTAGTGGTAAAAGTACATTAATAAAACTATTATATAGAGAAGAAAAACCAACTAAAGGTAAAATTATGGTTGGTGGTATTAATGTTTCTAAACTAAGAAATAGAAAAGTATATAAATTAAGAAGAAAATTAGGAATAGTTTTCCAAGATTATAGACTATTACCTAAATTAACAGTATATGAAAATGTTTCTTTTGCTCTAGAAGCAATTGGTGAAAAGAAAAGTGAAATAAGGCCAAAAGTATTAAAGGCCTTAGAACTTGTTGGATTAAAGAATAAAGTAAGAGAGTATCCAGATAATCTAGCTGGTGGTGAACAACAAAGAGTAGCTATAGCAAGAGCAATAGTTAATGATCCACCACTATTAATTTGTGATGAACCTACCGGTAACTTGGATCCTGCAAGAAGTTTAGAAATAGTTAAATTAATTGAAGAGATTAATAAAAAAGTAGGGACAACAGTATTAATGGTTACTCATGATGAAGTAATCGTTAATAAAATGAAGAAACATGTTATTGCCCTTAAAGATGGTCACTTGTTTAAAGATTATAAGAAGGGGGAATATATAAATGAAGTTCTTTAGAATAATATTTAGAAGTTTTCGAGATTCCCTTAAAAGTGTAGGTAGAAACTTTAGTTTATCAATAGCATCTATTACATGTATTATGATTACCTTAATAATAGTTGGTGTATCTATTCTAATTTCTTATAATATTGATAATGCTACAAAAGATTTAAAAGAAGATTTATCAATAGTTGTATTTGTTGATAATAGTGCTGATGAATTTGATATGACAAATATAGAAACCAAAATAAAAGGTATTGATAATGTTGATACTAGTAATGTTGTATTAAAAAAGAAATCAGAAATTAAACAAGAAATGATGGATAGTAGTGAAACTTTAAAGAAT
>JAEEGG010020377.1_pt1 | contig 13265 bp, 7 predicted proteins | sample 9134161 | NCBI WGS metagenome assembly JAEEGG01 (sample SAMN16246543, study PRJNA631951) | gut metagenome | biome: gut microbiome; feature: rumen; material: CR-attached | host: Bos | place: Iran: Karaj | collected 2018-10 | reverse complement strand
AGTAGTATTGAGGTAGCGGTGAAGGTCATTGTAGCCGCACTCACAGCATTCCTGACGGCGATTACGACTACAAGTTGTGCCGGCTACGGACCGATTACGATGTAAGATGAATTCGCAACGCCACACTCTGCTTTGCAGAGAAGAGGGAAGATGTAAGAAAGAGAGGGAACTGACAGACGAGCTGTCGGTTCCCTCTTTATTTCTTTCTGATATCGCAGATTTTCCGGTAGGATTAGCGACATATATAAACCTACAAGTTCTCCTGTACTGTTCACTTTTTCATATCAACAGGCTTGTCATTTCAAATTTTTTATGTACATTTGCCGCGTGATACTAAAAACATACTACAATTATGAGAAACAAATTCTTTTGGTTGCTTGCCACCATCATGATGTGTGGAGCAATAATGACAGGGCTGACATCGTGCAGCGACAATGACAATGACGACAACAACAATGACAACCAGAAGCGAGTGGCCGTGTTGCTTCCCGATGGTGCCAGTCTTGCCCGTTGGACCACAGACAAGGCAAACCTGGAGGCGGTTATGGCTATGTACGGTTTCAAGGCTACTTTCTACGTTGCTCCTGAGACTCCAGAGGGCGCGATGCAACAGGTTGAGCAACTTAAAAGTGCCATCAATGACGGTGTGAAAAATCTTGTGCTGACGGCTATTGACTATAAGAAAATCAACGAGTCAGGGCTGCTTGAGCAGCATCCCGATGTCAAGGTCGTATGTCATGACCGTATTGTCCTTGACAATCCCCGCATAGCTTATGTTTCTTCAACCGACACGAAGGAGATAGGACGTACTCAGGCCCAGTTCCTCCTCAATCATTTCCATTCTACAGGAGCCGCTTCTATGACCATAGAAATCCTTGAGGGTCCTCAGACCGATGTCAACGCCAAGGATTATTATGACGGAGCTATGGAACTGCTCGGAAAATACATTGCTAACGGAAGTCTCGTAGTTCAGAGCGGCAAGAAGGAATACGCTCAGGTGAAGGCTGACAGTTGGACTGTTGCCGACGGCAAGAAAGCCATGCAAGACCGCCTTACCGCTTATTCAACTGGCGACTATCCGGATATGATTCTGGCTGCCAACGACAATCTGGCTCAGGGAGCTATTGAGGCTCTGAAGGAAGCTGGTATTACAAATATGCCAGTCATCACAGGTCAGGACAATACCGCAACGGCTCAGGATTATATCAATAAAGGCTGGCAAACCATGACCATCGACAAGAACCTGAAGGACATGGCATACAACACTGCTATGATTGTAAATAGTCTGATATCCAATTCTCCTGTTCATACCAGCCAAAGCATCTCTGGCATTCCGGCAATCTACTCTAAGATTACCATTATGACACAAGATAGCTATTAGTATTGAGAAGCCACACTTCGACCTTGGTCGAAGAAGGAAGAGGGAAGATGTAAGAAGGAAGAGGGAAGATGTAAGAGAAGAGGGAAGATGTAAGAGAAGAGGGAAGATGTCAAAATGAAAACCGCTTGAGAGAGTCAAGCGGTTTTTTGTTGGTTATTGATTATAAGTAAACGTCAGGAACGTCATGTTTTGTCCGAACTGATAGTTGTAATCGGTCTTGGAACAGAGACCGGTGACGATGGACAGGCCCAGGTGGCGGTTCTTGTCGGTCACGACAAAGGGATTAAAGGGACGGCCATCGTCCTTGATGGTCAGTATGAGTTCGCTGTCACTGCGGGTGACTGACACATCGACAAAGTGACGGGAGGTCAGCCGGGCGTGCTCCATGATATTCTTCAGCAACTCCTCAGCGCAAGCATCGACGGCATAAGCGGTTTGGGACTGCAGTTGTTGGCGCAGCACAAACTGGTGAATGTCGTCAATAGCCTGTTCAAAGGCTTCGCGGGTGGCTGACACGGAGATGAAGAGGCGGTCAAGGAAGCCATCGTTGGAAGGCAAGAGCGTCAGCGGGTGACTGTCGGGCTGGCTGAGATGAACCTTGTAGGTGACGAGCATCATCAACAGCAAGCCACCCCACCCTGCTATGGGGAATGTCCACCAGATAAGGTCGGGACGTCCCATCTGACAGAACAGGAAGACGACGGCAGCCATCATGACATTGAACAGCATGACGCTGAAGGTCACCAATCTGAGATGGCCCAGCACAATATAGACAGCAGGCAGGAACAACTGTATCATGAAGGGTACGAGCATCAGTAACATGATGCGCAAGCCTCCACTGGCGCTGGCGATGAGCGCTGGCGTGTCGGCACCATAGAGCATGGCCAGTTGCGGAGTGAGGCATTCACCAAGCAGCGTGCACACGATACCTACACAAACCAACAATAGTATCAGGCGATTGTTGAGCATGCGTAGTCCGGCATAGTCGCGCTGTCCGTAGAACATGCCTCCGATGGCTCTGAACGTCTGCGACGCACCTGTGGTAAAGAGGTTCACCAGATTGATGAGCGAGATGGCTATAGAGAAGGTGAACATGATAACGGCACCGAAGTTGTTGACCACCAAGCCATTCAAGAGGGCTGCAAAGAAAGCCAGCAACAAGAGTCCCAGCATCTGAGGAGCACCCGTCTTAAGATTCTTGGCCAACAGGGCTTTCAGTTGTCCCTTGGGCCAACACAGGTGATAGACCACCGAGTGTCTGAAGCCCACCCACAGATAGATAGCAGCAATGAGGTCGGCCAGTGCCGTAGCCAGTGCCGTGGAACGGATGCCCATGCCCAGGAAACGGATGAACACCACATCGAAGACGGCAATGAGCAGCAGCGACAACAGCATGATGCGCGACACGCGTTGCGGATGTCCGTCAACACCCGTGAAGAGTGACAGCGTCTGGAAGACGACGGTGATGAACGACAAGCCTGCTGCTATAGGCAGATAATCAACAACATAAGGTTGCAGGATGCTGTCGCTACAAAGAAGAACGGCAAACTGCTGTCCGAAGGCGGTAAAGAGCAGACTGAACAGCAGGCTGAACACCAGCGTGGAGCCGACGCTGACGGTAAACACCTGGGCAGCCTTCTGGTAGTCGCGCCCACCGGCTGCCTTGCTGGCCAGAACGGTGGCTCCCGATGCCAGCAGCAGGTATATCATGGTGGGAATCATCATGACTGGAGCGGCCATAGAGATGGCTGACATGGCATGCGGACTGAGCAGTTGTCCCACGATGACGGCATGGGTCACCACGATGAGTTGACCGATGGCTGCCGTCAGGATGGACGCAAAGATAAACGACCTGATGGCCTTTGTGATCAGATAGGAATCACGTGTCGTGACGTGCTGTTCCATAGCGTGTTAAGAAAGAGAAGCCTTTACTGTGTTAACGAGTGTGTCGAAGTCGCCCATGCTGATGCCGTCCTTGACGAACGTGTCGGCATACTGCTGGCGCAAGGCTGCCTCTACCTCCTCACGATTCTGTGCCTGGAGCATCTCGCTGACGGCGAAGCCCAGGATGTGGTTGCGCACGGAACTCAACATCTCAGCAGCCTGCTGGTCGGATTGGGCCGTGACAAGGCGATGGAAGTAATAGGCAGCACGCAAATGGTGCGTAGCACGCTTCATCATGTTGGGCGAGAAGGTGGCTGAGTCGCTACAGATGCGATAGCGATAGACAGGGGCCTTGACCAAAGCCAACTGGCGGATGTGGTGTCTGAAGGTATAGACGAACAAGGAGTCCTCGCTATAGGCCAGGTCTTCAAGGAACACCAGGTGGTTGGCATCGATGACCGACTTGCGGAACAGTTGTCCCCAGGGGGCTGGATTGAGCACGCGCGCCAGCACAGCCTTGGTCTTCGTTTCCACGGGAATCTCTATCAGTTCCTCGGGGACGTCGCCAAACTTGATGACACTGCCGAGGACATAATCGGTCTCGTCGTCAACAGCGGCATAGAGCGCCTCAAGGGCATTCTGAGGCAGCAGGTCGTCGGCATCGACAAAGATAAGCCATTCGCCCTTAGCCTCACGGAGTCCGAGGTTACGGGCAGAACTGACGCCACCATTCTCTTTGTGGATGGCGCGGAAACGACTGTCTGCCTGGGCATACTCGTCCAGGATGGCTGGTGAGCCGTCGGGGCTGCCATCGTCAATCATCAGCACTTCGAAGTCCTTCAGTGTTTGCGACTTCAGCGAGTCGAGCGTCTCGCGAACATATTTCTCTGCATTATAGACAGGGACAATAATTGTAATCTTAGGATTATTCATCGTTATCGTTTTTTATTTGATTTCACTAAACAGTTTCTGCCATATCGGCAAGGTCTCGGGCGAGTCACAGCAGACGATGTTGTGCGGATAGTCAACACCCACCACTTCGAGTTGGGGAACAACACGTCGCCAGCGTGCCAGATTGTCGCCCTCATAGGCACCGGTACTGATCTGGGCATGCATGATGATGACCCTACCCTGATAGGCAGGCAACTTGTAGCCTCGGTTCTCCAGTTGGGCAACGATGGTGATGCGATATTTGAAACTCTCGTTAAACACCTCCTTGGGCAGATGGTTCTCTTCGATATATTTGTCGAGTTCACCATTAAGGATGGCATGTGCCATAGCCGGAACACCCACCATCACGGTGTCGCCCATGATGACGGCAGGCTGCTGGCCATGCTCCTTTTGCCACTTGTCAGCCATCAGACACGCCAGTTTGCCACCAAACGACATGCCGACAACCAGCCGCACTTGCGCCTCACGGGGGATGTAGTAGTCGGCCAGACTATAGTACAACTCGATGACCTCAGCCATCGGCTCCTCTTCAAAGACGTAGTGATAGTGCTCCTGGATGGCCTCAACCACCAGCACATTATAGCGTTCGGCCAGCAGGTCGATTTTCTTAACGGTGTCGCTGGCTACCATGATGCCTTGCATGAAGATAACGGTATCCTTCGCGGGGTCGTATTCGCGATAGAAGCGCACCATCTGGATATTCTCCTGGATGACGTTGCGGATGGTCTTCAGGCGGATGATGTCGGCACCCTTCACCGCCATGCCTTGACGCTGGGCTTCAGCAGCCATCTTCATGGCCATGATGGACGACATACCCACAGCAAACAGGTTGTCGGTAACGCCAAACTCCGTCTTACCCAGCAGACTGGCAGCAATCGTGAAGAGCGTACGTTCGTCGTCGCTCTCGGGGGCTATCATCAGCAACTCTGTCTTTCGGTCGGGGTCAGGCATCGACTTGCGGTCAATCTTGCCACGGGCATTGCGTGGCAGTTTGTCCAACTGAATGAGGAAGTCGGGCACCATGTAGTGAGCCAGCGTCGATGACAGATGCGTGTGGAGGGCCTCCGTATCAATGGGCGCTGACGCCTCAAAATAGAGGCAGAGCGTCTCTTCACCGTTCACCACTTTCTTCAAGCACGCACAGTTGCCCATGCCAGAGAACTGCATGGCCACATTCTCCACCTCGCCAGGCTCAATGCGGAAACCGCGCAACTTGAACATATTGTCGGCACGTCCGCAATGTATCAGTTCACCGTCCTCCGTCAGCGACACACGATCGCCCGTACGGAACATCTTGGTACCTGGTTTGAAGGGGTTGTCAAGATAGCGCTCGGCAGTGAGTTCGGGCATACCGAAATAGCCTACCGACATCATTGGTCCAGAAACATAGAGTTCGCCCACCTGTCCTGGCTCCGTGATGCGCTGGCCATCGGCATCGAGGATGTAACATTCCACATCCGTATAGGGTTTGCCAATGGGTGGTGCCGTCTCTCCGTCGAGAATCTGGTGGGTTGCCACAGGAGTGAACTCACTCATGCCGTAGGTGTTCATCACCTTCACGTTGCCTATGCGACCAGGCTGGATACCGGTGGTCTTCTCACCACCCAAGATAAGGACTCTCAGCGTCAGGTCAAACATGTTCAGCATGGTGACACCCATCTGGCTGCCCATGAACATGCGGATGATGTGGTTGTCAGTGATATACTGGTTCAGACGGTTCAGGTCGGCACGCACGCTATCGTCTATCAGGTGTATCGTACCACCAACCGTCAAAGGACCGAAGCTGTCGCTGAAGGCTGCAATAAACGTGTAGTCGGCTATCATGGCCGTGGAATATAACGGCAACTTGGCAAACAACTGATGGCGGTTGGCCATGTAGGTCAGCGAACTGAAAGAGTGGATGACGCCCTTGGGACGTCCTGTCGTACCGCTGGTATAGATCATCATGGCCCTGCGGTCTATGGTGCTGAGGTTCACCGACTCGCCAGCATCAGCCTTCCAGTCGATGTCGTCGAGCATGATGAGTTTCTCAGCAGCACATGTTGCTCCGTCGGCAGTCTTCTCCTTCCAAATCTTACGAGTGGTAATGACAGCGGCAGGCTGGCACTCCTTAATAATATAGTCGATACGGTCGGCAGGATAGTCTGCACTCAGCGGCACATACGCCGAACCAGCACGATTGACGGCAAGAACACTCTTGGTGAAAAGCGCGCGCTTGGGCAACACAATGACGACATACTCGTTGGCACCACCCGTGAGTTCTACGATGCGTCTTGCCAGCAGGTTGCTGTCGTGGTCGATTTCCTTGTAGGAATAACGACCATCGAAATCTACGACGGCAGTGCGATCAGGATATTGCGCTGCTGTTTCAATATATCTGTGGATGTAAGTTTCCATTTTTGCTCTTTTATTTTTCTATCTGTTCAACAGCCTCTGCCCAGAAAGGCAGCGTATTAGGATTGTCCACACAAATCTCATCGTGGGTGTAGTCAACAGGGATGATGTGCAGGCACGATGCCTTCGCTTTCCAGAGGGCTGAATTGTCGAAGGGCGCCTTTTTCTTCAGGGCATGCAGCAGGATGACCTTTCCGTCGTAGGCTGGCATATGCTCACCAAAGAAGTCAATTTCGAACGTCACATACATACGCTCACGCATGGCTTCAGCGAAGGGTGGCAGATTGTGTGCCTTGCGGTATTCCTCCATCTTTCCAGACTTGTAGATGGCAGCCATTGCAGGACCAACCTGAAGCAGCGAGTCGCCCAGAATGACAGCGGCTTTCTGTCCGCTGTTCTCAAAGTGTTTGCAGGCCATGAGATAGGCTATCTTACCACCGTAGGACACACCAGCAAAGACGCCTATACGCACATCAGCAGGCATATAGACCTCCATCAGGGCATAGTAGAAAGCAATGACCTCCTCCATCGGCTCACCCTCGAAAATGTAGTGGTAGTGCTCGTGAATAGGCTCAATGGTGAAAACGTTGTAACGACGGGAGAGAATCTTCAACTTCTCCTGAATATTCGAGGTGATGCTGATGCCATGAGTGAACACGGCAGTCTCTTTCGTTGGGTCGTAGTCGCCAAACCATCGCATCATGGTCATCTGCTCCTGGAGCACCTTGCGGATGGTCTTCAGTCGGATAATGTCGGTAGCCTTCACCATCACACCCTTGCGGACTGCATCGGCAGCCATCTTCATGGCCAATAAGGAGGTCATACCCAGGGTGAAGAGATTGTCGGTAACGCCAAACTGATCGGTATTCAGATACTCCTTTGCAATATCAAACAACGTCTGCTCCTGAGAGGTTACGGGGGCAATCATCAGGGCAACAGTCGTGCGCTTGGGGTCGGGCATCGACTTGCGGTCAATCTTGCCACGGGCATTGCGTGGCAGTTCGTCGAGTTGAACGATGAACTCTGGCAACATATAGTGGGCCAACTTCTTAGCCATAAACGAACGGAACGCCTCGGTATCAATCTGTTCGGTAGCCTCGAAGAACAAGCAGAGCGCATCGCCACCGTCCAGTTCTTTCTTCACGCAGGCACAGTTGCTGATGCCTGGGAACGCTATTGCCACGTTCTCCACCTCTCCAGGTTCCACACGGAAACCATTGATTTTGAACATGTTGTCCGTACGTCCGCAATGTATCAGGTTGTCGTTCTCGTCCATATAACCCAAGTCTGAGGTGCGCACCATGCGGTAGCCTGGACGGAAGGGGTCTTCGAGGAAGCGCTCAGCCGTCTGTTCCGGCATATTCTTATAGCACTTGGCTATCCTGCGTGAACTGAAGTATATTTCGCCCACCTGACCTTTGGCAACAGGCTGTCCCTGTGGGTCGAGCAGATAGATGAGGTCTTCAGGCGACTGGGTTTTTCCAACGGGTACAACGTCCTCGTTGCCCATGACCCGATATATTCCCATCGGCACGCCCTCGGTCATGCCATACAGGTTGTAAACGTTATTCTGCTGCAGCAGGGAGGCATCCATGCTGGGGAAGCGTTCTCCACCAAGCAGCAACATCTCGAAATGCAGGTGATATTCGCTGAGCATAGCGTTACCCATGGAACCGCTCATGAACGTGCGGTCTATCTTGTTGTCTTTGAGGAATGTCGCCAGACGGTCCATATCCATTCGTTCCTCTTCGCTGGCGATAAAGGTGGTACCACCCGTCTCTATAGCAGGAAACAAAGTCAGCGGAGAAGCCATGAAACAGAAGTCGGCAATGACGGCATCGTGAACCGGTCTGTCCAGTTTCAACAAATCAGCAAAAACCTGAAGGACTGCCGTTATTCCCTCAATGGAATACATCACGCCCTTGGGTCTTCCTGTAGTACCAGAGGTATAAAGCACGAAAGCCTCCTTGTCTGGCGCACAATGGTTGATGGGACTGCTGTCCTCATCATCCCAGTTGAGCTGGTCGATAAGTATGATCTTAACGTGCGAAGGGAAGAGGGGCTGCAGTTCTGCCTGGCGTTCCTTCCAGATGGCTTCCGTAGTGATGATGGTCTCTGCATCGCTATTGGTAACAATGTGGGCAATGCGGTCCGACGGATAGTCAGGACTGGCCACTACATAACAACAGCCAGCCTTCATGGCACCATAGGCGGCCACGAGGAAACTCTTGCGACGCGGAAGCAGCACCAGCACATAGGGCGAACCAATCTGATGGGCCATGACGTTGCTACGCTTGTCCAACTCGCTATAGGTCAAGCTGCCTTCACAGTCGCACACGGCGATATTGTCAGGATACTGACTGGCAGCCTGGAGAAATTGATCTACAATAGTCTTCATTTTCGTGTTGTATCAAGTAAATGCTTTTCTGAGGAATTCTAACGACTGCTGGCGCTTCTCGCTGACGAGGCTGGGAACTGATGCTGGCTGACTGTAGTCGCTATCAGCATTGAAGTCGGTAGCATCCAGCACCAAGTGATCAGTCATACCAAACTGGTTCAGCAGTGACTCCAGACGAGCCAGACCACGACCAGGATTGCCAGTGACGATGAAGGGCTTTCCGAAAAGAATGCTGAAAACGGTGGCATGGAAGGAGTCAGTGATGACCATCTTTGCATCGCGGAAACTGCGCAACCACTGTTCTACAGGTGCTTGCACACGCTCGCTGAGTGGTGCGCCAGGCTGCTCAGCCTTGGCATTGGCACGGAAGGGGCGCAAGCCGTAGCGCTTGGCCAAGGTATCAATGAGAGCCGTCTTGTCGGGTGTCTCGTCGAGGATGTAACACATCAGGTCGCCTTCGGGTGCCTTAGTGTCGTTGCTGTTGTCAATCAGCCGTTCATAGTCCTTGCTGGTCAGCAGCATCGTGGGGTCCACCACGTGCTGTGCCTCAACACCCAGGATGTCACGACATAGGGTAACGCCAGAAGACTCGCGTACTGAGACTGCATCAAAGTTGTGGAGCAGTCGGCTAATGGCAGGAGTAACGTCGGCAGGAGCCTCCCACTCATCGACACCAAAGGAAGGTGCATATGAAATGCGGCGCAGGGGCCAGCCCTCAGTGAATTTCAGGAACACCGTCTCGTAACCACCAGGCATGTGACAAGTGTAATAATAGCGCCATATCTGGTCAGAGCCCACAACGATGGCCTCGTAGTCCTCGGGAGTTAATTTGGAAAGGCTGTTTTTCTCACCCTTTATATATTGGTGGATGAAGCGATGTGTATGCTGCAGGATGGTAAGCTGTTCGTCCAGCGTCAACCCCTTTTGCCAAGGCATGGCACCAGGAGGTAAGTCACGCACGATGAGTTCAGCCTCATGTCCCAGGTTTTCAATCGTAGTCTGTAGGGCATACGCCTGCAGGATGCCACCATAGTTGATGTGCAAAGGAAGTGTTAATATTCCGGTTTTCATATGAAAAAAATATTGTATAGTTAATAGTTGTCTTTTGCAAAGGTACTCGTTTTTTTTGTTATCACCAAATATTGTCCTATAAATATTCTGAAAAAACATTCGTGTTTGCAGTTTTTTGTGTATTTTTGTGGCGCAAAAGGGAAGAAACAATGACGGAAAACAAGAAAGCAATTATAGTGGGAGCCAGTTCTGGAATAGGACTGGAGGTTGCCAAACTGCTGATAGCAGAAGGATGGCGTCTGGGCATAGCAGCACGACGCGAAGAGCCCTTGCAGGCACTCCAGGCGACAGCGCCAGAGCATGTAGAGGTAATGGCTATCGACGTCACCCAGCCAGAAGCGGAACAGCAGTTGATGCAACTCGTAGAAAAGCTTGGAGGCATGGACCTGTACTTTCACGCATCAGGCATCGGCAAGCAGAACCGCACATTGGAGCCTGACATCGAACTGAACACCGTACAGACAAATGCCGTTGGTTTCACCAGGATGATTGGCGCTGCATACCGTTATTTCGCAGAAAGGGGCGAAGGCCATATTGCTGCCATCACCTCCATTGCTGGCACCAAAGGATTAGGCCCTGCCCCATCCTATTCTGCCACGAAGGCCCTGCAGGCCACCTATCTTCAGGCATTAGAGCAACAAGCCCGTCAACGAGGCCTGCACATCCGTTTCACCGATATCCGTCCTGGTTTTGTGGACACAGCCTTGCTCAGTGGCACCTTCCGCTATCCTATGCTGATGCGCCCAGAGGCTGTTGCTCGCGACATCGTCAACAGCATCCATCACCACAGACACGTCCGCGTGATTGATGTCCGTTATTGCATCCTCACTTTCTTTTGGCGACTGATTCCCAACTGTCTGTGGCGTAGATTCAGGCTATAAAACAAGAAAAGGCTCCCCGTATGGGAAGCCTTTCTTTGTGTATCGAAACCAAGGTTATGCGATATCAATCTGGCGAGAGACCTTGACCTTCTCCTCTACCACCTTAGGCAGTTCGACGGTGAGTACACCGTGCTCTACCTTGGCTGAGATGGCGTCCTTCTTGACGTCGTCGGGCAGGATAAGAGTCTGCTCGTACTTGGTGTAGTTGAACTCGCGACGCAGGTAGCGGACGTTCTTGTCCTCCTCCTTATGCTCCTGCTTGCTCTCCAGCTTGACCACCAGGTTGCCCTCGTCGTTGATATGTACGTTGAAGTCTTCCTTCTTCATACCCGGAGCAGCGAGCTCAACGGTATAAGCCTTGTCTGATTCTTTCACATTGATAGCGGGAGCCGTAGCATTGCACTTTGGCATGTAGTCTGTGTCGAACAGATCGTTAAAAACTGCTGGGATCCAACTGTTTGTTCTCATCATTGGCATCATAATTGTTACCTCCTAATTATATTTTTAAGTTATACATGTTGTTAATTTGCTTGACTTCCCTTGTGGGTCGTCACACCATAGGATGCAAGGTATGTGCCAAGATGAAAAATCTGCCAATCTGTCGCAAACAAACGACAAATTGGCAGGATTGTATTTTTATGATCCTAGAAAATCACAATAGCATCGGTATCTGTATAGACGGTAGGCTTCACGCCCTTGGGGAAGAAGGCCTTGGTGTCAATCTTCTTCTGCAGAGGGGTGCCGTCGCTAGTGATGCCCACGACGTACCACTTGGTGCCTGCACGACGGGCCATGATGCAGTATTTGCCAGGATAGCCATCGATGAAACGGGTCTCGTCCCACGTGGTGGGAACCTGCTTCATGAAGTCGACAGCCCAAGCAGGAGCATCCTCCAGATTGTTGGGAGCCATTGCGAAGTGCTGGACACTGGACTGAAAGAGAACGGCAACAGCCAGTGCGAAGACATCGCTGGTCTTACGCGTGGTACCGTGCTGGTTGTCCTTGTTATAGTGTTTGTTGAGCGTAGAGCCTCCAAAGTCCATAGAACCAACGGTATTACGGATGAAGGGGTGGATGCAGGCATTGAAGGCCTCAGCATCGCAGGCACCCTGTCCGAAGTGCAGGTTCTCTGAAGCCAAGACAGCCTCAGAGGCCACATAGTTGGGATACATACGCTCCCAACCACGAGGCAGCGTGCATCCGTGGAAGATGACCTGCAGACCAAACTCGTTGGCATCAGTAAGAATATCCTCGTAGAGCTGCATCATGGGTTGTTTGTCACCACCAAAGAAGTCAACCTTGATACCCAGGATACCGTTCTCCTTCATCCATGCCATCTCCTTGCGACGGGCAGCAGACTTGTCCATCTTACCCTTGGGCGACTGCGGAGCATCGTTCCACTGACCATTACTGTTATACCAGAGGAAGAGCCCTACCCCACGCTCACGACCGTAGCGTGCCAACTCGGCCATCTTCTCATAGCCAATCTGTACATCCCACAGAGCATCGACAAGCACGGAGCGCCAGCCCATAGCGGCAGAGAAGTCGATGTAACGTTTCTGCTCGTCGAAATTGCAGCTGGGGTCCATGCCGATAATCCACGACCACGAACCCTTGCCATAGACATACTCCTTAGAGGCCTGGTACTTCGGACGAACAACGTCGTTGGTAACGGTAGTCTCAACGATAGGTGCCAGCGTGGTGCCCAGGGTGATGGTGCGCCAAGGAGTCTCACAAGGCAGCGAGACAGCAGCAGAGGTGGAACCCATGCCGTTCATCTCACCCTCCTGAGGGAAACCAATCTGATACTTGTTGCCCCCTTTGCTCAGCAGGCGGCAACCCACATAGCCTCCATCCGTGCCTGCCTCGCTGAGCAACAGCCAACCAGCAGGAGTCTTGAACAGACAAGGGAACGTGAAGCCATTGCCCCAACCATTCTTACCCATCTGGTCGTCGAGGGTGTAGGACGTCTCGTAAGAGGGAGAGGTACGTGCGAAACCACCCATCGGGCCAGCCTGCGGACAGAGGAAGGTGGTAGTGCCCTCAGGCATGACGAAACCACTGGCCTCGCCATTGACGACAGCCACCAGCGTCTCGCCACCACGAATCTTCTTGGGGTAAATCTTGTAACGATAGGCCACGTCGCGATCAGTGATGTGGAACTGGATGTCCAGTGCCTGACGACCACCCTTCTCGAAATGACAGACAGCCTCGGTAGCGTCGTAGCTGATGTGACTCTGCTTGGTGGTCTTCAGCCAGTACTCGTCGTGCTGCTTCTTGCTATCAACATTCTTCAACGTCAGAC
>JAEEGG010020376.1_pt1 | contig 13266 bp, 12 predicted proteins | sample 9134161 | NCBI WGS metagenome assembly JAEEGG01 (sample SAMN16246543, study PRJNA631951) | gut metagenome | biome: gut microbiome; feature: rumen; material: CR-attached | host: Bos | place: Iran: Karaj | collected 2018-10 | reverse complement strand
AGCTTGTCCTCATTGTCAACATGCTGTCTCAGCGCATCACGTGTGTTGCTGTACCCCAAGGTCGTCGCCACATCTTTACCAACAAAGAACACTTCTCCTTTCTCGTCAGTCATTGTCCGGATTTCTCCGAACCGTTCATTTTTGAAAATCTGAATCTCTTTCATACTATTATTTTTTAAGAGATGATTACCGCACGGAAGGAGGGGCGCCCTTTCTCCCCGTTTGGTTTCTGGTTGCGAAATTAGGCATAAAAAGAGACCCGATGAAGAAAAACCTCATCGGGTGAAAGTTTGTGAAAGTTTTGGTGAAAGTTTTGGGCCTCTGGTGAAAGTTTTGGGCCAAAAACAGCGATTTTGGTGAAAGTTTGTGAAAGTTCTGGTGAAAGTTTTTAGCCATTCAGCAACGCCGTCAGGTCTGCCGCCAGGTGCAGGTACTCACGAAAACGCTTACCCTGAACGGGAGCGTTGCGCTCGTCCCACTCCGTAAACGGCCTGCTGAACGACAGCACATCCATACGGCCAATGTCCTTCGGGTTGATGTTGAAATTGTTGTCAGGGAACAGCTCGTCCATCCGTTCCGCCAGCTCCTCATATCGGCCCCTGTGCAGATAGCCGGCATCCGCCAGCACACGATAGATGCAGAACCACATGCGCCCCACCTTGATGTCGCTCAGCACCTGTGTCACGCAGTCGCGCACACGTTCGTCCGTCAGCGCCTTGCGCCGCCGTTCCCTCATTTCCTGCATACGCCTCCGTATCATCTTGAACGGCACGCGGGGGCTTTTCTTCTTGACGCCTGTCACCTTACCAAGCAGATAAACCGTCGTGTAGTCCGCCACGCGGAGGGGCTCGAAAGCATCGTTGGCAGGCACCAGCCATACCTCGCCGTCATCATCACGGCAGTAGGTTTTTAGTGTCGTCTCTCCGTCGAGCCATGCCACCACCATGTCGCCGTCCTCGAAGCGAACGTCATGCTTCACTATCACATCGTCGCCGTTCAGGATGCCCGCATCCTTCATAGATTCACCGTGAACAGCCAATACAAAATCACATTGTTTCAAGAATGAGCGAGGCATCGGGACCATCTCCCCGTCATAGTCGCCCGGTGCCTCGGGATAGCCTGCAGGGACACCATTGGCGAAGTAAGGTACTGCTGTGTCACACAGCTGAGGGTCAAGACCTGACTGCCTCAGCTTCTCGAAAATCTCATCAATTTCGTTTTTAGTCATTGTTCTTCTGATTAGTGTTTGAATACTTTTGTGAATTCTGATTGCAATTTTGGTTGCAAAAGTAAAGCAAGGGTGTCCCAAAAGCCGGGACACCCTGAAAGATTTAATATTTTTTACAAATTAGGTCGGTTCTTTTGGGTGTGCTCAGATGGTGCAGTTACACAAAAAATCCGTTGGTAAAAGTATAAGATTTTGAGATTTCTACATATTTTACATAAAAACATTTTGAGATTTATCCAAAAATACGTGTGCACAGCGGAGACCCTACTGTGTTCTAAATCTGCTTATAAGCATATAGATTGTTATATATATAATTTGAATTATTGAAAATATAAGACAAGACTCAAAGGCTCCACCATAATCATAAATACGATAATAAGCCTGATTCAAAACATTATCTATAGGGACAATTTGATATCGTAATGTCATTGCATACATTAAATATACGACGACACATGTTAAATATGATAATAACCAAACCATCACTTTTTTCCAACTCAGCATAAATATAGCAAATATGAATGTTACAAAACATTGAATACCCATCATCAATATTTCGGCCAATATTCTCCATTTACCTCCCCCAAAAGGATTAAATTCCATGATAAAAGCAATCCAGAAAGAAGGATTCGCAAAATTCTCCACAGTGAACATGTTAAGATGGACATGTAAAACTGCCACTATTATTAGCAATAATACCATTATCTTTTTTTTCATCTTTTCACTATTGTTCCATTGATTACTTCATAATGACCTTCAGCTCTTAGACCGGAGGAAGGTTCTTTGGTTCGTTATTTCGCTCTCTGAATGATGCCAACATGACAGGAACCAGGTCCATGTCATACCAACTGCTTATTTCAACAATTTCCTGCCGCTATTGTCTTCCAGCACCTGCATCTGCTGAATGGCTATCTGGTTGAGCTTCACGAGTCGTTCGCCTTGGGGCATGCCGTCGTTGATGAGCACGGCATTGATATTCTCCATGTTCGAGAGGCAGATAAGTTCGTTGATGGTGGCATAGTCGCGAATGTTGCCCTTGAGGTCAGGATTGGCCTCGCGCCATTGCTTGGCGGTCATACCAAACATGGCAACATTCAGGACATCGGCCTCCTCTGCATACTTCATCGCTGCCTGCTCGCGAGTTACCTCTGCAGGGATGAGGTTACTCTTGATGGCATCTGTATGAATGCGGTAGTTGATTTTCGAAAGTTCGCGCTTCGCCGACCACTCAAGCTGCTTCTGTTCTTCTGATTTCAGGCGCTGGAACTCCATAACCAAATAGAGTTCAAACTCAACGGACACCCAGTTGGCAAACTTAAAGGCGATGTCGGATATGGCATAAGTTCCCCCGTAACGGCCTGATTTTGAAACAAGGCCGATGGCATTAGTGGCTTCTATCCATCGTGTAGGCGAAAGGGTAAAGGCGTTCAGACCTGCCTCTTTTCTAAACCCCTCGAATTCGAGGGGGTTAAAATTGGCGTTATGGAGAGTCTCCCACAACCCAAGATATTCAATGGTATTGCGATTGCGCATCCAGTTTGCAACCACGCCATTGGGGTCTATGCCGTTCTTCTGCTTGGCGATATCTGTGATGCTGATATAGTCAACGCCATTGATGGTCATCGTCTTTATGTTAACGTCCCTGACAATTATTTCGTTTTTCTTTGCCATATAATTCCGTTTTAAGTTCTGCCTGCAAAGATACGAATTAGTGAGCACATCACAAAATCTTTTCAATCTTTTTGCTGCACAGCACCCCCAAATACGCCGAGGGGAGAAAAAATGAAAATGAAAAAGAAAAATCAATGTATTTGCCTTATAATGAGCAATTTACATGTTTCTTTATTTCAGTCTAAAATGTTTTTTCGGCTGTTTTTAGGCAAATAAATTGCAAGCATTCCCGAAAATCACTAATTTTGCGTTATAAATAACGCGAAGCTGCTTTCGCTCGGCCATTCAAGCTAGCTTGATGGCACTCGCTTAATCGCAGCATTGCAGTGAACCTACAGGAGTAGCGCAAGCAGGCGAAAGCTCAGGTGCCACTTCAACGAGGTTCAGGTGCCACCTAAAGCGCCTTTTGGTGCCACCTAAAGAGGCGAAAAGCGCCGCAAATTTTTGGCAGACAGCCATCATTGGCTCCAAGCATAACTAACTAAATTATTAACCATTTAAACCTTACAAATTATGGGACAAGTTAACAACGTACAGCTGAAGATTAATCTGAAGGCTAACACCAACCGAAAGAGCGACTTCTACGGTAAGCTCTATGGCTACACCGACGTGCAGAACGTACTCAGCACTCGTGGCCTCTGTCAACACATTTCTAACCACGGCACCATCTTCACCCGTGACATCGTGCAGGGTGTCATCACCAAGCTCTGTGAGTGCATCCCCGAACTGGTAGGACAGGGCGTGCCCGTCAAGCTGGACGGCATCGGCATCTTCTACCCCACCGCCAAGAACGCGAAGGGCGGCCTGGACAGCATCGAGGCTGCCAAGGCTACCAACCCATCCGCCGTTCTGGAGGGTATCCACGTCCGCTTCCGTCCTGACGGAACGCAGCTGGACGACCTGACCAGCAAGGCCTTCAAGGAGAAGTGCTCACTCATCTGGGGTGACCTCATCACCAGCGAGACCATCACCGTGGATGGTAAGCCCAAGAAGAAGTACACCAAGACCCCGATCAGCAACCCGATTGAGGACGAGGAGCCGGAGCCTTAAAAACAACAGCGGCCATCCGAGAGGACAGCCGCTGTTTTCGTAATGTGTCAATTGTGTCAATTGTGTCATTAAGCATACCCCCTTTTTGAATTCTGCCCTTTAAAGGTGTCAGAATGACACGTAAAAGCGTTGATTTAGGTCAAAATGTACCATAAAAATGGTATTTTTATAGATTTTTTGCTAAAAACAGATACGTTGTATCTATTAAATTGCTACCTTTGCACCGGAAAAAGAAACAAATTGAAAGTGAGTTATTCGAAAAAGATTGTTGAAGTATTAACAAAAAAGACATGAAGATGAAGAAAGTATTTGTTTTGGGAGTCTTCGCACTCCTCGGCGCAATGAATGTGAATGCGCAGTGTCTGGTGACAGAAGAAATAGACACCACATACATCAAGTTGGATGCTAACCAGCTTCCCATCAACTACATCAACCTGACAAAGGCTGATCTGGAGGGAAAGGTTGGCGAGTTGGAAACTATCTTTGAGAATGAAGAGTTCGGTCTCTATGCTGCTGGTGACTATACGTTCAAGGTGGAGGGTGACAGGGTCATTTCTCAGTCTATTAACATCGCTGACAGTTCAGAAGAGAAGATTGTTTATAATCAGATTCTGAATGCGCTTTCAAAGAGTAATTCTCTGAAGGACTCTCACAATACGGGCGGTAATCTCTATGAGTATGCTGACTTCCAGATTGTGTTCGACGACTTTGATGGTTATGAGAAACTGACCTTCCAGGCTATTCCCGCCGATGCAGGTTACGAGTATTGATGAAGCGTTATTCAATAATAGAGGCGTCCTACATGGGCGCCTTTTTTTATGCTTTGAGATGAAGGAAATAGCCTAACCGGTAGAGGGAGAACAGCCACAGCGGAGCATGACGGCCGAGCAGCAGGCGTCTCTCGGTTGCCCCGAAGAACTGGTGCCACAGCCGGATAAGGGGTAACAGCCTCCAATGGCGAAGTCGTTGAATGTGATGGAGCAGGTTGGAATAGCCGCTCAGCTCTTCCTGAAAATGATGCAGGGTGCGTAGCCCTTCTTCTGTCTTGCTGATGAAAGAGGAATTGTCCTCAAACACCTCGAAGCTGAGCGGATTGTCAATGTGCGCTATCTCGATGTGATGGTCCTGCAGCTGCTTCCCGAAGAAGACGTCCTCGTAACCGTAGTGCCGGAAACGGGTGTCGAAGGGGTGGGCGAGCATGATGGCGCGTGCTACCAGGAAATTGGCTGTGTGGAAGTGCTGGTAGGGATGCTGGCGGCGAACAGCCGTCAGGTGGGCTTGTTCGGCATTCTTCTCATAGCGATAGCGGAGCGTGTGGCGCACGGAGGCTGCCCCGTTGATGACGACACCGCCGTCGATGACCGTCTCGCAGGGATGCTCGGCATAGCGCCTGAGGAAGTCGTCGTCGGGCACCACCATGTCTGCATCGATAAAGACAAGAAAGGGATGGCTGGCCTCGTTGGCCAGGAAGTTGCGGATGGCGGCACGGCCTACGTTTTCTTTTCGTTCCACATAGCGGCAGTGGGGCAATGAGTTGATGGAACGGTTTTGCAGAATAGTATTTTGATCCGTAGATCCATCGTCGGCCACAATGATTTCATAGTTGGTACCCAACGTCTCCGCTTGCCGCTGCAAGCTCGTTGCTAACGGCATGCATACGTCATTATAGGTGGGGATGAGGATAGACAGTTCTTTCATAATCCGGACAAAGGTACGATAAAGTTTAGAGTTTAGAGTTTAGAGTTTAGAGTTTTTATTGTAAAAAACGTTAAACTTTGGGGAATGACAGCAAATTTTTCACTACTCACCACTCACTATTCACCAAAAATTCGTACCTTTGCAGCCGCTTTCACGAGATGGAGGCATGAGATTCAAATTAAACATTAAAAATTAAACATTAAAATTTAGATTTATGGCAACAAAAATCAGACTGCAGCGCGGTGGCCGTAAAGGATACGCTTTTTATCGTATCGTCATCGCTGATGCAAGAGCACCACGTGATGGTAGATTTACTGAGAAGATTGGTACTTACAACCCCAACACCAATCCTGCCACAGTAGATTTGAATTTCGAGCGTGCACTTTACTGGGTTGAGGTAGGCGCACAGCCTACGGACACTGTTCGTAACATCCTCAGCGGAGAGGGCGTTTACCTGATGAAGCACCTGAAGGGTGGCGTGAAGAAGGGCGCTTTCGATGAGGCAACAGCACAGAAGAAGTTTGATGCCTGGAAGGCTGACAAGCAGAAGGGACTTGACAAGGTTCGTGACGCTGAGGCTAAGGCTAAGAAGGATGCTGTAGCTAAGGAGCTCGATCAGGAGAAGAAGATTAACGAGGAAATTGCAAAGAAGGTAGCCGAGAAGAAGGCTGCTGCCGCTGCTGCTAAGGCAGAGGAAGAGGCTGCAAAGGCTGCTGAGGCTGCTGCCGCTGAGGCTCCTGCTGAGGAGACACCTGCAGAGGCATAAGAGTTTTATCGTATTTTCTGAAAAAAACGGAAGGCTGATTCCTGAGGGAGTCAGCCTTTTGTGTTATAGAAATCCAAATATTTTTGTGCCACTTTCAGGTAGTCATGATGTTTCTTGACGAACTCAATGCTTTGCTGTTTAAGTACAGGTATGCGTTCTGGGTGTAAGACGAGTAGTTCCAGTTCGTAATAGACACTCTCATAGTTAGGCTGCACATTGATGATGGGATGTAGTTCTTTCTCTTGCAGAATATCATAGCACTCTGGTTCACCGCCTCCCACGACCACGATGCCTTTTGACATGGCTAATAGAGAATTCATGGAGGGGGTGTAACTATAGAGTTGGTCAAGAATCACGTCGCTACCGTTCATTATTTGCTCATATTGAGCGAAGGGTAATCCTTCTGTAATTTTCAGTTCCATTTTATCTGGGTGCTGCTTTTGGACATCCTGGGCAGCCTGAAGCATGATATCGGTACCTTTGTATTCGCTACGGTTCTTACTGATGCCGATGAAGATTCTGACTGGTAGGGCTGGCTTTTCATCGAGCACTGTAATGGCAGGCTCAATAGGAATGGGGATGTATGTCGTTTTTGGAGCAAAAGCGTTATGGTAACATACCCAGTACTCATAGAGGTTGGCAATAATACCGTCGCAGTTTTCGGCAATCAGTTTATTTAACTGTTCTTTCTTTGTTCCCATCCAGTCTTTCTGCTCCTTGATGGCATCGTAATTGGTTCTAACCATATTGCCAATATTAAAATCGCTATATCGGAGCGGTTTGTCATAGGTACAGGTATGAACCCAATACCAGTCCATTCCAAAGGCACCCAGAAAAACTTTCTTGTTGTGGCGTTTCAGGTAGTTGTAAATGGGAAAGATACGTTCGGCCTTGAGTTCCAGGAATAGCGGGTTGATGAGTTGTACCACGTCGTAGTTGCGCCATCGTGGCAGTTGTGAATAGATTTTTGCCATGAGTGTTATGCCGCCCAGTTTTCCTGGACGTCGTGCCAAATCAATGTCACGTGGATAATTCTTCCAGAAATCACCATTAGAAGCCACCGTTACTTCGTGTCCCAAAGCCTTGAATGCCCGGGCCAGCGTGGCGTGCATGTTGCTGTATTCACCCAATAGCAGTATTCTCATCGTTCTTTCTTTAAGAGTGGTAACATGCGGAGTAGTATGTTCAGCCCCCATTCTGAGTTGGTAAGTCGGCGGAACCATTTGTATTTCGTAGTATATTTTTTGTCGGGTAGGGGGAACAGGCCTTCGCGTCGGAGAATGTTCAGTTTGCGGTCAAGATAGTGGCGTGAACGGGTTTTTATGATAACGTTATAGATATAATCCATCGTCAGTTGGTCGATGCGTCGTTGCATGGCTTGTTGCTCGTTTGGCGGGAGTTTCACATTGACAGCCTTAAGGCTTTTGATGGCTTCCAAGTTGTCGCTGAGCATTTTGATGATATTACGTGCTCCTTTCTTGTGCGATATGGATGACTTGTTCTTACGATAGACATACGCCTTTGCATCGGTTACATACAGCCTGCCGGTATGTAATATAAGTTGCGGCGTGAATTCCTCGTCTTCGCGATAGATAAGTGATGAGAAGCGTAGTGTCCCGATAATGTTTCTTTGGAACACGTAACTCCATACCGCGCCGTGGATGTTCCGGGTTCTCATGTATTCGTTGCCACTCATGGGCCCTTCGTCATTGAATGTGGAGCCGTGTGTGGGGTGGTATGTCTTGTCGAAAACAACCATCTCGGGCTGCTGGTAGCGTACTATGTCCAGACAATGTTCATAGGCTGCTTGGTTAAGTTGGTCATCGCTGTCAATAAACTGTATGTATTGTCCTGTTACCATCCGTAAACCGGTATTTCGGGCTATGCCAGGCCCCTGATTTTTTTGCCTGATATAGATGATGTCATTGCCGTACTTCAGCAACTCATTCATGGGTGATGACTCTGAGCCATCATCAATGATGATAATCTCGCGTTCGTAGGGACGAAGTGAGAGTACGAGAATGCTGTCCAGACACTCCTTTAGCATCTTGACAGGCTGGTTGTAGTAGGTTAGGACAAAGCTTACAAGTGGCGTCCGAGAATTTTGTGTATTAGCTTGCTGAAAAGACATAGCGTATTGATTCCTAATATTTTAAGGGATATTGCTTTCGTTTTTAGTTTGATATCACTAATATGGCCTATTGTGACATGGAATGGGGGAATTATGGGGCGAGTTCCTAATCTTTCAAACACGTCCATCTGGATGTTGACCACATGCATGTAGTATTCGTCATTGGTTTTTGGAAATCCTTTTCGCAGTACGTCAACATGTGCCTCCAACAGCATCTGCAGTTCTTTGCCTCCTGCTGTTCTTGTGATGCCCTGAGTGTTGGGCATATAATGATAGAGGCCCTGGCTGGTGGTGGCAACGGTCTTGCAAAGAGTCAGCAGTTGCGGAAGCGTATAAACATCCTCAAACACCTTGCCGACGGGAAAACGGACATCCTTGAACAACTGCCGACGGTATATTTTGTTCCAGGCATAGGTATGACGATAGGCTTTGCCTTTCAGCCAGTAGTCGTTCATGTCCGTATAGACATGCTCCGTGAGTGGTTGCGAGCTACAAGGATATTCCAGTATGTCATATTCCGGATGTGTAGCTAACAGCTGCATGAGGGCAGGGTAGGTCCCTGTTTCCAGATAATCATCAGAATCTACGAAGGTGATGTAGTCTCCTGTCGCCTGCTCGATACCGGCATTACGTGCATCGCTGAGTCCTCCGTTCTCCTTGTGGATGACGCTAATTCGCTGGTCGTGCTTGGCCCATTCATCACACATCTGTGGACAGCGGTCAGGCGAACCGTCATCCACCAAAACCACTTCCATATTGTCATACTGTTGGTTGAGCACACTTCCGATGCAACGGTCGAGGGTGCTTTCTACACAATAGACGGGTATGACAATGCTGAGTTTCATATCGTGCAAAGATACTGCAAAATATGGGATTGACAAAATAATTTTTCGTTTTTTACGTTTTATCGTATGAAATGAGCGATAATAACAGCTATAGGCATATCCTGAAATATACAGGCGTGTTTGGCAGCGTGCAGGGCTTGAATGTATTGATAAGTCTTGTGCGCAATAAGTTTGTTGCGCTGTTCCTCGGTCCTGCGGGTATGGGACTGGTTTCGCTGCTGAATACGGCGATGTCGTTCATTTCCCAAACCACGAATCTTGGCATTGCCATGAGTGCTGTACGTCATGTGTCAGAATTATATGATAATGGTGACGAAAAGCAATTGGCACATTATATCAAGGTGGTACGAGCCTGGTGTGTCGTGGCAGCCCTGTTGGGTATGACCCTGTGCTTCATGTCGGCTCCTTTGCTTGACCTGCTGTCATTCAGCTGGGGTAATCACACGCTGCACTATTTCCTCTTGGCTCCTGCTGTGGCCATGATTGCTGTGACAGGTGGTGAGACCGCTATACTGAAAGCCACTCAGCGTTTGCGTCCATTAGCCATGCTTCAGGTATGGGCGATGGTAGCTTCGCTATTGATTACGGTGCCGTTGTATTATTTCTTTGGGGAGTCGGCTATCGTGCCCGTTATGACCTTAATGGCACTGACCACCATGTTGCTGACCATCAGCTATTCTTACCATTATTACCCTTTGCGGGTGAAAGGCATGTGGAGCGTATTGGGAGAAGGAATACCCATGGTGAAGCTGGGGTTGGCATTCATCATGGCTGGCGTGGTGGGTAGTGCTTCTGAGATGCTCATCCGCTTTATCCTAAATGTTCATGGTAGTTTGGAAGATGTAGGATTCTACAACGCAGCCTATATGATGACCGTTACGTATGCCGGTATGGTGTTCTCTGCCATTGACAGTGATTTCTTTCCACGTCTTTCGGCTGTCAATCAGGATGTCCAGGCTTCCAACGAGGTGGTGAATCGCCAGTTGGAAATGTCGTTGCTGATGGTGGCTCCCATGTTGGTTGCTTTTATCATCGGATTGCCGCTGCTGATTCCGCTGCTGTTCAGTAATGAATTTCTGCCGATAGTGGCAATGACGCAACTCTCAGCAATGGCCATGTATATGAAAGTGTTGACATTGCCGGTCGCTTATCTGACTTTGGCACGTGGACGTTCCAAAGCGTATTTAATTCTTGAAACGTCCTATTTTGTGTTCTTTGTCTTAGTCTCATGGGTTTGTTATGAGCACTGGGGATTGTATGGCATGGCAGTGGCTTTGGTCGCGGCTCATGTGTTTGATCTCATCATGATACATCTCTTTGCCCGTTGGCAGTATTCTTATAAGATATCACGTTCGGTAATTCTTTTTTCCGTAGTGCAGGTCGGACTCGGTGTATTGGCATTTGCAACCACATTCATCAAAGAACCGCTGACTTATTGGGTCAGCGGCTCCGTGTTGTTGATTATCAGTATCGTTTTCTCACTAAACCTGATTCGTCGCAAGGTTTAGAAACGGAAGTCAAGTTCCACGTCAACAAAGTTGTAATTGTGCTTAACTAATGTGCGGTCGTTGACACGCGCATACTCGGCATTAATCTGCAGGTTCTTGGTGAAGTAGTAGTTGAGACCAACTTCGTACATCGTCTTGGCGCGGTTCCACTCCTTATTGTCGCGATAGGTCTGATAACGAGCCTTGGCGTGAAGTTTCGACTTAATGACGGGAACAATACCGAAGACATACCAGCCATCAGCCTTGTCGCCAATGAGCTCTTTTGAACCCCAACCCTGGTTGTGAATATACTCGGCGCGGAAAGTGTATTCGTTCAAGTCATATTCGGCAGAGAGGGCATAGCGGTTCTTACGGGCGCTTTTAATTGTTTTGGTTGAGCCATCGAACATGGCCATCTCCATCTCGCCACGCGTACCCGTCCATCCGAAGGCGCCTATGCGCACACCCTTGACGGGCATTACCCACAAACCTCCGATGATGTCTTTCTTGTTGTCCTTGTCCTTCGAGTTGATACCCTCACCGTTATAGACACCTACCTGATAGTGCAGCAGACGGCGTCCGTCAGCATTGGGAAGGAGGTCACCAGATACCTGAATACCGATGTCGCGTCCACCAGAGGACTTCTCGCCTGTGCGGTCGCCAAAGCCTGAGAGGTTGTTGATGGCCATTGCATACGAATACCAGCCCTGCGTAATGGGGTGGGTGGGGTTCTCAAAGGTAAATGCTCGCTTGAACTGACCTGCACGTACCTTGAATTCCGGGTACTTTCTCCATTCTGCATAGAGGTCAACAAGCTGTACGGTAGGTTCGCCGGGACCCTTTACGTTCGTTCCCTGAATCTGGGCACGCCAGTCGAAGTCACCGATCTTGCCGTCGAGAATGAAACGGGCAAGTCGTAAGTTGAATGAGTTGGTGTGGTTACCCTCTGGATCCTGTCCCTGATACTGTAACATGCCGTATCCGCTGAACTTAATGTTCTTAACCCATTGTGGAAGTTCAATGGTCTTCTTCTTCTCTTGTTCTTGTGCGTTGGCTATTAGTGCAAAGGTCATCATGCAGAGAGCCAAAGAAACGATTTTTTTCATATTGTTGATTTTTTTGTTAGTAATACAACATTTTCCACATGTGGTGTATGTGGGAACATATCGACGGGTTGGACGGCTACCACTTGGTATGCCTCATCCATCATCTGTAAGTCACGTGCTTGAGTTGCGGGGTTGCAACTGACATAGACGATGCGCTGGGGTGCTGCTTTCAAAATCGTGTTTACCACGTCAGGATGCATACCGGCACGTGGCGGGTCGGTGATGATGATATCAGGGCGTCCGTGCTCGTTGATGAAGTCGTCGTTCAGAATGTCCTTCATATCACCTGCATAGAATAAGGTGTTTTCAATACCATTTAACTCGCTGTTAATCTTGGCGTCCTCAATGGCTTCAGGTACATATTCTATGCCGATGACTTTGCAGGCTTTACGGGCAACAAAGTTGGCGATAGTACCCGTGCCGGTATAGAGGTCATAGATAAGCGGCGGATGGTTGGTGGCAAGTGGTGAGTGGAAGGCAAAGTCTCTCACCACGCTATAGAGATGGTATGCTTGTTCTGTGTTTGTCTGATAGAACGATTTGGGGCCAACCTTGAAGCGCAAATCCTCCATATGTTCGAAGATATGGTCGGTACCCTTGAACTTAAGAATGTCCTGGTCGCCGATGGTGTCGTTACATTTCTGATTATCCAGATACATTAGCGAAGAAATCTGCGGGAACCTGTCTGCAATATGCTGCAACAGACCGTTGACCATTGTCCATTGGTTGTTGACTGATTCTTTTTCACGTTCTTCGTCTTGTTTGCTATTCAGTGGTATATGGTCAATGTGTACTTGTATGATTACCATCCATTCTCCCGAATTGGAGTTGCGGATGATGACGTCACGCAGTAAGCCCGTCTGTTGACGCAGGTCAAAGAATGTCATGCCTGTCTGGATGGCATAGTCACGTATTTCATTGCGTATCAGGTTGTGCAGGTCGTCCATCAGCCAGCACTTTTCAATAGGCAATATTTTGTCGAATGCTCCTGTAATGTGGAATCCGATAGCAGGCACGTCCTTGGCTCCGCCTCCTTGGGAGGGGGCGGGGGGGAGACTTTCCAACTCCTCCTTCGTTAAATACCGTTTGTTAGCACAGCCGTAGTCCAGTTTGTTACGATATTCCCGAGTCTGAACACTGCCCAGTATGGGCTTGAAATCAGGCAACTTAATCTTGCCGATGCGTGTCAGTTGGTCATACACTTGCTGTTGCTTCATGCGTAGTTGCTCCTCATAGGGTACGTGCTGCCATTTGCAGCCGCCGCACACGCCGAAGTGCTGACAG
>JAEEGG010020373.1_pt1 | contig 13267 bp, 9 predicted proteins | sample 9134161 | NCBI WGS metagenome assembly JAEEGG01 (sample SAMN16246543, study PRJNA631951) | gut metagenome | biome: gut microbiome; feature: rumen; material: CR-attached | host: Bos | place: Iran: Karaj | collected 2018-10 | reverse complement strand
TGGAACGCCAGAAGATGTATAAAACTCAGGAATCGGTTGAATGGGGATGCGGAGGTGCCTGCAAATGCTTAAAGTAAATCGTCACGCTATGCCGGAACAGCCGGCTGAGATTCGCCGTCGCAATTTTAAAGAAGTGGCGCTGGGTTATGATGAAGCCACTGCCATCGAAGAAGCCAAACGTTGCCTGAACTGTCCCAAGCCCCGCTGCGTAGAAGGCTGCCCGGTTAATATTTACATTCCGAAATTTGTCCACGCGGTTTCTGAAGGGGACTTTGCTTCCGCCATTAAAATCATTAAAGAAAAAAGCAGCCTGCCTGCTGTCTGCGGCCGTGTCTGCCCGCAGGAAAAACAGTGTGAAAGCCGCTGCGTGCTGGGTATCAAAGGCGAACCGGTAGCGATTGGGCGCTTAGAGCGCTTTGTTGCGGATTATGCACGGGAACACGGTTTGGATAAACTAGATCCGTCTGAAGTTGCCGCTAAAAATGGTAAAAAGGTTGCCATCGTAGGTTCCGGACCTTCCGGCCTGGCCTGTGCCGGCGTGCTGGCGCAAAAAGGTTATGACGTTACCATCTTTGAAGTCCTGCATGCAGCTGGCGGCGTGCTGATGTACGGCATTCCCCAGTTCCGTCTGCCTAAAGAAATTGTGCAGCACGAAATTGAAGGGCTGAAGCAGATGGGTGTGCACGTCCAGACCAATGCCATCATCGGACGTACCTTTACCATAGATGAGCTGATGAAAGAAGAAGGCTTTAACGCTGTGTATATCGCTACCGGCGCAGGCCTGCCTCATTTCATGCATATTCCCGGAGAAGAATTCAACGGTGTCTATGCTGCTAATGAATTCTTAACCCGCGTGAACCTGATGAAAGCGTACACGTTCCCACGGGCTGCCACTCCGGTCTTTATCGGGAAAAAGGTTGCAGTCGTAGGTGGCGGCAACGTAGCCATGGACGCGGCCCGTACTGCTATGCGGTTAGGCGCGGAGCATGTGTACATCGTGTACCGCCGCGGTGAAGATGAACTGCCGGCCCGTAAGGAAGAAGTAGGGCACGCCAAAGAAGAAGGCATCGAGTTCTGCCTGCTGAACAATCCGGTGCGCATTGTCGGCAACGAGCAGGGCTGGGTCACCGGTCTGGAATGCGTTAAGATGGAACTGGGCGAACCGGATGCTTCCGGCCGTCGTTCCCCTGTTGCCATCAAAGACAGCAACTATGTGCTGGAAGTGGATGAAGTCATCATGGCCATCGGCCAGGGTCCAAACCCGCTGATTCATCAGACTACGCCGGATTTGGAAGTAAACCGGCGCGGCAACATCGTAGCCGATGAAAACGGCGCCACCAGCATGCCGGGCGTTTACGCGGGCGGCGATATCGTCACCGGTGCTGCCACGGTTATTTCCGCTATGGGAGCAGGCAAACGGGCAGCAGCGGCTATTGATGATTATTTGATGAAATGAAACATATCAACAGTTTTGTTATTAGCGGTTATAGTGAATTAGGCTCAAACGTCACTATATTTCTTTTATATTCCAGTTGTTCAATTCAAAAAATGAAAGGCGAGTCAAAATGAAAAAGCTCAAATTGTTTTTATGTGTAACAATACTGTGCCTTGCCATGTCGTGCGCCGCACATGCCCAAGAAAGTATTCTGGATTATTTTTATCCGGAAGGGCGATCTTCATACTTCATTTATAATGATGAAAAATCCGGACCGGCAGAAAAAGTAAACGTTTCTTTTGAACGCAGCAGCAACGGATACCGTCTGGATCTCGAATCACCGATTCCCCTGATCGGCAGCATAAAGTTTCTTCCGTACCACGGGACTTCTTCTTACGTGTTGGATATTACGGATTACGCCATCACCGCAAGAACATGGTGGACAAAAGACGGTACTGACAATCAGAATTCCCAGAATAAAACCCGTGTCAATCTTGAGCTTTTAAAACTGCCTGCGAAAGGCGAGATCCTGAATTGGACCACGACCGTGAACGAGAATGGTATAACACAGCAAATCTGGGAGATGAGCGCAAAACTCACCATGATCGGGGTATTTGAAAACAATGAAAGACTCGCTGTAAAAGTACTGGAAGTAAAACGTAATGTATTTGACGCGCAGCATAATCCGGTTCCGGGGCAGTCGGTTACGGAATATTGGCGGCTGGGCAAAGGACTGATTAAAGTGATCAGAAATAAATAAGGTTTTTTTATGGAGGTATCTGAGTATATGAAATATAGTGCGGCAGCAATAGTGTCTTCCCTATTAGTGTTAAGCTGCGCATTACCTGTTTGGGCCGCGGCAAAGCATGTTTACAGGGATGCGGATTCTGGTTTCTGTGTCCAGACGGTGAACCCGGTAATGGAATATGCGTCTAAGTACAGTTACGGGTACCAGGAAAACAACAGTGTAACAGACAGCCTGACCTCAATAGCCGCCATTCCGGCTGATGTTGTAGAAAAGAAAACAGGGCAACCATTTACGACCAGAGAGTTTATGGCCAGACTGTCTCTGGAAGCGAATAAAAAAGCAACTGACAAACCTGATTATCTACTGTTCCAGCCGGAAACCTACGCTTATACCACAGCGTTAAATACAAAAATAGAAGACAGTCTCTTCCATATTTTCGACCAGGAATATCTTAAGGGCGCAAAGCTGTCCTATGGCACTAAAACAGTTGGCAAACGTGATTATTATATTATTTCCATGCAATACCCCGGATCCTTGAAAGAGGATAAAACTGTAGAAAAGAATGCGATGGATGTGCAGGTCTTCCTGACTTCGGAGAATAACATCCTGTATGTGGCGGAGTCATTCTGCAGCGCGGAACCGGTTGCAAAAGAAAAGAAAACCTCAACCGCCAACGATACAAATATAAAAAAAGAATATGAAACCAAAGGCATTAACATGGAAACTGCAGAGATCGCCATGCAGGATCCTCATGCCGTCCACAAAGCATTGCTTCCCTTGACAGATTCTTCCTTAAGCGATCCGAAAATCCAAAAGGAATTGAAAAAAGAAAGGGACGTCATCTTGAAAGGTTTTTCTTTCTTCAAACCCGAAAAAGCGGCTAAGCCGTTCGGTATGGAAGATCCCACGTTAAACCAGTTTATAGCCCTGCCGGATCAGTGGATCTATACGAAATTTGCTCCTGAAATCAAGGATAAGGATGGTTTAAAATTGAATGTCGCCTGGGCTGCTCCTTATACTATGGTCGCTAACATGGTGACACAGTATTCGTTAAAGGATGCGGTTGCAGACCTGAAGCCGGAAGATTTTTATGCCTTGTATGATGAAAGCGTACTTCTTGCCAGCTATAGCTTTAAAAAGAAGAATAAAGACTATGCAAATTTTGCAGAAGAGCTTTTCAAAGTACCGCAAAGCGAGATGCAGGAAGCACTGGATAAAATGCTTCCTGAACTGACTAAAAATGAAAAGGTTAAAGAGCATGCAATTTTCTCCAACCCAAAAGCCTCCGTTACCAATGACGGGAATCAGATAAAATTACGTTTTGACACCAATGTCAAAGTCGTCAGCAAATTTGATTTTCTGGCACACAGTCTGCTGTCAGGCACAAGAGATAATGGTATTTTCAGTCTGTATATTGTGAAAGGCGACCGTATGAAGACGCAGCCGGCAGCAGATATTGCGGACACTGTCAGATTGCTGCCTGAAAAATAATATGGCAGAACATTCGTAACCAACATACAAGGAGAAAACACGTAATGGGTAAGATTGTCACAGCTTCTGTTTCTGCTCTGTTGCTTTTAGGCAGTCTCTCTGCCTTTGCTGCAACAAATACGTATATCGATGCGGATTCCGGTTTTAAATTGAAGTCACAGCCTTCCTGGATGGAAATTGGCGGTAAAAACTTTTACGGTCTTGCCAACAAGCCGGACAAGAAAGAAGTCTCTTTAAATGTTATATGCGCGTATACAGCAAAAGAAGTAGAAGAGGTCACCGGGAAAAAATTCTCAACAGAGGAATTCATAAGAAAATTCAAAGACCTTCAGGTTTTGGAACGCAATGAACTCTCACCTGATAAAGTAAATTATATGTTATTCATGCCGGATCCGTATGAAATCAAAACTGATAACAAGCTGTCTCTGGCGCCTAAAGAACTCCTTGATAACTCAACCATTAGTATTTCCACGAACAAAACCGGGAAACAGCCTTATGTTTATCTTCACATCGTAGACAAAGGGAATTCAGATACGCTGAAAAGCCTCCGTCGGTCTGTTGATATGCAGATTGCCATCACGTCCGCCAACAATATGCTTTATACAGTAGTATCCACATTTCCGCTGCCCAATCTGAAAGCGCAGAAAGATAAAATAGAGGAGGCCACGCCTTTTTCCAAAAAGAAAGTCCGCAACGAATTCACAGACGAAAACAGGGATAAAATCAATGGCTATATCGCTTCCCGAAAAGCTTTTCTGAAAGGCTTGTCTTTCTTTGCACCGATAAAGGATACTATTCCTTACGGTTTTAACGATGAATTGCTGGGAGGCAGGATAAAATTACCGGAAACCTGGGCATATGCACAGGTTAATGATGATACAATTGATATAAATATTCCGGTTAAAATTACACTGGCCATGCCCTGGGGCGGGATATCCGAATTGTTGGCGCCTTCGAAAAATAGAGATAACGTACCGGACAAAGACGACGCCTGTAATGCGCCGGATACGAAGAATGAAGCCACTGTTCAAGACAAAAAAGGGACAGATATTGAAACCGATACCGAAGCTGCAGACAATGTTCCGGACGAAATTGCTGTTGAGAAATCACTGAGCAAGGAAGATATCTCCAAAATAAATTTTCAGAAAATTTCAGAAGTGGCACTATTCGCTTCTTCCAAAACCAAAGACAAAAATACGTTTTCAGAACTCTTCAACAACCCGTTCCTGACAAATCTGCTCATTGATAAGTTTATTAATGAAGGATTGAAACATCCGTCCGTTAAAGAATATATTGATTTTAAAGAGATTAATACCAAATCAAACTTCAGCAATAGTTACGGAACAATAGAATTATCAGGTAACGGATCTGTGAAAAATAATTTTAAGTTTAATCTCAACGCAAACGCAATGTTTACGCCGCAAACTTTCGGTTTGACAGCTTACATTTCCAAAGATGAGAAAAAAATGGATCCGGAACTCGAAAAGATTATTGGAAATATTAAATTGCTTTCTAAATAATTTTTGAACTGCAGAAAGAATCGTAAACCTGACTCATTAAAATTTATGCAGAATAACAAAGAACACACAACATATTTTTAACAAACAAATTAACGCCAGAAAAAGAAGGTAACCTGATACTTAAAAGATATTTAATAAAAAACCGGCCAAAAAGTTGCGTCGGTTTTTTATTTTTAAAAATGACCGCGTAAAAAGCCCGTAGAGCGATTTTTAAGGCAGGGTACGATAAATGTGTCGCGCAAAAACAAAACAGGGCTTAAAACGCAATTACAAGCGTTGTAGAGGAAAATGGTCAAATTTGAGATTGTAGCGGTCTTTTTCAATAAGAAAAAGCAGGAAGTTAAGGTGATCGCTTGGACAAAAGCATCACAAGACCGCTGCCCGGGGAACAGATTAAGATAAAAAGTTAAATAAACGCCATTTTTCCTTTTCTGATTTTACATAATATATATTATCGGACGTAAAATAATTATTGGGAAATATGTGGCGTTTTAGTATGATATATTACTTTTATGTTATTTTTTGAATAAGCAAACGCTGATGAACAAACGTTTGACATCTCCCCCGTGTTCTGTTATAATTGATTTAGTTAAATATCAATGTACATAGTTACAATTCGATATAATGATTTTATTATTTGTTCAGGAGGTTGTTTCTATGGCCAGACACAAAAGTTTGATCCCTAAAGATTTTGACGGTAATTATACAGAAGATATGTTGACCGAACGCCAGAAACAGGTTTTAGATTTTATTCGCAGTTATGCACAGGCCAAGGGTTATCCGCCATCTGTCCGCGAAATCTGCAAAGCCGTCGGTTTATCTTCGACTGCCAGTGTCCATAATCACTTGCACAAACTGCAGAGCATGCATTTTATTCAGCGTGATTCCGCCAAGCCCCGTGCTTTGGAACTCACCCAGGAAGGTTCCTGGCGAAACAAAACAGTTGTTCCTGTTCCTCTGGTCGGCAATGTAACTGCGGGTGTTCCCATCCTTGCTGTTGAAAATATTGAAGAAACTTACCCTATTCCTTTGGATTTAATTGGCACTGAAGATGATGTTTTTATGTTGTCTGTCAAAGGCGACAGTATGATTAACGCAGGCATCCTTGATCATGATTATATAGTTGTACGCAAACAAAATTTTGCTAATAACGGCGATATTGTTGTTGCTTTAATCGATAATGAAGAAACTACTGTTAAACGTTATTTTAAAGATTTGCGTTCTATCCGGCTGCAGCCGGAGAACGATGCATACAGCCCTATTATCGGAAATGACAATATTCAGGTTATGGGTAAAGTGATTGCTGTTTTCCGTATGTTGTAGTCTCGCATCATTGTGACGTCTTGTCTTTTTTACGATGTCAATTAATCATCCTTTTGACATCATTGTTGTCTTTTTGTTATAATAATAAAACTACAGGATTGTGTTATTTTGCACATCCTGTAGTTTTTATTTTGCTTATTTTTTCAGTAAAGACTGCCTGCTAGCTATTATTGATAAGATTTTTGTGCATTTATAATCGCTTCACAGGCTTTTAAAACCTCTTTATCCTTTTCCCCTTCCATGACAATATCGCCCATTACTTTTACCTTCTTACGTTTTCCATTCGCCGGTCCGATCAACCGTGCTGCTGCATTGATTGCCAGCTGCCCGTGTTCGTATGTAAGACCTCCCTGCATAAAGGCATTATACGGCTCTCTCATCGGTCCGTCGGCGCTTAGTTCGATGGATGCTCCCTGAACAAACGTTCCAGCTGCCATAATGATTTTGTCCTGGTATCCTGGAATGTAACTGGGTACCGGAGTTACATGGGCGTCAACCGGTGAGTTGAGTTGTACTGCTACACAGAAATTTTCAAGATTTTTAGCGCTTTTTAATGTAATTGACTGGATAATGTCATGCCGCAACTGGTCATGCAGCGGATTCACCTTATAGCCGAGCTTTTTAAAAACTGCCGCTGCATAAACAGCTGTTAACACTGCCTGCATCACCACATGAGGCGCCATAAACAAGCCCTGATAGAATTCACGGGCAGTATCCCCTAACGTGGCTCCCATCTCTCCGGCAAGGCCTGGTACTGTAAGGCGGCAGGCTGCATTATACACCAGGTTTTTATTCCCGACAATGTAACCGCCGGTCGGCGCAAGTCCTCCGCCTACATTTTTAATCAGGGAACCGGCCATCAGGTCAGCGCCGTAATCCGTCGGCTCTTTTGCTTCTGTAAATTCACCATAGCAATTATCTACAAAACATATAATATCCTTACGGATTTTATGAACTTCTTCAATCAGCCGGCCGATTGAAGCAACATCTAACGTGCCCCTGTCATCACTGTACCCGCAGGACCGCTGTATATGCACCATCCTGGTCTTTTCGGTAATAGCGCGGCACACAGCATTGATGTCCACATAATTGCCTTTCATAGGAATTTCTTTATAGATGACTCCTATGTCTGTCAGCGATCCCGGTACCTTCACAGGATGGCCTATGATTGTCTGCATAGTGTCATAGGGCGTGCCTGTGGCACCGATTACTTCGTCACCGGGATGCAGGTTACCCAGCATGGCAACAGCCAGGGCATGGGTTCCGGATACAAACTGCGAACGTACCAGGGCTGCTTCGGTTCCAAAAACATCCGCATAAATCGCGTCCAGTTTTTCCCGGCCTAAATCATTATACGCATAACCGGTTGAAGGTTTCATATAAAAATCCGATACCTGATGCTTCCGGAAAGCAGAAATTACTTTTTCGGTATTCTTTAAAGCAATTGCGTCATAATAATGCTTTTGTTTTTCCACTTCCTTTCTGGCAAACTGGAAAACCTCTTCTAATACATCATTAGTTAAAACGTTCATAACTATTAATAAAACCCTCATTTCAAAATATATATTTTCCAACGACTAATATCGTTGGCCTGAAGCCTGACTTTCATCTTAATCCCCTCCGCTTCATAATCCTGCGACAGCACTGTGCCTTCTTCGAATAATCTGGCCGCAGTGCCGGATTCACTGTATGGAATTAATAAAGTGACTTCGATTGCTTTTAATTTTAAACTGTCGGAAATGGCTGTAAGCAACGTTTCCAATCCGATCCGTTTTTTGGCGGAGATACATACGCTGTCAGGAACCGACCTTAGTTGTTCCAGAAAACCGCTGCTTTCGTCAGGCAGTTTATCGATCTTATTAAAAACACTTAAAATCGGTTTATCCTGCACGCCTGTTTCCTGCAGAACCCTGTACACAGCCTCGCTCTGCTCCTTATACAGCGGATGGCTGACATCAATGACATGGACCAGCAGGTCCGCGTCCAGCGTTTCTTCTAAAGTAGATTTAAAAGCCGCAATCAGCTGATGCGGAAGACGCTGGATAAAACCTACCGTATCTGTCAGGATAGCCTGCCGCTTATCCGGAAGATTCAGCTGGCGTGTAGTGGGATCCAATGTTGCAAACAACTGGTCTTTCTCGTATACATCGGAATTAGTCAGTACATTAAGCAACGTTGACTTACCCGCATTAGTATATCCGATCAGGCTGACTGACGGAACCTGGTTCTTATTGCGGTAAGACCGATGCAGCTTGCGCACATTCTGAACCTTGTCAATGCAGCCCTTTATGTACGCGATACGGTCACGGATCATACGGCGGTCTGTTTCCAGCTTGGTTTCGCCGGGTCCCCGGGTACCGATTCCGCCGCCTAAGCGGGAAAGGGAAAGCCCCTGCCCCATGATGCGAGGCAGCGTATACTGCAGCTGGGCCAGTTCAACCTGCAGTTTTCCTTCATTCGTCTGGGCACGCTGGGCAAAAATATCAAGAATCAGCGCTGTACGGTCCAGCACTTTTATACCCAGCGACTGTTCCAGATTCCGCTGCTGGGCAGGAGATAATTCTTCGTCAAAGACGCACAGGTCGATATCTTCCTGCTGTGCATATAATGCCAGATCACGCACTTTACCGCGCCCGATAAAAAATCCCGGATCCGGTTTAGGACGCTTCTGCAGAAATTTGGCGATCACCTCAGCCCCTGCCGTCTCGGCCAGCTGGCGCAGCTCCTCCAGCGAATCCTCGCTGGTCCACAGCCTGTCCTGCTTCCCGTATTCCAGACTTACCAGAATAGTACGTTCCGGTCTCTGCTCAAGCTTCTGGTTATCGTCGGTTACAGCCAAAAGTTTTTCTGCCGAACTGATAATATTTGGCAGAAACAATGTTTCCAGCACCTCCGGTTTGAATACGCCGTATTCCTGAACCGTGTACTGTCCATACTCGTCCTTTCCCGTAATAATTGCAAAGTCGAACACAAACTCTTCCGGCTTTTCATCGTTCACGCCGATAGCAGCCATCAGATCATATTTATGGCTTCGCAAAGCAGACAAATCGATACCGCTTAACTGCGAATTCCCGCCCGGATGCGTATGGATACAGCGAACCCCGCTCAAACGTCCGCTTCCCCGCCTGCCCGGCAGATCCGGCAGCGAAACCGTATTGCTGTCGCCCACGGAAACGCTTAGTACGTTTCCCTTGCGATCCAGAAATATGTTCACCTCGCGGTTTATGGCGCCCGTGATTTTTGCCATCTGTATTGCAATTTCCGGGGACACCATCTGCCAGGGAGGGACCCGTAGCTGGTACAGCTGTTCCAGCATTGCGATAATGTTATTTTTTAATCCTTCTGTATTCCCCAGAATTTCTTTCATTCCAGACCCAACTCCTTAATCTTTGGAATGCGCCGGCTCAATATTTACCTTGTAACCGCGGATACTGTTTTTATGCATAACCGCCAACACCTTTTCGGCATACTGCTCCGGTACCTCGACAAAGGAAAATTTATCAAAAATATTAATCAGACCAATGGAACGGCCGGGAATATCAGCTTCCCTGGCAATCGTCCGCACCAGTTCGGGAACCGTAATCTTCTGGCTGCGCCCAACATTCAGGAAGAACCGCACCATGCCGGGACGGCCGCCGGTATTAGCCAGACTCTGATCCGTCAGATCGCTGATAGTATTCTTTTCTTCCGTAATTTCAAGGGCTCTGTTCCCTTCCTGCATCAGTTTCAGCGCAGCTGCGGCAATTTCTTCCAGTTCGTATTCCTTGCTTAACGCAGTCACAACCGGCATGTAATTGCCGTAATTCCCCATTTCCAGCAGGGACTGCATTCTGGAGATGATCTGCTCCCGCTGGTGCTCCAGAACATCGCTGGTAGTCGGCAGTTCACGGCGGCGGATACGCGTTTTTGCAATCCGTTCAATCAGTTTTAACTGACGGAATTCCCTGGGAAGAATGAACGTCAGCGCCACGCCGGTATTGCCTGCCCGTCCGGTACGGCCAATACGGTGCACGTAACTCTCCGGATCCTGCGGTATATCAAAGTTGATGACATATTGCACGTTATCAATATCCAGACCGCGGGCCGCCACATCTGTGGCAATTAAAATGTCCAGACGCCCTTCCCTGAACTTTTTCATGACACGGTCACGCTGGGCCTGGGATAAATCCCCATGCAGTCCTTCCGCTATATATCCTCTGCTTCCCAACGATGCCGTCAAATCATCAACACCCCGTTTGGTGCGGCAGAAGATGATGCTTTTTCCTTCGATACCCGCATCCAGCAGACGGGAAATTCCTTCGATTTTATCACGGGTCTCAAAATAATACTGATCAATCAGAGGCACCGTGATTTCTTCTTTACTCACCGTTACTATCTGGGGAGCCCGCATGTATTTTTTGGTCAGGCTAAGGATTGGACGGGGCATGGTCGCAGAAAACAGCATGGTCTGCCGTTCAGACGGAACGCTCGCCATGATTTCTTCCATGTCTTCAACAAAACCCATGTCCAGCATTTCATCCGCTTCGTCCAGAACAAGGTAGCGGACATAGTTCAGCTTGATCGTCCCCCGGCGGATATGATCCAGCAAGCGTCCCGGCGTGCCGATGACGATCTGCACACCGCTCTTCAGGGCGCGAATCTGCCGTTCAATAGGCTGGCCGCCGTAAACGGGAACTACTTTGATGCGTTTATTAAAGCCAATCTTCGCGATTTCTTCCGCAATCTGGATTGCCAGTTCACGGGTGGGGCTCATAATCAGCGCCTGAATATGCCGGCGGTCTTCAATCCCCTGGATAATGGGAATGCCAAACGCAGCCGTTTTCCCTGTGCCGGTCTGTGCCTGCCCGATTATATCCCTGCCTTCCAGCAATAAAGGAATTGCCTGCTGCTGGATCGGCGACGGCTCTTCAAACCCCATCTCCTTTAAGGCAGCAACAACACGCTTTTCCAGTACCAATTCTCCAAAACTATCTGTCTGCATCATGGTCATCAGTGGTTTCCTCCAAATCATTCTGAGCCGTAAATTCTTTCAGCCGGTCCAGCGCCAATCCCAAGGCGGTCAAAGCCGCCTTCTGTTTGATTTGTGTACGTGTCCCGGTAAAATTATATTTCCGGCACGACGCGCCATTTTCATCCGCAACAGCTATATAAACAAGCCCCACCGGTTTCCTGCGGGTTCCCCCACCGGGCCCGGCCAGCCCCGTAATGCTCACCGCCATATCGGAGCCGATTACGTTCCGTACGCCTTCGGCCATTTCCAGGGCAGTCTCTTCGCTCACCGCGCCTTTTTTTGAAAGCGTAGTCTTACTGACGTTGATCACCAGGTTTTTCACTTCGTTTGTATACGAAATCACAGAACCTTTCATATACTCCGAACTGCCGGGCACATCCGTCATCAGGCTGGATGCCAGTCCGCCGGTACAGGATTCCGCAAACGCGATTGTCTGTTTCCTGGCTAAAAGCTCTTTCCCAAGCACTTCAGGCAGAGTGTCTCCGTCATAACCGTAAACATATGGACCGATGATCTTTTCCACCCGTTCCTGCATGGCAGCAATCAGCGCGTCAGCCTCCTCCGCGGAAGAAGCTTTGGCCGTCAGCCGCACCAGTATTTCCCCGTGCCTCGCATAGAGGGCGATAGTAGGATTCGACTGGTGGACAATAATGTCGTCCAGCATCTCGGCCAGATTCGACTCACCGATGCCCCGTACCTTCAGCGTATGGGATTTGATAATTCCCAAATGGGGAAAGCGCTGTTCAAAATACGGGAATAATTCCTGTTCGCAAACATGCTGCAATTCAAAAGGCGGTCCCGGAAGCATGATGAATGTGGTACTACCATGCTCGAGTACAAGCCCCGGAGCTGTTCCCACCGCGTTATGCAAAACAATGGCGCCGCTGGGAACCAGGGCCTGTTTTTCGTTATTAGACGCAATACAGATGTTCCGTCTGGATAACAGGTCGTGGATATGGTTCCACACTTCCAGATTCATATACATATCTACGCCGCAATATTCCGCAACCAGTTCCTTGGTAATATCACCCCGGGTAGGCCCCAGCCCTCCACTGGTGATGACGATATCAGCACGCCCGGCAGCAATATCCAGCACCTCTTTCATGCGCGCCGGATTATCTCCTACTGTGGTCTGATACAACACATCAAACCCGCGAAGATTTAATTCCTGTGCCAGCCAGGTAAAGTTCGTGTTTACGATTTCTCCCAGAAGAAGTTCCGTACCGGTTGTGATAACCTCTACTTTCAATTGACTCCCTCCCCATGCGTTGCTCTATTATTTCATAATTGCGGTTAAGGGACAAAAGAATGTATACAAAACCGAACCGCATAATAAAATAGCATAATGCATTTTCATTGTCAATGACACAATAAATACTAGTATTCAATCCACAGACTACAGTCGGGAAGCTACTACTTCGTAGGCAAATCCCTGTTCAATCCTGACTCTGATAAAATCTCCCGGCTTCAGTCCTGCGGCGTTTTCCACAAAAATGCTTCCGTCGATATCCGGTGCTTCCCGGTAGCTGCGGGCAACGGCAAGGTTTTCTTCCCCTTCTTCATACCCTTCCACAACCACTTCCAGTTCCCTGTCTTCCATGGCCCGGTGGGTTTCTTCCGAAATCCCTGCCTGTATCGCCATCAGTTCATCATAGCGATCCTGTTTAACTTCTTCCGGAATCTGGTCCGGCATAGCGGCCGCCGCCGTATTTTCTTCCCGGGAATATTGGAACACGCCT
>JAEEGG010020371.1_pt1 | contig 13268 bp, 10 predicted proteins | sample 9134161 | NCBI WGS metagenome assembly JAEEGG01 (sample SAMN16246543, study PRJNA631951) | gut metagenome | biome: gut microbiome; feature: rumen; material: CR-attached | host: Bos | place: Iran: Karaj | collected 2018-10 | reverse complement strand
AGACGGTGCATCTGCGCTACAACCCATCGATAGTCAGCCTGCGTTTCCTGCTTGAGATGTACTTCAAAGCCATCGACCCCACCAGCCTCAACAAGCAGGGCGAAGACGAGGGCACACGCTACCGTACAGGCATCTATTACAGCAATTCTGCCGACCGCACCGTCATCGACGAGGTCGTTGCAGAAGAGGCCAAGCAGTACGGATTGCCGCTCTGCGTCGAAGTCGAGCCGCTGCGCAACTTCTACCCTGCCGATGAGTACCATCAGGACTACCTCGACAAGAACCCTTCGGGCTACTGCCACCTGCCTGTTGCCCTGTTTGAACTTGCAAAGAAAGCCAAAGACACTTTATGAAATGCTTCACAGGGGTAAATCTGTCGGGTTGTTGCTAATGCTGCTTTGCTGTGCCAATCTACGCAGCCAGGTTGTCGTCACCTTGCCTTTCTTTGATGATTTTGAGAGTTATATCGAAGACTCCGTCAGGCAAATAGATGCAACCCATTATTATTTTCCTGCCTATCATTTCTTCGGCGGCTGGGAGGGATGCTCGCGCAATTGGGTAGGATCTATGTTCTGTCGACCTCATATTTTGCTTGCGCCTTACAACTATAACAACTATATCAATAACGGTATGGTGTTAATGGTGTATGCTTGTTCTGACTTCTGGGATACCATCTACGACTATAAATGCGGCGGCACACTGCTGGCATCACCCTGGTTTTATGAATTGCCTGCAAGGGTTACCTTTGAGTTTATTGTCTTACGAGATTCAAACATCACATTTCCAGATGAAGGATCAATACCGTACGAAATTGAAGTAGGCATTCTGACCGACTCGGTGCCTGACACTACAACGACAAACTGGTGGGCGGAAAACAGCACCAGTTTTCCCTGTAATCCCACTTGCGGACGTGATTTCATCCCATTCTCGACACAGACATACACGCTCAACTACTATGAGTGGCAGCTGTTCGATGTCGATGTGCTCGGGATGTTCGATAGCGTATCACCGCCATACCGCATTGCATTCCGCACCAAAATCTGCGACACCACTTGTGTCGTTTTTTATCACTCCTTCATTGACAACGTCCATATCTATCCTGCCCATATCACCACACGCGACACGCTATATCACACCGACACCATCTGCCTCGGAACGCCATACAGCGGCTATGGTTTCAACCCGATAGCCAGTCAAACGAGCACGACCGGCACATACACCTTCGACTACACAGAGCTGGTGAACGACAGCACCATCGATGTCCATCTGCTGACGCTGACCATCCTGCCCACAAGCGACACCGTGCTCTACGACACAATCTTCATAGGTGACAGCCTTCTCTTTTTCGACACCACATTGACCCAGAACGGCATATATTCATTTACAACCGTCGCCGCCAATGGATGCGATTCGACGGTGACGCTGCACCTGCATACAATAATCCGTAAAGACACCGTAACTGTAAGAGACACTATCTGTCTCGGCGAGCTGTACAATGGATATGGCTTTTATGTCCAACCAACGATGCCAGGCTTATTCACTTTCCAGCGCGACAGCGTGGACGACTTTGCTCAGCGGCACTATTTCTTAAAACTGTTTGTCAATCCGACAGACTCAACAACACAGCACATCAGCATCGATGCTGGCGACACCATTCTATACAACAATACCGCCATCACTGACAGCGGTGAATACTTCTTTCATTTTACCAACCAATATGGATGTGACTCGACGGTGACACTTATTGTGAGCCTCAATGCCGTTCCGGCAATACCCGAAGAGCCAGCATCATACAATATATGGTTCCCAAATGCCTTCACACCAGACCAAGAGACAAACAATAGTTTTCGCGGCTATCTCAGTTTTGAGCCTTTGAAGTACGAATTATATATCTACAACCGCTGGGGCAACTTGATTTTCAGCACCACATCCCCCAATGCCACTTGGGACGGTACCACCAAAGGCATCCCCCAACCCCAGGCAGCATACGTGTACAAATACGAAGTCCATCTTCCCAACGGCATTGTCCGCTCCGGCATCGGTACGGTAACATTGATAAGGTGATAAAACGAAAAGCGAGGCCTACGGCCTCGCTTTTCGTTTAGTGTGGTTGGATACGTCCCACTTGACAGAAATTTAGTCGATTTACATTTTATGTTGATAATCTTGATATTTTTTGCGTTTCAATAACTGAACGTGTATGTGTTGCTTTGGTTGACGGTACCGATGGCCTTTGAGGTCGGGAAGCCGTCCTCGTCATAGGTGTAGCTGCACTGGCCAACGCCCGATAGGAGGGTTACCTCCGTTCCATTCGAAGAAGTAGGTGCTTGTCTCCACGTTGCCGTTGTCCATCGTTTTATTGGCCTGCACCGTCGACACACGGCCATCGTCGGAATAGGAATAGACCAGCTCGCACGGGACCACCTCGTCAAAAGTCTGCGGACATAAGTTATCGGTTGCCCTCAGTGGCAGCATAAAGGTCTGTCGCTCCAGTCGTCCATCTGAGCTATAGTGATAGTGCATAGCACCGTCGGCGTAGGCGATGCCCGCACCGTCGTAAGGGAAAACTCGTGTCAGGCGGTCGCCTTCGTATTCGAGTACGGTACGGCCAAGCGATGTGCCGTCGTACATTGTGCAGCTGATTTCTTTCAGCAAATCACCCTCCCACGCGAAGTCGTAGGTAAGGTAGTCTAAGGTGCCGACGCTGTGGACAATGCGGCTGATTTTCTTGGCGGGTCATTCGTAAGTGGTGCCACCTGGAATGGGCTGCTCGGGCTTGTTGTCTTTGCCGCAGGACACGACGGTCATCAATGCCACCGCCAAAAGCAATTCAATCGGTTTTTTATTCATTGGTTTTTTATTTTTTATTGTTTTACTATAATAGTCATACAAAGGGGCTCAAATCTTACAGGTTGTTGAAAAAAAGTAGGGGTTTACCCTCGTGCGTAAGGGCTTACCCCCGTGTAAGCCCCCCAAGAAACGTTTCTATAAAGAATATCTCGGGTAACATTAAAACAAAACACCTAACCGCAGGCACTTAAAACTTGCTGGTTAGGTGTTTCGTCGTTGCAATCCGACTTTGTTCTCGCTATGCGAAGCGCTCTTGGATTTCGTTCTTCATAAACTCCAAGGCCTCGTCGGTGGGGATTTTGCTCTTGGCGCAGCTCTCGAAGATGGCACCGGCCAGGCTGGTTGGGTCGGCATCGACTGGCAGTTTGACAGCACTGCCGTTGATAAGATTAATCATCTCCTCCTTGGCCTCGCGGATGCGGTTCCAGCTCTCAGTTGTCAAGTAGACCTGCTGGCTGAGGTTGTGCTCCCACTCGTCGCGGATGCTCTTCGTCATAGCCACTTGCAACGCCTTGATGTCCATACCAGGACGGAAGGTGCGCAGGATAAGACTGTTGGGCGAGATGCGTTCCAGATAAAGTGCCATACGCTCGTATGCCTGCAGACGGATGGGTGTCACCACCTTGAGCGACTCTTTATGCTCGTCGATTTTCATCTGCAGCATCTGACCTTTCTGCTGGTTGTCGAAATAGGACACAACAACCTTGTAAAAAATCAAGCCCGTGACGGCAACCGACAACAGTGCCGTGATAACAAGGACGATAACTATTGCTAATGTTGACATATCTTTTGATCTTTATTCTTTCCTTAATCTAATTTGAGTACAGCCAAGAAAGCGCTCTGCGGCACCTCGACGTTGCCCACTTGACGCATACGTTTCTTGCCTTCTTTCTGCTTCTCGAGGAGCTTGCGTTTACGCGTAATGTCGCCGCCGTAGCACTTGGCAGTAACGTCCTTGCGGACCTGGCGCACCGTCTCGCGGGCGATAATCTTGCTGCCTATGGCCGCCTGGATAGCCACATCGAACTGCTGGCGCGGTATTAGGTCCTTCAGTTTCTCGCACATCTTGCGGCCAATGGGGTAGGCATTGTCCACGTAGGTGAGGGTCGAGAGGGCATCGACGGGGTCGCCGTTGAGCAGTATCTCCAGTTTTACCAGCTTGCTGGGCTTGAAGCCGTTAAGGTAGTAGTCAAACGAAGCATAGCCCTTCGAAATGCTCTTCAGCTTGTCGTAGAAGTCGAACACCACCTCGCCCAACGGCAGGTCGAAAGTAATCTCGATACGGTCGGTAGTCAAGTAATTCTGGTTCTTCAGGATTCCACGCTTGTCCATACACAGTTTGATGACAGGGCCTATATAGTCCGCCTTGGTAATAATCTGCGCGTGGATATAGGGTTCGTAGACCTCCTTGATATTGTTTGGCTCAGGCATTCCCGACGGGTTGTAGACATCTATCTCCTGTCCGTTGGTAAGCTGCACCTTGTATTGCACGTTTGGCACCGTGGTGATGACATCCATATTGAACTCGCGCGTCAGTCGCTCCTGTACTATCTCCATATGCAACAGCCCAAGGAAACCGCAGCGGAAGCCAAAGCCCAGTGCCAGCGAGCTCTCAGGCTCGAAGGTCAGCGACGCGTCGTTGAGTTGTAGCTTCTCGATGCTGGCACGCAATTCCTCGTAGTCGTCCGTATCGACGGGATAGACGCCGGCAAAGACCATAGGCTTGACCGATTCAAAACCCTCAATGGCCTTGTCGCAGGGCTGCTCGACGTGAGTGATTGTATCGCCCACGCGCACTTCACGGCTACTCTTGATACCACTGATGATATAGCCCACATCGCCTGCTTTCAGTTCCTTGCGAGGCTCCATATTGAGACGCAGCACACCGATTTCGTCGGCGTGATAGTCCTTCTCGGTGCTGACAAACATCACGTGGTCGTTGGTCTTCAACGTGCCGTTCATTATGCGGAAATAACTGATGATACCGCGGAAAGGATTGAACACAGAGTCGAACACCAGCGCCTGCAGCGGTGCCGCCTCGTCGCCCTTCGGCGCCGGGATACGGTCCACTATGGCATCAAGTATTGCCGGCACACCCTCACCTGTCTTGGCGCTGCACGACAAGATTTCCTCTCTCGTGCAACCCAACAGGTCTATAATCTCGTCGGCCACCTCCTCGGGCATAGCGCTGTCAAGGTCAATCTTGTTCATCACGGGAATGATCTCAAGATCGTTCTCGAGCGCAAGATAGAGGTTGCTTATAGTCTGCGCTTGAATGCCTTGCGTGGCGTCGACCACCAACAGAGCGCCCTCGCAGGCGGCAATGGAACGGCTCACCTCATAGCTGAAGTCGACGTGACCTGGAGTGTCAATGAGGTTGAGCACATAATTCTCACCACCACGCTGGTAGTTCATCTGGATGGCGTGGCTCTTGATGGTGATGCCACGCTCCTTTTCCAGATCCATATCGTCCAGCACCTGGTCTTGCATCTCGCGCTGCGACACGGTGTTTGTCACCTCCAGCAGGCGGTCAGCCAACGTGCTCTTGCCGTGGTCAATATGAGCAATTATGCAGAAATTACGGATATTCTTCATTTCTTGACGGCGGCCTTGCTGTCGTTCTCCTTCTTAGCGGCATTGTTTTCCTGCTTCTTGCAGTCTTTCTTGCAGCAGTTGCCTTCGCTTTTCTTGCACTCAGGTTTCGGAGCCACAGTGTTGGCGTTGGCAGCCTTAGCGTGGTTGGGGCAGTTGCCGCAATGCTTTGCCTGGGCGTTGGGGGCCAGCGCGGTCTTGTCCTGTTTCACGTCCTGTTTGGTCTCGGTCTTGGCCTTGGTGTTGTCGGTTTTCTTAACAGGCGACTGGGCGAAAGCCATACCAGCGCAAATCATCATAGCAGCGGCGAACAAAGCTATTTTTTTCATTTCTTGATGTGTTTGAATGGTTAGTAATTACAAATTCGTTCTCGAGGATATTCCTCCTCGAACTTATATTAACGCCAACGCTGTAAAAAAATTATACATTGCGAAAAATATTTTGCTATTTCGCACTTTTTGTGTACTTTTGCATTTTGTTTTTTGACCAACACACCTGAATGAAACACATATTCATCGTCAATCCTTGCGCAGGCCCCAAAGACGCCACATCCGAAATACAGCAGCAGATAGCACAACTGCCATCGTCCTACAGCACAGAAATATACACAACACGTTCTGCCGGCGACGCCACACGCTACGTCCGCGAGCAGTGCCAAGCCAACCTCGACCAGCAACTGCGGTTCTACGCCTGCGGCGGCGACGGCACCATCAGCGAAGTCGTCAGTGGAATAGTGGGCCAGCCCAACGCCGAGATGACCTGCTATCCTTCAGGCAGCGGCAACGACTTCGTGAAATACTATGGCGGACGCGACACGTTCCTCGACCTCAAGCGACTGGTCGACGGCAACGTCCACGAGATTGACGTTATGCGCATTGGCGACCGCTATTCGCTGAACATCTGCAACTTCGGATTCGACGCCGTGGTGTGCCGCACAATGGAGCAAGTGCGCCGCAAGCCAATCATTGGCGGTCGCAACGCCTACACCACCGGCATCCTCAAAGCCCTATTCACTGGCCGCCGCACACTCTGCCGCATCGCAGTCGACGATGTCACCGTTCACGACGGCCAAATGCTGCTCTGTACCCTCGGCAACGGACGCTACGTGGGCGGTGCCTACCAGTGTTCGCCCCTGTCGCAAAACGACGACGGCCTCATCGAAGTGTGCTTCTTCAAGCCGATGTCGATCTTCAACTTCGCGCGTCTCATCGGTTCCTACCGCGACGGTTCGTTCATCAACCGCTCCGATGTCAAGGACAAGATGACCTACCTGCGCGGCAAAACCATCGACATCGAAAGTCCCAGCGCAATCGACCTATGCATAGACGGCGAGATAGTCAACGGCTCGCGCTTCCGCGTTGAACTACTGCCTCGCGCCGTGCGCTTCATCACCCCTCGCGACTGACCTTATTACCTTCAATTCTCTTGCCATAGACGGCAGGTACACTTTGACCACAGGATTCCAACACTTGGATTCTACGCTATATCTAAAACATCCAACCCAAAACAATCAAGAAGGCAGCAGGTACAGTAATCCTGCTTCATTAGTTATTCATCTGGACGTAAAACATTTGCACATATAAAATAATATCTGTACTTTTGCATTTCACTAAGATAGTGCGGGCGGGTTAGCCAAGACATTGTAAACAAACTGATTACAGACGCATTATCTGTTGTATGAAAATATTGTCGCAATATGAAACGCCTTTTCCTGCTTCTAACATTGCTCTTGTGTGTGACAGTACAGGTTCACGCACAGGATGACTATCCAGCGTGGTGTCACACAAAGGTGGATCTGAATGTACGGAGTGGGGCTGACATAAGCTATAGCCGCATTGGACTGCTACAGAAAGGGGATACCGTAAAGGTCCTTTACCTTGACGGACCCGAAAGCAAACCTTGGGGCGCGATTGACTATGATTCCAAAAGAGGCTATGTGTCAATGAAGTATATGCAATATGACTATGCAGTTCCACAGACACGCTTGGAAGATGTGAAGCAAAACGGCAAGTTTGTCAATTTCCTGTCGGGAGTGTGGAAAATCGTCAAGAAAATACTTATCATTGTAGTAATCATACTTGTAATCGGTCTTTTCCAATACATTGTGGAGTTCGCCGTTTATGCGGGAATGTTTGCTGGTGGCGGAGCATTGCTTTTCTGTGTTTTTGGTGGCAATGGCTCAACGGGAGCCGTCGTAGGTCTGATAGTTGCAGCGGCGATTGGTGTTGGAATGCTTCTCAACGGATTGGACGTCAGCCTGTCCGATTTCAGACTGGGTGGCATTATTCGTGTTGTATCGATGGGTGCCTATTACATCTTTTCGTTCCCAATCTACCTCCTTAACCGCATAGAGCACTCGTTGGTATCGCCGTGGCGTTATTTTTTCAGGAACAACTGGCCTTCAGACACATCCAAACCGGTATGGCGTGTTGTGACCGAGATTATTACGGTGGCAATGTATGTTGCCACGACGCCTCTTCGCTTTACAAACGCAGTCATCTACAATATCTTTGTCCACTGCATTACGGGCATCTACGACTTGTTTCTCGAAGTAATGGCACCGTCTGACGATGACGAGGGCGGCAAAGGTGTGCTAGCGTGGATTTATATGCTCCCGTGGCGAGTGATCAAATATGCCTGCTGGCACGTTTTTTTACTGCTGATAGAGAGTGCCGTATGGACTGTGGTGGATATTTTCATCCCGGCGCGCACCTTCTATCACGGAACAAATCTAAATGCCGGCACAGCCATCACCAGCGACCCGCGCCGAAACAAATATATGCAGAACACTTCACGGTGGTCGTCGGGGACTTTCCTGGCCAGTTCCGACCCCAACTGCAGTTGGGCCGGACGTGGTGTCTATTTCGCCATACAGCGCCGGCTGGCATTGGCCTATAGTGGCAGCAACCGTTCAGGAATTGGCGGTGATGCCGTGATGATCGCCTGTCGGGTGTCGATGGGCAGGGTAATAAGCTACACGCTTATGCCCGACAGTGTTTACCGTCAGGCCGGCGGAGGCGGAAAACACGACGAAATCAACAAATTCGCCGACGCACACAACTACACCGCCGGCGAATGGTACAATTACAACCGTGTCTGGGAGTATTGCCTCTTCGACTGGCAGAATCGCTACAATCACCCGTGGCGCATCCGTCCCATATATATGCTCAATCTACGTACCGGACGTGCCCAACACATCATCGGCGGAATGCAGCACTGGCTTTTCGACAAAGATGTATGGGATGACCTCTTCGGATAGAAACAAAAGCGACGGCGGAACCATTAGGTTCCGCCGTCGCTTTTGATAGGGCTTATTGAGGAATTAGAACAGTCCCTCAAGCACATTGTCGTCGACGAGGTTGGGCATCGTGACCTTCAGTTCGGGGCAAATGTCCATTGCGCGCTTGATGGCGAACATAGCACCCTCGTTGCGAGCCCAGCTACGGCGACTGATGCCGTTATTGACATCCCAGTGGAGCATCATACGCAGACGACGGTCGCAAGCCTCGCTGCCGTCGAGCACCATACCGAAGCCGCCGTTCATCACCTCGCCCCAGCCTACGCCGCCGCCGTTGTGGATAGAAACCCACGTGGCACCGCGGAAGCTGTCGCCAATGACGTTCTGCACAGCCATATCGGCACAACGGTTAGAACCGTCGTAGATGTTCGAAGTCTCGCGGAATGGGCTGTCGGTACCGCTGACATCGTGATGGTCGCGACCAAGCACAATCGGAGCACTGATCTGACCCTTGCGGATAGCCTCGTTGAAGCGAGCGGCAATCTTAGTGCGGCCCTCGCAGTCGGCATAGAGGATACGGGCCTGGCTGCCTACCACAAGGTGGTTCTCCTTGGCGCCCTTGATCCACTGAATATTGTCGTGCATCTGCTGTTGTATCTCGGCGGGAGCTGTTGCGGCAATCTCGCCCAACACCTCCATAGCGATATGGTCGCTCTTGTCGAGGTCCTCGGGCTTGCCGCTGGTGCAGACCCAGCGGAAGGGACCGAAGCCGTAGTCGAAACACATCGGACCCATAATATCCTGTACGTATGACGGATAGCGGAAAGCGGTATGGTCGGCGTTCCAGATGTCGGCACCGGCGCGGCTGCTCTCCAGCAGGAATGCGTTGCCATAGTCGAAGAAGTACATACCCTTGGCCGTCAGCTTGTTGACAGCAGCCACGTGGCGACGCAGCGACTCCTGCACCTTCTCCTTGAACAGCTCAGGCTTCTCGGCCATCATCACCTTGGCGTCCTCAAAGCTGACACCCACGGGATAGTAGCCACCGGCCCACGGGTTATGCAGCGAAGTCTGGTCGCTGCCGAGGTCCACCTGGATGCCCTTCTCGGCACAGTATTCCCACAGGTCCACGACATTGCCCTGATAAGCGAACGAGCGGGCAATCTTCTCGGCACGGGCCTTGTTGACAGCCACAAACAGCTCGTCAAGGTCGGCGTGCACCTCGTCCACCCAACCTTGGTCGTAGCGCTTCTGCGTAGCAGCGGGGTTGATTTCAGCGGTGATGCTTACCACACCTGCAATGTCGCCAGCCTTTGGCTGGGCGCCGCTCATACCGCCAAGACCGGCAGTGATAAACAGCTTGCCAGCGGTGCCGCCGCCAAGCTTGCGGGCAGCGTTAAGCACCGTGATGGTGGTACCGTGCACGATGCCCTGCGGTCCGATATACATATACGAGCCGGCGGTCATCTGGCCATACTGCGTCACACCGAGGGCATTGTAGCGCTCCCAGTCGTCGGGTTTCGAGTAGTTGGGAATCATCATACCGTTGGTCACAACCACGCGCGGGGCGTCCTTGTGGCTGGGGTAGAGCCCCATCGGGTGACCGCTATACATCACAAGAGTCTGCTCGTCGGTCATCTCGCTCAAATACTTCATAACCAAGCGGTACTGGGCCCAGTTCTGGAACACGGCGCCGTTGCCACCGTAGGTGATAAGCTCGTGGGGATGCTGAGCCACGGCGGGGTCCAGGTTGTTCTGTATCATCAGCATAATGGCTGCAGCCTGGCGGCATTTGGCCGGATACTCCTCAATGGGGCGGGCGTACATCTTGTAGGTCGGACGCAGACGGTACATATAGATGCGGCCATATTTCTTAAGCTCCTCGGCGAACTCCGGAGCCAGCATAGCGTGGTCCTTGGGGTCGAAGTAGCGCAGCGCGTTGCGGATAGCCAGTTTCTTCTCGGCTGGTGTCAGTATGTCCTTGCGCTTGGGCGCGTGGTTCACCGTAGGGTCATAAGGTTGCGGTTCGGGCAGCGGATTGGGGATGCCCTGTCTTAATTCATTCTGAAATTCTTCAAGTGTCATATTGTAATGTTTTAATTTGTCTTTTTCCCTTTAAATTGGCGTGTGGAGGAATGCCCTTGCGAGACATCATAGTAGTTAAAGAACAGGCTGTCACCTTTGATGCAACCATTCCACTCGCTGTGAGGATTGGTTGAAGTGGAGTTAAAAGTGCCTTCTGAGGTGCAGCTCACTGGGAACGACTGGCCTAAATAGTCAATCACCAATCCAGCGGTTTCCTGCTTGGAGACTGACAAGGACTCGTTGGTGTATACCGTATCGAACTGATGGTCACCCGTGGAGGAATGGTAATCGCAATATCCCTCATACGTGCCCACCCACGTGTCGCGGAAGTCTGTGTCTTTGTCTCCACATCCGACAAAAACAGCCAGGCAAGTGACTAACACCGGCATCAAAAAAGCACCTGTTTTCATTCCCTTTTTATTGTTGTAATCGGGTGCAAAATTACAAAGAAATCCTGACACGACAAAAAAAACTTTACCGACGGGGCGATTTTCGCGGTTGGAAGGGCGCACCTATTATTCCGGATTTGCAAATCCGTCGTGACGAGAAATCCAGCACAAAGGGCTTACACACTTCGTCGGAATTGGCAAATAGACACTAATATGCAGGACACCACGTTCCTATTGCACCACCAGTTTCTTTGTCACGTTGCCGCCCTGAGTGTGTATTGTTATGACGTAAACGCCCGAGGGCCAGTCTTTCACGTCAAACGACGCTGATATGCCCGAGGCGGGGATGTCCATAGTCTTTACCCCTTGCAGGCTGTGGGCCTCGATGTGGTTGATGTAGAACGACGAGTATACTGTCACTTCAGCCGCTGCCGGGTTAGGCACGATGTAGGTCATCACGTCAAGGGCTGTGACTATGCTTTGAGGGTCGTCGCCGCCACCGCCGCCGCCCGTGGTGTCGCAAAAGTAGATTTCCACAGGGTCGCTCCACCTGCTGTAGCAGATGCTGTCGTGGTCGCACACGGCGCGGACATAGGCCCAATAGTGCGTGCAGGAGTCAAGCCCCTGTATGCGGCCCACCTGTATCGGACAGTTGACAACGGTGCCGCTGTCGGGGTCCGTGGTGGCGGGGCCGTAGCTTACCTGCCAGCTGTTGTGGTCGCCGTGCGTGTCCCACATCACGTAGGCTTCGCCATCGCCCTGCTGGGCCAAGCGGACATTCTGCACCGGCGGACACTCGTAGGGAGGAATGATATACGACGAGTCGATAACCACAATAGGAAACTCCAGCATAAAATACGGACTGTTCCACCAGTGCCAACTGCCGTCAACGGTGTCATTCGACCCTATTTCATACCATATATGCCTGTATTTGTGCAGTGTATAGGGAGTAGATTCACAAAAATCATTACAATAGTTTCCTTCAAGCGCTGTTCTCCATTGTATCAACAATGAATCCCAATAAATGGATAAACCGTTTACTACAACATCTGTTGTATGGAAATATCCCTCTGGGTCATCTTCCGGCCAACTACCGTATTGCCCTTCTGTCGTAATACCGACATAAAAAGAATCTGTTACTGTCACAGGCTTTTCGAAATAATGCTCCTTGATACCGACATATCGCGTCGTGTCGGGCGTCGGGTAGTGACAGCATTTTGTACCCCAGTCAAAGGTGCCAAATGTATTGCGAAAGTCCACCTTCATATACCTCTTCTCTTTAAAGCGATCGAACGGAACCTCTTTCAGGAGTGCAAAAGTATCCGTAGTCGCTTCGTATAGGCGCAGGTATTCCTGATATCCCGGCTCAAGATTTAATTCCTCACTCCCAGAATGTCCAGTTGTTACCGCTGCAGTCGCTATGCCGATGATTTTTATTGGGGTATCGGTGTAGCAATACTGAAGTATCTCTCCGTGGGGGATATGGCGAGGAATACATCCATTGCCAGGCCATCCATCCCATATCACCCTTGTCAAAGACAGTCTGTGCGATGTGTCAGCGAGCCACTGCTCACTCCACCACTGGTAGAAGTAAATTGGTGAGCGGCCCATTATGGTGTCGCCTGTAAGATAATAGTACGACGACTGAGCCTCAGACACCTTCGGCATCAGAAAACCAACACAAAAAAGGAAGAAGAATAAAAACTTTCTCATAATATGCCTTGTTTAATGGTTGTTTGTATGTCGGTCGGAACAAAAAGAATTCTTTTTTTATGCAATAGTAGCTTGAAGGGCATAAAAAGTTTCAAAAAGAAATCATAAAAAATGTTAAATCCCCAAACAGTATAAGGAGCTGGAACCCATTTTACATATTATTTCAGTTTGCAAAATTACGAAGATTTCCCGACACGACAAAAAAATTTTACCGGCGGGGGCAATATCCGAGGTTAAAACACCGTGTCCGGGCCGTACCAACTCCGGTCGTTGTACAATATATGTACAATAGTTGTACAATACTTGTACAATTGTAAACGTACAAATATTGTACAAGTATTGTACATATATTGTACATATGACGGAGTTGGTCCCTTAAAGCATTGGTTTTCAAGCGAGGC